>Ga0209373_10002551_pt1 | contig 18056 bp, 15 predicted proteins | sample Higcelweek5metaG_FD_187173 | JGI IMG/M metagenome (GOLD analysis project Ga0209373, IMG submission 187173) | Freshwater pond sediment microbial communities from the University of Edinburgh, under environmental carbon perturbations - High... | ecosystem: Environmental > Aquatic > Freshwater >... | reverse complement strand
AGCGGGAAAGCCTCCGAAAGTGGCTATCGTCGCCATCATGAGAAAGCTCGTCCTGCTCGCAAATGCTCTCCTTAAAGCCGATCGACTGTGGCAGAAAGAAAAGCCTTGCCCATCACGGATACTCTAAGGCCCTGGACCCCATTTTAAATCAGATAAGATCAACCACCTTACGCTGGGCTTCACCGTCCCCATCGATATAAATCTGGGTCGTGGACAGGCTGGCGTGCCCGGCAAGATATTGCACGTCGCGCAAACTTCCCCCGACCTGACTGATCCGCCGGGCTGCACGGGTAATGAACGTGCGCCGACCGCTGTGGCTTGAACAGCCGTCAAAGCCAATTCCGCGATACAGATCGCCGAACCAGTCGGCAATGGTCCCCGGCGCCATGCGCCCGCCCCGCTCGGAGTTTCGGCCACGCTCGGAGCGGATGACCGGGGCGTCACTGACCGCGCCCTCCTGACTGTCACGCAGTGTTTGCAGGGCCTCGCGCAGCACCCGGTTCAGCGGCACCACACGCCCGCCGCGCTTCCCCTTCGAGGCCTTGTTTTCCAGACTGATCACCTCGGCAATCTGCCCATCGGCATCGGTGATCATCGCCCAGGTCAGCATTGAAATTTCCTTGGCCCGCAAGCCCGCCTTCACCGACAGCAGGAACATGGCGACATTCCGTTCCCGGTATCGCCCTTGCGCCTTCAGCACGCCCAGGACCGCCGCTTCCTGTCGTTCGGTGAGCATTTTTGCCCGACGCCCAAGAGCCATTCAGAACCTCGCAGACTTCCGTTAAAAAAAGCAATTTCGATATTTTCACGGAAGTTTGTCGTGAAGGCAAGTTTTTTGGCGTTGAAATTTGGCCTGCTTCCTATACTCCCGATAAAATATGAATTTTAACGGGAGTTATCTAGCCCCTCAAAAGATAACAAGTTATGTTACATAACATAACAAAATATCGTAACGTTACGGTGATTGGCCGAAAGAAGGAAAATTTGCGATGCCATCCATGCCTCCAGAGCCAGCCCACAGCACCGAAGATCGCCGGAATCCACCCATCACCACCGCTGACGTGCTGGTCGCCTGCCGTGAGCTGGCCGCAGCAGGAGAACCGGTAACGCGTCGGTCTGTTCGGGAAAAGCTGGGACGCGGGTCAATGACAACCATCCATAACGGCGTCCGCGAGTACGAAAATCAGCAAACACCGTCCCTGCCCCCAGTCGAGTTGACGCGGGAAGATCACCAGATCATCACTGAGCTAGGAGCACGCGCACTGACCATCGCCGTCGAGCGGGTCCAGCACATTCACGGCGAACGGGAAGCCTTGCTGCTGGCAAGCGCAGAGGCCGCCGAATCCCGAGCCAACGATGCCATCGCCGCCGCCGAGGCCCGCATCGAAGAGGCACAGCAGCAGGCCCTGATTGCCGAAGACGCTCGACAGGCCGCAATCGCGGAAAAAGACAAGGCCACCGCCAGCGCCGCCGCTGCCGCCGAACGGGCACTCCGCACCGAAGGCCAGATGGAACAACTGGCCAGTCGCAACGCGGCCCTGACCGCGCGGCTCCATGACATTGAACAGGAATTGGCGGTCAGCAAGACCCGGATCGAACTGGAAATCGTCGGACGGCGACAGGCCGAAAGCGAGTTGGCGACCGCCACCAGCACCCTTGCAGCCCTGCGCGAGACACAGCAGGCACAAGCACAGGCGCAGGCCCAGACTCTGGCGCAAATCCGGGAAGCTCTGGCCGCAGAGCAGGCCCTGCGGATCGAAGTGACCCATCAACGGGACAGCAGCCTCGCCGCACTGGAAAAACAACAGCACGAGCTGGCAGCCCTGACCACCGCCCTCAACCGCATGGAAGCCACCATTACTTCTCAGGAGGCATCCATTCGGCAGCTGTCGCTGGATCTTGCCAGCGAACGGAACCGGGTCACGCAGTTGACCCTGATCGCCTCCAGCACGGAACAACACGCCGCAGCCCTGCGATCACTGGAAGAAACCATCGCTGCCCTGGCCAGCAGGACCGAAAAGCATCCGCCAAAGGAAGCATCACAGAATCAGCAGGACCAATAGGGCATTGTGCGAAAAGCGGGAGCCGGCTTTCGCAAAAACAATGCGACACTACAAAAGGTTGGATCAGCGTGCCTGTGTCAGATCACAGTACACGACAGTTGGTGGAAAAGAATGGGCTATCGCCCAAACCCATTCGGGGCCTGAGGCCCCGAACCCCCATTTTTTTCTTTAAAAATCAATCCAATGGGGTCTGGGGCCTGACGGCCCCAGCGAGGTTTGGAGCAGCGCTCCACGTCCTTGTTTCCCAACTGTCGTATACTGTGGCGTCCCATTTAACGCACGCTGATCCAGGCTTCGCTGGACCGCAGCGTGAACGAGAACACCGACCCGCTGCCGGGGATGGAGCGCACCCAGATACGTCCGCCGCTATACTCGACAATCCGCTTGCAGATTGCCAGACCGATCCCGGTCCCCTCATATTCATGTTTGGTATGAAGACGCTGGAAAATCAGAAAAATACGTTCGTAAAATTCTTCCCCGATACCAATTCCGTTGTCGGCAATGGACACCGTGCACATCTCGTCATCACGCGCAACCGAGATGGTTACCTCCGGGCGGCGTTCAGGGCTGGCGTATTTGATCGCATTCCCGATCAAATTCTGGAACAGCCGAATCATCTGACTGGCATCTCCCAAAACCCAGCCCATCTCTTCGGGGGCCGCAATAACCGCCCCGCTATCGGCAATGGCTTGCCGCAGGTTGAGCAGTGCCCCGTCATAGGCCAGACGCAAATCCATCGGCGCCAGCGCCTTGCGCGATGTCTCGACACGGGAATACTGCAACAGGTCTTCGATGATCTGCTTCATGCGCACCGCACCATCAACGGCAAAGTTGATGTATTCCCGCGCCTCGTCATCCAGCCCCTTGCCATAGCGCTGACGCAACAACTGCAAAAAGCTCGCGACCATCCGTAACGGCTCCTGCAGGTCATGCGAGGCAACATAGGCAAACTGCTGCAATTCCTGATTGGAACGCTGGACATCACTTTCCCACTGCTTCCGCTCGGTGATGTCACGAATATAGCCCGCCACATAGGGCGTGCCTTCGTATTCCAGGGCGTTGACTGATATTTCGACCGGAATTTCAACACCATCCGGCCGCTGATGGATTGTCTCGAACAACTCGGTCCGTTCACGCCGCAGGCGGTCTGGCAGGGTGGCCAGAATTGCTCCTGCCGGAAAGGCTCCATCGACATCCATGATCCGTGTTTTCAGCAACTGGGCCCGCGTCCGACCAAAATGACGACAGGCCGCCGCATTGACATAAACGAAACGGAAATCCTCATTGGGCATCAGACAATAGATAGGATCACGGCTGTGGTCGATGATCGCCTGTGTAAACAACAACTCTTGCCGGATTTTGTGCTGCTCGGTGGTATCGATTGCCACCCCGATATAGCCGACGATCGCGCCTTGCGCGTCTCGCAGGATGCTCACCGTACTGTCAACCCAAACCGTCGAGCCGTTCTTGCGCATCCAGCGTTTTTCAATGCGATAGCTGGTCCGCTCTCCGCTCATCAGCTCGCGGACCAGCCGCTGCTCGTTCAGCGCCTCGGTCGGATGGGTAAACTCCCACGCCCGCCGCATCAGCAATTCATCCATGCCATAGCCAAGCAGACGACAGATTGCGGCATTCCCCCGCACCAGCCGACCGGTCGGAGACGCCAACGCAATCCCCGCCTCGGAAACATCAAAGATGGTTTGCAGCCGCTGTTCACTGTTCCGCAGGGCCTCGGCCCGCTCCCGCGCCTGATGCAAGGCGGTTTTCAGCTGATAGACAGCCCCCTGGATGGTGGCAATTTCCTCTGTTGCCGGCGTCGGCAAGGTGACCGGCACCTGCATGTCATGCAACAGCCCGCGCAAGGCATCACTGACCCGCAGAACCGGCAGCAGCAGGTGGCGACGAATGACAATCACGGCAAACAGCAACGTCCCCAGCATGACCGCAACCACCAGCACGCCGGACAACTGGTTCAGACTGGCAAGATGATCAATCTGGCGAAAATGTTCGGTGGTCAGTCGTTCGGTATCGGCAGCCAGCTTGGCCTGCAAGTCCAGCAAGACCGTATCCTGCGGCGACCACAAGGCCCGCGCCTTGCCGTCCACCTGAACCGCCTGCGCCTCCAGCTTTGCCCGGGCGGCTTTATCCGGCTCGCTTTGCGCCGACAACCGCAGGCCAAGGGCTTCTTCGCGCAAGGCCAGCACGTCCCGCAACATGGTGTAGATGGTCTGGGCCCCGGCCTTGATCTGGGGGTCGATCCCCATCGAAGGGTGATAGGACAAGGCTTGTGCCGCACGCCCGGCCGGACGCCAGTCGCCCGGATCATATGCCGAGGCCGTGATCCAGCCGAACCGGATCATCCGTTCCAGATTGGCTGCGGCCTGCTGGCGCGCCAGCAAGGCGGGCACCGTCGTCCGGCGGCTATCCTGAGCCAGAGACTGAATGTCGCCTTCGCTTTTCAGCAACGCTCCCAGTGCGGCCAGCAGAATGATCGCACCACTGATCGCCAGCAGCAACAACCGCCGCCGCAACGACGGCAAAGAGCGCAGGGGCGCTGCGGCTGCACTGGCATCGGCCGTCCGGGAAGCAGAGGCAGAAAGAGAGTCCATGCTATATCAGTCCACATTCGGAACGAGAGCAGTGAGCGCAAACGTGGTTCCAGTTTTGCGCAAAATCACTGCGACAAAACAAAAACATGGACCAGCGTGCCTGCGTCAGGTTTAAGGCATGCTGGTCGAGCATCTTTCCGGCAAAATCAATCCCCGAAGACCCCGTCAGATCAAGAGCAAAGCGGGCAGGCTTTCTGCGATCCGTCACCCATCAACTCAAAGGATATCAAACGGAAAATAACGATAAATCAGGGCGCGATAACTCCCGTCCCGACTCATGGCATCCATGACCGCATCCACCTTCTTTACCACCTCTGGGCGAGATGGAGTAACAATAATATGGACATCCCCTGACAAGGCAGGATCATCGACCGGAGGACCGTAGTAATCAAACGCTCCTCCGCGCTCGCTGTTCAGGAAATCGAGCACATTAACCGTTGGCAGCAATGCCAGATCGCACGCACCCTCGACCAGCGCATCCTGCAACGTATTGCGATGGGTGTATTCCCGCACATGCGCTTTTGGCCCGTTCAACTGGGCAAGCCAGGCACTTTGGCGGTTATCCCTGACAGAGCAAAGGACATACTTTTCGCGCAAGGAGGACAGTGGCACCTGCTCCAGGGTGCGCCGCCCGACAAAGCTGGACGTGGACCGCCAAATCGGCCTGGAGAACAGCATCTTCTGCTCCCGGTCCGGAGTTCGCAGCACATTGGCAACCCCGATTGTCAGCGAACCCTCACTCACTCCTTTCAGAACGTCAGCAAAAGGGAGGGCTTCGATGCGGCATGGCTGATGGATTTGCTGGCACAGGATATGGGCAATATCAACATTGAAGCCCTGCAATACCCCGTTGGCATCCTCTGAAGCAAACGGAGGAGAGGCTGCCGTCACACCGATCACCAGATCCGGCTGCAGCTGCACCAGAGCCCCCCCGGCAGATGCATCCGGCTGGGCTGCCGCCAGTTGTCCGGCCACAGACAGAACAACAACGACAACAGCCCACACGGCCACCCGACATCCGCCCCAGATACAGGCTTTCATTCTGCCTCCCTTGACCTTGCAGGATCTTCGCCGCTTACGCCCTCAGACCGACGACTGTCATACACAGCAAAAAGATGTGCGAAACACGCCAGGATCCTTGATATTTTTCTTATAAATGTCACTCATTTCCCGCCGGTTGGCAGTGTGCCGCAGGATGCAGGCGAACGAAATCAAAAAACAGGTTTTCCCTTGCAGCTTTACACATCGGGGACCACTATTCCGCTCGGAAACAGCCAAGGCCCAGTGCCCCAAGCGTAAGGATGCTCTACCCATGCTCCCTGCCGCCAGCCCATTGCTCGCCGACATGGCAGAAGGTCGGACCACGGCCACCCGTCTTGTGGAAATGGCCCTTGCCCATGCAACCGATCCTGCGGGCGAAGGCGTCCGGGTGTTTACCGCCCTGTATGCCGATCAGGCCATGGCGCAGGCGGCAGCCTTTGATCAGGCCCGGGCGGCAGGTATCAGCCTGCCGCCTCTGGCCGGCTTGCCGGTCACCATCAAGGACCTGTTCGACGAAGCCGGGCGGGAAACGCTGGCCGGGTCTGTTGCCAGCCATGGCGAAGGACCAGCGGCACAGGATGCCCCGGCCGTGGCAGCCCTGCGTCGCGCCGGGGCGATCATCCTTGGCCGGACCACCATGACCGAATACGCCTTTTCCGGCCTGGGGCTGAACCCGCACACCGGAACCCCCCGCAACCCGTGGGACCGGGCCAACGGGCGTATTCCCGGCGGCTCGTCGGCCGGGGCGGCGGTCTCGGTCAGCGACGGCATGGCGGTGGCGGGCCTTGGCAGTGACACTGGCGGCTCGCTGCGCATTCCTGCCGCCCTGTGTGGCCTGACCGGCTTCAAGCCGACGGCGCGCCGGGTCAGCCGGGACGGTGCCTATCCCCTGTCCACCAGCCTTGACTGCATCGGCGTCATCGCCCGCAGCGTTCAATGCTGTGTCCTGTTCGACCAGATTCTCAGCGCCAGCCCGGTGGCATCTCTCCCCGCGCTGTCGCTGCAAGGCCGACGGCTGGCCATCCCCACCGCCGTTGTCCTTGATCAGATGGACATCCATGTTGCCGCCAGCTTTGCGGCCACAGTCAGGACGCTGGAAAAAGCTGGCGCATCCATCGAAGAAATCGCCCTGCCGGAACTGGCCGAAATCCCGGCCCGTGGCATTCAGGGCGGCATTGCCGCCGCCGAGGCCTATGCCCTGCACCAGCACCGGCTGGTCCGCAAAGCCCATCTGTATGATCCCCGGGTTCTGGTGCGCATCCTGAATGGTCAGGCCATTCCCGCCAGCATCTACATTGACTGCCTCAAGGCCCGTGAGGAAATCTGCACCCGCATCAGCCGGATCACCAGTGCATACGACGCGCTGATCATGCCGACCGTTCCGACCGTCGCCCCCCTGCTGGCACCGCTGGAATGCGATGATGGCCTGTATGGCGCCACCAACGCGCTGATGCTGCGCAATACGTCGCTGTTCAATGCTCTGGACCGCCCGGCGATCAGCCTGCCCTGCCACGCACCGGGAACTGCTCCGGTTGGCCTGATGGTGGTCGGCGAGACGATGAAGGACGACGTTACCCTGTCGCTGGCCTGCGCCATCGAAACGGCCCTGCAGACAGCAGGCACCAATGCATAGGTCCACATAACGGACCGGAGGAGTATCACCATTCCTTGGTATGGGCCGCGAATTATGTTAGGAGGATAGTAACTCTCAGGCGACCATATTTGTGCCATCATCGGGACAGAAACCCATGATCAGGATGCTCCATACGGGATGATCGACGGAATGAGTCTCTGGCCATACCGGCCCGGTATTGCCAACCGCATCAAAGCAACTCCGCGCCAGACCGCTGCCCGTGGTTTGGGGGTGTTTTTTGTTGCCATTTCGCTGGCAGCCTGCAGCACGGCTCCAGCCCGCGCCGGAACCGCATGGGCCAATGCCCCGGCATCGGTACCCATTTCACCCACCCCCACCTTTTCGCGCAGCGCGGTCGAAAAGGAACTGGGCTATGTCTTTGACGTAATCGAGGACCGCTATCTGGACCCGGTCACTGCTCAGTCGCTGGCTCTCTCCGCGCTGAACGGCCTGCAAAAAATCGATGCGGCCATCAGCGCCAGCCTGAATGGCCGTACCGTCGTCATTACCCGGGCCGAACGGGTCATCGCCAGCGAACCGGCCCCTCCCCCGGACTCTGCCACCGCATGGAGCTCTCTCTGCTCGCAGATGATCGAGACCCTGCGCACCCTGTCGCCGGAACTGGCCAAGGCCGACAACGAAGCCCTGTATACGGCCATGGTCTCGACGGCACTGGCCCGCCTTGACTCTTATTCCCGCTATGCCGGTGCCGACGAAGCAGAGCGCCACCGGGATAGCCGCAACGGCTTTGGTGGGGTCGGCATCCGGTATCAGGTCGAGCGCGGCTTTCTGAATATCGAAGAGGTTCTTCCCGAAACGCCTGCCGCACAGGCGGGCCTGCTTCCCGGCGACAAGGTTACCCATATTGATGGCGTTAATATTGCCGCCCTCAACGATCAGCGCGAACAGGTGCGCGAGCGCTTGCGCGGCCCTGTTGACAGCGAATTGCGCCTGACCATCCTGCGCACCGACCGCGAGCAGGATGTCCTGTTGCGGCGCGGTCTGGTGATGCCCAAAAGCGTGTTCATGGAGACCAGCGACGACGGCATCGCCACCATCCGCATTGCCAGCTTTAACCAGCAGACGGCAAAACACGTCCAGCAAGCCATCGACGACGCCCAGGCCAAATTCGGCGGTGGGCTGCGCGGGATCATGCTGGACCTGCGCGGCAATCCCGGCGGCTTGCTGGATCAGGCGGTTGCCGTTTCAGACCTGTTCCTCAGCCGTGGGCGTATTGTCTACACCAAGGGCCGACACCCGGACTCGCTGCAAAGCTATTCGGCGTCTCCGCCGGATGTGGCCGAAGGCGTTCCGATGGTGGTGCTGGTTGATGGTCGTTCGGCCTCGTCAGCAGAGATTCTGGCCTCGGCCCTGCAGGACAATGGTCGGGCCGTTGTTGTCGGTTCAAACAGCTATGGCAAGGGGACCGTGCAAACGGTGGTCAACCTGCCAAACAACGGTGAAATGACCCTGACGTGGTCACGGTTCCACGCGCCATCCGGCTATACACTGCACAATCTGGGTGTGTTGCCAACCATCTGCGTGACCAGTCAGGCCGAAGCCCCCAGCGAAACACTGGCCCGCGCCCTGCCCCCCTTGTCCGGGAACGAGACGGCCAGAATGAGCAGCACCCTTGCCGACTGGCGGGCAACCCCGCTGTGGGATGAAAAAAGCCGCACCCATCTGCGGCAAACCTGCCCGGCAACCGACCAGGAAAAATGGGCTGCCCCGATAGGGATTGGCCGCGAATTGCTTCACAATCCGGCACTGTTCGTTCGTGCCCTGGCCAGCACAAGCCCGCAGTGGGCACAAAGATAGGCCAGAAATAACGAAAAACAGCCCTGCCTGCTGTTTTCAGGGCGATATGGGCTTGACTTACGACGAACTCCCTGTATTTTCGCCCGCTCAACGATGTCTTCGTTCCAGGATAAAGACCATGGCCAAACCGACCACTGTGCAGATCAAGCTCGAAAGCACCGAGGGCACGGGCTACTTCTACATCGCGAAGAAGAACCCGCGCAACTTGACCCAGAAGCTTGAGTTCCGCAAGTACGACCCGGTCGTGCGCAAGCACGTCATCTTCCGCGAAACCAAGATGAAGTAAGCTCCCGCAAGGGATCTTACCCATCCGTTTCTGATAAAGGGCACCGAAGCAATTCGGTGCCCTTTATCTTTGGCCATTTTCTGGCCGCCTCGCCAAAAATACCAATTTATGGGGATATTTCAGAAAAAGCCGCAGAGAGGGCTTGCCTGCACTCCGCCCCCATGGCATCTTTCCTTCACGACATGAGATTCATTCTCATTTGCATGCCGGAGGAAGCAGCCATGACCCTTCACACAGCCCCGTCACCGTCTACCCCGTGCCGTCTGGGTGAACGGATTCAGGATGTTCTGTGGCTGATGACTCTCGGGGCCGCCTGGCGCGGACTGGAGTCCGGCGAACCGATCACCGGCAGCCAGATTTTGCAGGCCGCCCGCGTTCCTTCGCTGTCCTGCTCGCCATGCCCGGATGTCATCGTCGCCTGCCTCGAAGAAATGTTGCGCTGTGACTGCCTGATTGGCGATCCCTGTCAGGGCCTGACCATCACCGGGCAGGGCAAGGAAGTCTTTGCCCGCCTGATGGGGGAACCGGCAGCCTCGTTGCGGATTGGGGCCGGTCGCCTTGCCGTGCGTGTCCGGTTGGCCTTCCTCGACCTGCTTGACGGCGAAGCCCGCTGTGCGGCGCTGGATGCCCTGATTGCAGCCGCCGAAGACGACCTTGCCCTGCTGTCCACCGGATTGAACGAAAGCGCATGGAGCGGCCCGTTCGGTGGCTCGTGGGCAGTGCGCGACATGGCATCGGCCAGTCAGGACCTGCGCACGCTGGGTAGCCTGCGTTCCCTGCTGGCCACCGAAGCCGCATAATTTCCCTTCCCGGGTTCCTTCTGCCGAAGGTATCGCATCATGAGCCATTTCAGCACCTTCACCCGCCCCATCAGTTTCAATGATCTCCGGTCGATTGGCTGCGCCGAGGAGCTGTTCGCCCTCGCCCGAGCCGTCGAGCGGGAAGGTGTGCGCCGCTATACTCACCTCAGCGAGCAAATGGAAACTCTCGGACGCCCACAACTGGCAGAGCTGTTCCGCATGCTGCGCGATCAGGAAATGGAGCACGAAAACAGCCTTGATGGTCTGGCCCTACGGGGGGGACTGGGGCATTTGCCGGATCTGCGCTTTTCATGGGATGTGCTGCACGAAGGCATGATGCCCGAGCAGCTTGAGACCCTGACCCCGGCGCTGGCCCTGCGTTATGCCCTGCACAACGAACAGCGGACCTACGCCTTGTTCCTGCGCATTGCGGCAGGGACGCATATCGCCGAAATCCGCCACCATGCCGAGCTGCTGGCCGCTGAGGAACTGGAGCACGTCGGGCTGCTGGCCCGTCACGACGTGACAGAGTCCCCGGCCCTGCCGCTGGCAACGCTGATGAAGCCTGAACGGCTGGATGATCTGCTGTCGCTGGCTGCCGCAGAGGCCCGGACGGCTGCTGCACGACGCGCAGCCCTTGCCCGGCGATTGCGCAGCATTGATGACCAGACCTCTGCACAGTTGATGCAGGATCTGGCCGAAGAGTCCGAAGCCCGCAGCCGCGATCTGGGCAATCAGGGCAGTATCCCGCGGCTCGCCATGCCGGGCGTTGCCAATGACAACTTTTCCCCGCTGGATATTTTGCGCGGCGAGGCACAGACCTCGTTTGCCACCTTCCACGGATTTACCCGCATCGCCAACGCCCTGCCGCCGTGCGGCCTGAGCGGGCTGGCCCAGCACGAAGCCAATCTGCGCCTTGCGGCCACCGCCCGCCTGACCGATCGGGCTGCCGCCATCCGTGGCGAGCGGGTCCGCCGGAAAAGAAGCGGTCGTTGATGATTTCCCTTTTGCGCTCCGTCCTGACCCGGAGCGCAGAATCCTCCTTGGTAAGGGCCTCCCTCTCCCATTCCTGCCAAGGAGGTTACAGAAGCGAGATGTTTCCTGACCGACAGCTCGCTTCGACCTTCAGCATCCCCTGCACGGAACGCCAACCTTCGGGTATGGGACGCTGAAAACAAAGGGTGCGGAGAGTGGCTGCATCACCACTCTCCGCACCGAAAGTTTCGTTCCACATCAACGCGATCCCGACTTGCAAAAGCGGGCTCCTGCAAAAAGAAAGGCCCCTCCCCCAATCCCTCTCCGAAATTCCCGGAACCGGGTAACAGCCGTCCTTTCCCCCAAGGACCAGTCACGAATGCCAACCTCGTGAACGGTCGTCCGGCTGAAGCCTGTTTCTTTTCCCGCCCTGTGTCCTGACCGGCAGAGGCGGGGTCAGACCAGCATGCGTCAAATATGATGCACGCTGGTCTGACCTTTTAGTATGCCGCAGTGATAACGCGCAAAACCGGAACCACCTTTGCGCTCACTGCTCTGGCGGGCCACTGTCGTCGTCGCCAACCTCCGACAGCGGCCCCGTTTCCTTTATGAAGACGGCAAGAACCGCTCGCTGAACACCTGTTTTGCCGGAATGCCGACCTGCTGTGCGGTTTTCTCGACGGCATCAATCAGCCCTGCCGGACCGCAGACATAGACATCAGGCGACCGAACCGTACCGGCATCCATATCCCGCGCCCAGGCATCCACCGGCGATCCGGTTGCCCCCTGCCATCCTTCCGACGCTTCCCACAGACAGACCGTCACCCGCAAGGACGGAAGCTGCGCCTTCAGGGCATCCAGCTCGGCAAGAGCAAACAAATTCTGCTGCCGTGTTACCCCGAAATAGAGATGGCACGGCTGACTGTCGCCAAACTCCGCCATTTGACGCGCCATCGACAGCAAGGGCGCCAACCCGGTCCCCCCGGCGATAAAGCAGCGGGGCCGCAAGCTGTCACTGGCCAGCACCATTGCCCCTTGCGGCCCACGAACCCGCAGCGTCTCGCCAACGGCAGCCCGCGTTTTCAGCCACTGCGAGCACAGCCCATCGGGATGCAGGCGAATCAGGAACTCCAGCCGCCCGTCCCAATTGGGAGCATTGGACAGCGAATAGGCCCGCCATTGCTGTGTTCCCGGTACTTCCAGTTCCATGAACTGCCCAGCCTCGAACGGTGCCCCCAGACCATCCACCGGGTCGGCGACCAGATCGAGCACCAGCCGGTGAACGGCTCCGCCAATGTCATCATTCGCCACCACCACCGCCGAGCGCACCGGCACCGGACCACTGGTAATCTGCGCCGATTGCGCGGTAACCGTCAGCGCCATTTCTCCACGCGGATAGGTCGAACACAACAGGATTGGCGTTGTATCGCCCCCTTGCGGCAGAGCCTTTTCATTGATGCTGGCACGATGGAACTCACCCTGCTGAACCGTCGCCAGACAGGCCCCACAGGCTCCCTGTCGGCAACTGGACGGCAAGGCCAGGCCACTGCGCGCCGCTGCATCCAACAAGGATTCCGCCTCGTCACAGTCAAAGGAAAAGGTCTGCACGTCAGCAGTGGTCAAGGTAATCGCATGGACAGACATCGGGGTTCCCCTCAAAAAGCAATACCCCCACCCGTGTTTTGCAACACCGATGGGGGCATAAAGGCAGAATTACTCGGCGGCAGTCTGCAGAATGGCCGCCAGATCGCCTTCCGGGGTGCCAATCGGCTTGATGTCAAAGGCATCAACCAGCGTTTGCAACACGGTCGGGGTGATGAAGGCTGGCAAGGTTGGCCCCAGACGGATACCCTTCAACCCCAGAGCCAGCAGCGTCAGCAGAACGGCTGCCGCCTTTTGCTCGAACCACGACACCACCAGCGACAGCGGCAGGTCATTCACGCCGCAGTCAAAGGCCTTGGCCAGCGCGCTGGCGACCTGAATGGCGGAATAACTATCGTTGCACTGCCCCATGTCCAGCAGACGGGGAATGCCGCCGATCGAGCCCAGGTCGAGGGTGTTAAAGCGATACTTGTTGCAGCCCAGCGTCAGAACAACAGTGTCCTGCGGGGTCTGTTCGACGAAATCGGTGTAGTAGTTGCGTCCGCTGTCCGCACCGTCGCAACCGCCAACCAGGAAGAAGTGGCGGATGGCCCCGCCCTTGACCGCCTCGATCACCGTATCGGCAACGCTGAGGACCGCATCACGGCCAAAGCCGATGGTGATGGTCTTTTCTTCCGCATCAGCGGCAAAGCCCGGCAGGGCCTTGGCGGCCTGAATCACCGGCGCAAAGGCGTGGTCTTCCAGATGACGCAGCCCCGGCCAGCCCACCGGGCCGGTGGTGAAGATACGCTGACGATAGCGCGGACCCGGCTCGATCAGGCAGTTGGAGGTCATCAGGATCGCGCCCGGAAACTCGGCGAAATCCTTTTGCTGATCCTGCCACGCTCCCCCATAGTTGCCCACCAGATGCGGATAGGCCTTCAGGGCCGGATAGCTGTGGGCGGGCAGCATTTCGCCATGGGTATAGATGTTGATCCCCTGCCCGGCAGTCTGGTCCAGCAACACCTTCAGGTCGGCCATGTCGTGGCCGCTGACCAGAATGGCCTTGCCCGCCACCGGCGAAATCCGCACCTGCGACGGCTCGGGGGTTCCGAAAGACCCGGTGTTCCCGGCATCCAGCAGTTCCATCACCGACAGGTTGATGGTGCCAACGGTCAGCGCCATATCCAGCAACGACTGCACATCCGCCGGTTCATTGGCAAGGAAGTCCAGTGCCCGCTCGATACCGGCATAAACATCCTGCGACGATTGCCCCAGCATCAGCGCATGATAGGCATAGGCGCACACGCCCTTCAGGCCGTACAGCACCAACGCCCGCAACCCGATGATATCAGCGCCAACCTGATCTTCACCGGCCCGGATGGCGGCGCATTCGGCCTGCGACAGCAGCTCACCGACCTCTTCGGGGATCACCCACGCCGCCGGACCAGTCCACACCGGGGCGGCATCACCACGGGTTCTGGCCGCCTGCGCAACCGCCGCTTTCAGGCTTTCCCGCAGGACAGCCGCATCGGCAATCATCCGGGTGAAGCGGGCCGGATTGAAATTGACGTTGGTCAGGGTCGAGAACATCGCCTTCAGGATAAAGGCATCTGCCGCCGGGTCGCTGACCCCCAGCGAACGACCGGCGGTCGCCACCTGCGCAATCCCCTTGACGGCGTGGATCAACAGATCCTGCAGGTCAGAGGTCTGTTCATCCTTGCCGCAATTGCCGCGCTGGCTGGCGCAGCCTGCGCCCTGATCGGTCTGGGCCGTCTGTTCACACTGATAGCAAAACATCTGTTCCTGTTCCTCTCCGTTCTGATCCCATGGCGGTGGCCCTCTTCCCGGTTGGGCCACCTTCTGCTGACCGGCCATAAGATGCATTTACAATGTATGTTATGGAACACAGAGGCCGTCAACAGAAAGATGCACTAAAAATACATCTTTTAAATTTTGACCGCACACACGGAATCCATTATGATCCGCGGATGCAACTGACGCTCTACACTGATTATTCCCTGCGGGCCCTGCTGTATATCGGGCGCACGCCTGATCGCTTGGTGACCATTTCCGAGATCGCCGACTTCTATGGCGTCTCGCGCAATCACATGGTCAAAGTGATCCATCATCTGGGTAGCATTGGCTATCTGACCACCATCCGGGGCAAGGCAGGCGGGGTTCGGCTGGCCAGACCAGCAGGTGAAATCCGTATCAGCGAGGTTGTTCAGGCGACCGAACCGCACATGGATTTGCAGGAATGCTTTAACCCCCACACCAATACCTGCCCTCTGACCGGGGATTGCCGCCTGAAAGGCGTGCTGTATCAGGCGCGGGCTGCGTTCATGGAAGTGCTGGCTGGCCAGACACTGGCCGATCTGTTACCGCCATCCCTGGAGCCGTGAGCGCCCCAACACCACGGCAACCCCGGAATCTCAATCCCCAGAAACGACACTAGACCAGCGTGCGTTAAACCTGACGCCACGGTACACGACAGTTGTGAAACAGGGTCATGGAGCGCTGCTCCAAACCTCGCTGGGGCCTTGAGGCCCCAGACCCCATTGATTTGATATTGAAAGAAAAATGGGGGGTCGGGGCCTCAGGCCCCGAATGGGTTTGGGCGATAGCCCATTCTTTTCCACCAACTGTCGTGTACTGTGACCTGACGCAGGCACGCTGGTCTAGTCTTCTGTTCTGTCGCATTATTTTTGCGAAAACCGGTTCCCACTTTTCGCAAAACGCTCAAGGCCGGAGAGGGACTCTCTCCGGCCTTGATGTTCAGGTCAACACACAATTCCGACGGTTTTACTTCAGGAATTGCGCAACAGTCTGCAAGAAGGTCAACACCGAAATCGGCTTGGCGATATAGCCTTCACAGCCACCTTCGCGGATTTTTTCCTCGTCACCCTTCATGGCAAACGCGGTGACCGCGATCACCGGGATCGCTTTCAGATCGTCATCAGCCTTCAGCATACGAGTGATATCAAGGCCGGAAATTTCCGGTAACTGGATATCCATCAGGATCAGGTCAGGATGGTGGAGACGGGCCATATCCAGCACTTCCCGTCCATCTTTGGTCTGAAGCGTCTGATACCCATGAGCCTGCAACAGATCGTTGAAGAGCTTCATATTCAGATCATTATCTTCAACAATCAAAATTGTTTTCGACATTTACCGGCTCTTTCGACCTGGGACGCCTTGTGATTTCCACAAGATGGTGTTTTGCGAACGACTTGTCACCTTAGAACTATCATGCGCAAAACGCTCGGGGAAGTCAAATAGCCCAACCTAAAATTCTGTTATCATCAAACCGGATAGGCCACGATACACCCTGCCTCAGGGAGCTTTGGTGACGGCCAGCGTAACCATGCCCTTGATGGTTGATACATCCAGAACCCTGCCATTCCGGCTAATCGACGCGGCACCACCACTCACGGCTTTGCGGAACGTGTCTTCCGCTTCCTTTTGCGGCAGCCCCGGAATGGCAAACTGCATGAAGCGCAGGATGTGGACCGAGGTCTCCGGCAGGGTTTCCTGCGAAATGCCCACCAGCAGGACGGCCCGACCCAAATCCCGCACATCGCCATTCAGGGCACCATAGATCAGGCCCGACTTTGACTGGCCTTCCCAGTGGGTATTGCCGCTGTTGTCGGTGGTTTGCACCAGATCAACACCCATTGCACGATAGACCGGCACCGCATCATTCAATGAAATGCCCGTTTCTGTTGCCCACGCCGAAACCGTACCCAAGGCCATCACAGCCAGAACCGCCACAACAAGGCGGGACAACCAGACTTTCATCACACATCATCCAGGACAGTTTTTTCCTGCCGTCAGCTTACACCCAAGCCACGATCCGGCGAAAGCTGCAAGGCAGAACTTTTCCTTGGTCCTGTTGCCGAGGCCCTGTATCATCGTTCAAGGCTCTGATTATGCTTGTCAAGATGCGGAATCTCGCGCAAGACCGCCCCGCCCCGACAAAAGGATTGCCCCATGGCCTCGACAGCCATTGCCTCCCCCCTTGCGGTATCAATACGCGGCTGGCGACAACGCCTGCTGGCAATTGTTACACTGTTGTTCGGGACCTTGTTGCTGACCAGTTGCTACGTCCCCAACGATTTCGTCGCAGAAATCCGGCTGGCACGCACCGGGGATTATGCCCTGACCTACAAGGGCACTCTGACCTGGGCCCCGCTGTACAAGGACATTCGCGAAGGCAAACTGAGCAGCAGTGAAATTGCCGAGCGCGAAAAGGGCATCATCAATGACCTGAAACGCGATAGCTCGTTCAAGGAAATCACCCCACTGGGCAGTGGCACGTTCCGTGTCCGCTATGAAACCAGCGGCAAGTTCACCGGCACTCAGGCGGTGACCTTTGTCCGGCGCAACTCTGCCTTGCTGACCGTCGAAGTCAAGCCGGACGGCACGGTTCATATCTGGTGCAGCCAGGACCCGAAACTGCGCGACCCGACCCAACTGGAAAGCCTGGGCCTGCGCACACAGGGCCGCCTGCGGGTGGTGACCGATCTGCCGGTCCTGAAGCACAATGCTTTCAAGGTCAGCGATGGCCCGGCCAATTATCCGGCCTTCAAGGTTTATGACTGGTCGATCAATTCGGTTCGCACCCCCAAACCGCTCCTGATAGGACAGCTGTTCAATCCGGCCAGCCTGCCGCAGGAATAAACAAACGCCCGGATGCAGGACGACCCTGCATCCGGGCTTTTTGCCTTACATATTGGGGTAGTTCGGCCCCTCGCCGCCTTGCGGCACCACCCAGTTGATGTTCTGGGTCGGGTCCTTGATGTCACAGGTCTTGCAGTGGATGCAGTTCTGAGAATTGATCTGCAACCGCTTTGGCCCGTCGGGGTCGTTCTGTTCCACGCTGACGTATTCGTAAACGCCCGCCGGGCAGAACCGCTGCTCGGGGCCGTCAAACAGCGTCAGATTGATCGCCACCGGCACCGAGGCGTCTTTCAGGCGCAGGTGACAGGGCTGTTCCTCTTCGTGGTTGGTATTGGAGATGAACACCGAAGACAGCTTGTCAAAGCTGACCTTGCCGTCCGGCTTGGGATAGCTGATCTTCGGGCAGTCGGCCGCCCGCTTCAGTGCGGTATGATCGGGCGTGTGGTGCAGGGTCCACGGTGCCTTGCCCTTGAACAGGTAGGTTTCCAGCGCGGCGTTGACCAGCCCGAACAGCAGGCCCTTGTGGAAGCCCGGACGGATGTTGCGCACCGCGTGCAGTTCTTCCCA
>Ga0209373_10002550_pt1 | contig 18058 bp, 19 predicted proteins | sample Higcelweek5metaG_FD_187173 | JGI IMG/M metagenome (GOLD analysis project Ga0209373, IMG submission 187173) | Freshwater pond sediment microbial communities from the University of Edinburgh, under environmental carbon perturbations - High... | ecosystem: Environmental > Aquatic > Freshwater >... | reverse complement strand
AACCCGGTGATTGTCTGGTGCTTGTCTCTCGCACGAATGGCCGCTGGCTTGACGGCATGGGCTTTTGGAACTGCACTCTGCCGGAGGACGACGCCACGCTGCCCGCGCACCTGGATTTGCTGCCACAGGCGGCCGAGGCGGGGCTGGTGCGCGCGGGCAAAGACGTCAGTATGGCGGGCATTGCCGGAACCGCGACGATGCTCGCCGAAGGTTCAGGCATCGGGGCCTGCATCGACCTGAACGCTCTCGTTCCCCCGCCCGGCGTCGCGCTGGCCTCCTGGCTGCTGGCCTTCATGTCCTACGGATTTTTGCTGGCCGTCAGCCCGGAGAAAAGCGCCGCCGTTGCGAAGCATTTCGCGGGACATGGAATCGCCGTCGCGCGCATCGGCGCTTTTTGCCGCGAGCGCCGGGTGTCTTTGCGCCAGGGCGGCGAGGACTGCGTCCTTTGGGATTTCGCGGCCCAGGCCTTTGCGGGCGGAGGCGCGGCATGAACGCGTCCTCTCCGGCCTGGGGCGAGGGCAGCAAATTTTACCTGCCCAACGAGGACACGGCCGTGGTGCGCATGGCTCTGCGCCTCTTCCGCGCGCGGGTCCGCCGGCCGGTGTTCGTCGGCGGCTCGGGTATGGCGCTCTTGGAAGGCGCATCGGTGCTGGCCCGGCCGGAATCCATCACCTTTGTTGATCTGGCCGACTTTCAGCTGGACTATTTTTTGTGCCTGCTGCGGGCCATTGAGCAGACCAGCTCCCCCGCTCAATTGCGCGAGTGGTTTTCCGGGCAGGTCTACCCCGAACTGTGCCACCACTTTGCGCAGCGCGGCTTGGAGATCTCCTGCGGGCAGGTTTTGCAGGCTCTTTTGCGGCGCTTCGGAGTGGATTTCTTCTTCAAGGAGACGGCCTTGGCCCGGGTGCGACGCCTGCTGCCGCACATAGAAAGCGAGCGCTGTGGCATCGTCTCCCATTTGGCGCGCAGCGGCACGCGCCATGATTTCATCTACCTGAGCAATGTGCCGGACTACCTGCCGGAAGCGGAGCTTGACGCCCTGGCCGCGGCCTGCGCCCGGCACGAGGCCCCCGTATACCTGCTGCTCACCTCTGCCTGCGCCGATGCCCGGCGCGCCGCCGCCGCCTTTGCCCAGGCTGGGTTTGCGGAACATCCCGTCACCGGTCAGCTGAACGCCCGCAACAGGGGGCTTGGCTCGCCGAGCCTCGTCAATGCCTGGAATAGGCCTGGCCGGATTCACTTATACGTTCCAAACCAATGCAGAGGAATACACGCATGATTGAAACATCATTGACGCCGCCCAAACCTCGTTCCGGGAAACGGATCATTGCCCTGGCGCTGGTTCTCGCCGCGGTGGCCGGGCTTTCCTTTTACACCTACGGCCGCAAAGCCGCGCCCGCCGCGCCCGTGCGCATGGCCTATTTGCAGAACGACCTGCACCACCTGCCCCTGTGGGTGGCCATGGACAAAGGCTTTTACGCGGATGAGGGCGTGGACGTGAAGATCGTCGGCGTGTTCCGCTCCGGGCCGGAGATAATGACCGCCTTTGGCGCCGGAGCGCTGGACGCGGCCTTCGTGGGCGAGGCTCCGGTGACCCTGGCCGTGGCTCGCGGCGCGGCCAGGGTGCAGGTGTTGGCCCAGGCCAACACGGAAGGCTCCGCGCTGGTGGTTTCTTCCGCCTGGGTGCAAGGGGAAGACAAGGAGCGCACCGTGGCCATACCTGGCAACGGTTCCGTGCAGGATTTGCTGCTGCGCAAAGCTTTGGCCTTGTCCGATCTCGCGGCGGAGAAGGTCAAGACCATCGTCCTCGCCCCGCCGGATATGCTGACCGCGCTCCAAGCCGGCCAAATTGACGGCTTCGTGGCCTGGGAGCCGTACCCATCCCGCGCTCAGACCATGGGCATCGGCCGCGCGCTGCATACTTCGGCAGACATCTGGCAGGGCCACCCCTGCTGTGTGCTGGCCGCCAGCGATGACTTTGTCCGCGCGCACCCCAAGGAGGCGCAGGGCATGATCCGCGCGCAGGAGCGCGCCATTCGCTTTATCGCCGAGCGCACGGATGAGGCTGTGGCCATAGCCGTGAAGCATACGGGCATGGACGAGACCGTGGTGCGCAACGCCATGGGGCACGTCACATACACCAGCGCTCCCAGCATCGCCGGCGAAGAGGAATACGTCCGGTTCCTCGGTTCCATCGGCTATATTAAGGGTGAGGACCCTGTCGCGTTGACCAAGCGGATTCTTGGCTCCTCACAGGACGGGAAGGCAAAGTAATGAACCGGCTCCGGGCACTGTGCTCCATCGCCGCGGCGGTCTGCCTATGGCAGCTTGTCTGCGTGCTTGGAGCGGGGCCCAAGGCCGCGCTCATCTCCCCGCTGGAGGTGGGCGCAGCCTTGGCGGAACTGTGCGTGAATGGGATGCCGCCAGGCAATCTGCTGCCCTTGCACGCTCTTTATAGTCTGGGCCGGGTGCTCACTGGAGTTCTGCTCGCCGTTTTGCTCGGCGGCCCGCTGGGGCTGGCCCTGGGCGCAAGCCCCAGCGCCCGGAGGGCGCTTTCGCCGCTGGTGGACTTCTTGCGCCCCGTTCCTCCGCTGGCCTGGATTCCCTTGGCCATCGTCTGGTTCGGCATCGGCTTCGGCTCGGCGGTGTTTCTCATCTTTCTCGGCGCATTTTTTCCCATTGTGCTCGGCACCTGCTCTGGCGTCCGCGGCGTCGATCCGCTGCTGGTCGACGCCGTGCGCACTCTCGGCGGCGGCAGGCGGGATATCTGGCTCAAGGTGCTGCTGCCCGGAGCAATGCCGTCTGTGCTGACGGGCATCAAGGTCGGGCTGGGCATCGGCTGGATGACCCTGGTGGCGGCGGAGTTCACGGGCGTGCGCCAAGGCTACGGCCTGGGCTACATGATCATGAGCGCCCGCGATTTGCAGCGCCTGGACTTGGTCGTGGCGGGAATGGTGGGCATCGGCCTAGTCGGTCTGGCCCTGGAATGTGCCCTGGGATGTCTCTATAAGCATTTGCTCAGGTGGCAATGATGTCGGCCAGCCTCTCCATACATGCTCTCCGCAAGGTCTTTGCCGGTCTGAACGGGCAGGCTCCGGCGACCATTCTTGACGGTTTGGACCTTAACGTTCCAGCAGGTTCGTTCGTCTCCCTCGTGGGACTCAATGGATCGGGGAAGACCACCTTGCTGCGTCTCATCGCGGGTCTGGACGCCCCCACGACCGGCGAGATCCGCATCAACGGCGAGCTTGCAGGGTCGGGGCCGCGGCCGGTGGGCATGGTCAGCCAGGAACTTGCTTTGCTGCCCTGGCGCACAACGCTCGGCAATGTGGAGCTCGGCTTGGAGCTTCAGGGCATGGCGCGCCATGAGCGCTGGGAGCGGGCGATGGACATGCTGCGGCTGTTCGGGCTGGAAGGCTGCGCGTCGCAATACCCGCGCGAGCTTTCCGGCGGCATGCGGCAGAAGGCGGCCATCGCCAGAGCCTTGGTGGCCGGCCCGGAATTATTGCTCATGGACGAGCCGTTCAGCGCGCTGGATTGCCAGATCAGATCGCGGCTGCAGCGTTTTCTCGTCGAGCTGTGGACCCGGCGGCGGGACACGGTCCTCTTTGTCACCCACGACATTGAAGAGGCCGTCATTCTGAGCGATACGGTCGTCGTCATTTCCCAGGCTCCGACCCGCGTGCTGGAGGTCATCAGTGTCGACATGCCGCGCCCGCGGGAGCGCACCGCTGTGCGGACCAATGAACTGCGCCGTCGCGTCCTCTCCGTGCTCAAGAGTATGGGTGAAGTGCGGCGTTGACGTTTGCTGCGTCCTGCAGATATTTTGTCATGAGGGGTTCATAGGCGGTATAGGTACAGAACGTGGCTGCGGCGCTTTGTGGGCTGCGCCCCCCGCACCTCTGGGAGCAAGAATATGGCCCTATTCGGCTTTGTGAGCGTCAAGCGTCTGCTTCTTGAAATGGCCCAGCACCATTCCGTCAGCGTGGTGCTCAACCTTGCCGTGAAAAATCTGGAGGCCGCGTCCGGCGTCGCGCTCGTCCGCATCTGGCTCCTCGAGCCCAGCGACCGCTGTCCCCAATGCCGTTTCGCCTCCCGGTGTGAAGGCAAGGAACAGTGCCTTCACCTTATGGCCAGCGCGGGAAGCTCCCTGCACGGCAACGTCACCTGGGACTATCTCGGCGGCACCTTCAGCCGTTTTCCGCTCGGCATTGGCAAGGTCGGGGTAATCGCCAAAGAGGGCAAACCCGTCGAAATCATCAATGTGGATCCGGCCGCCCCGTGGGTGAGCGCACCCGATTGGATGCGCGAGGAGCGCATAGCGAGCTTCGCCGGGCAGCCGCTCATCTGTCACGACGAAGTCCTCGGCGTCCTTTCCGTCTTCACGCGCGACCAGCTTGAGCAAGGCGGGCTCGACATGCTGCGCATGGTGGCGGACCACCTGGCGTACGCCATCGCCAACGCGCGGGCCTTTGAAACCATTACCCGGCTTAAGCAGCAGATTGAGCTGGAGAACGCCTACCTGCGCGAGGAAATCAACGAGGCACAGTCGTTCCGGGGCATCATCGGACAAAGCGCGGGCATTGAGCAGATCCGCAAGCTCATCCGCATGGTCGGTCCCACGGACGCCAACGTGCTGGTCTACGGCGAGTCCGGCACCGGAAAAGAGATGATCGCGCGCGAGATCCACAATCACAGCGCCCGCTGCAACAAGCCCATGATCAAGATCAACTGCTCCGCCATTCCGCGGGAGCTGTTCGAAAGCGAGTTCTTTGGCCATGCGCGCGGGGCGTTCACCGGCGCGGTCAAAAGCCGCATCGGGTATTTCCAGGCGGCGGACGGCGGCACGCTCTTCCTTGATGAAATCGGCGAGATCCCCATCAACCTGCAGAGCAAGCTGCTGCGTGTGCTGCAAGAGGGCGAATACCAACGCGTGGGTGAAGACACCATGCGCAAGGTGAATGTACGTATTATCTCGGCCACGAACCAGAATCTCATCTCGGCTATTCAGGCCGGCAACTTCCGCGAAGATCTCTATTACCGGCTTCAGGTTTTTCCGTTGGAGGTTCCTCCCCTGCGGGAGCGCAAGGACGATATTAATCTTTTGGCGAACCATTTTATCAAGCTGAGTTCTCAGAAGCTCAACAGGCCGGAGATACGACTCAACGGCATCCATCAGCAGACGCTGACCCAGTACGACTGGCCCGGCAACATCCGCGAGTTGCAGAATATTATCGAGAGACTCGTCATCACGTCCCAGCCGGATCAAGTGCTGCTTGAGCTGTTGCGGCCTCGTGGGGACGAGGGCGAGAAGAGCGGCCCCGAGGCGGGCGCTCCGGCCGGACACCGGCTTTTGACCGATGCGGAACTGCGCGAGTTGGAGAAGGAGAACATGCGTGAGGCCATGCGCATGACGAACTGGAAGATTTACGGGCCAAGGGGCGCGGCCGAATTGCTCGCCATCAACCCCACGACGCTCATTTCCCGGCTGAAGAAGCTCGGAATCTACAAATCGGAATAAGCGCCGCCCCATCTGGATCGCGCGACGGCAGAGATTCTGGCGGGCACCGCATTCGCGGCTCCATTGCAGCGGCTATTCCACGATACGGGACTCGTCGAACATCGCCGCCTGCCGCAATATCAGGGATAGGGCGTCGGCGCTGCAATGGCCCAGGCAGGCCCCCTGTCCCCTGCACCAGGAGTCGCGGACGAGGTTCACGATGCCGTCACGCACGCACAGCGCGCCCAAGGCGCACGAGCGCAGGCATTGACCGCAGCCGAGGCAGCGCTGCGCATCGACGGCGATGATGCCGCGGACAGTCTTGTTGCGGTCCTCAGGAGTCATTCTTCTCAGCGGCGTCCAGCAACTGCTGCATCTGCTGATCGAGCCGACCCACCACCATGCACATGCGGGCGAAGCTCTCCTCCAGCATGCTGAGCCGCTGGCCGAAGTTCTGGTCGGCCAAGCCCATGCCCGCCGGGGCGGGAGCGGGCTGGCTTGCTCCCGTCTTCAGTTCGTTCACCGAGGCGGCGATGCCCGCCATTCCCTGCATCAAAAGCGCCTCGAGCCGGCCCAGACGGTCCTCCGACTCCTGGCCCGCCGCCTTGCTCTGCGCGTCCGCGTTGTCGCTCATGGTTCCATCCTCTCCTGTTCTGCTGCACGGGTCTGCGGGGCTATTCCGCGTTTGCCGCCAGGTAATGCAAAATGTCGGTGGCCACGCACTCCTTGAATTCCTCGGTCCCGCCGCCCGCGTGGCCGCCAAGTGTCAGGTACTCACCTCTGCGGTCGAAGAACGTCTCCAAGCTCATGCGCCGCCCGTCCTCATCCGTTATTGCGCCGTCGTCCTCCACCAGAAAGAGACGATGCGCGTAGTTTTCCGCCTGGGCCAAATACAGCGGCGGGCCGGTGCGCTCAAAGGCGTGGTGCGCCCCGGGATAAACCTTCACCCGGACAGCCTTGTTCCCGGCTGCGATCATGCGTGCGGCGTAATTCACTGCGCCGTCGGTGCCCGTGTAGTCGTCCTTCTCCGCCAGCAGGATGAGCAGCGGCTGGCCATCGGTGCGGGCGTCGCGCTGCTGCATATGCGCAGGGGGCACCAGGGCCACACGCGCGTAGAAGTCTCGCGGCGGACGGTTGAACCAGCGGCGGCGGGCCAGCAACGCGGTGTTCAGGGCGGCGAGTCCGCCCTTGGACACGCCCATGACCGCAATGTGCCTGGTATTGAAGCGCGGATCGGCGGCCAGGAAGTCAAAGGCTGCGTATGCGTCCCGCTCCATGTCCATGTCGTTGATCTGGCTCTGGTCCGTGGTGGTTTCCTTGATGCCGCGAGGGGCGAAGCTGTCGACGACAAGGGTGGCGACGCCGCTGGCGGCGAAGAAGCGCGCGTAATATCGCTCCCGGATGTCGCACACGCCTGCGCTGCTGTTGAGGATGACGACGGTGGGGCAGGCGCCGACGCCGACATCCGGGAGGTAGAGTTCAGCCAAGGCCTCTCCCAGCTCCACATATTGGGAGCAAGGAACATCTTGGGGGATGGCGGATTGCAACATCAGGTGTCCGTTGGTTGTGCCGCAATGCGACGGTCTTATGGAAGAAAGGGCAGTGCCGCCCGCTATCCGCGCAACAGGGCCGCCCCCCAGGTGAAGCCCGCGCCGAAGCTGGCCAGAAGGATGCGGTCACCGGGGTGCAGGCGCTTTTGCCGCACCGCGTCCTCCAGGGCCAGCGGAATGGATGCGCCGGAGGTGTTGCCGCAATGCTCGATGTACAGGTGGGTCTTTTCAGCCGGGATTCCCAGGCGTTGCCCCACGGCCTCGATGATGCGCAGGTTCGCCTGATGCGGCACGAAGAGGTCGATGTCCGCCGGGGCCAATCTGTTGCGGGCAAGAATTGTGAGGCAGATCTCGGTCAAATTGCAGACTGCGTGCTTGAACACCTCCCGGCCGTTCATGCGCAAGAAGTATAATTCGCCCACTGGTTCGCCGGGCGAGGAATAGGCCGCGCGGCTGCCTGCGCCGTGGGCGGCCAAAATTTCGCCGTGGGTGCCGTCCGAGGAAAGCAGCACATCATCTACTGAAGCTCCGGGGCCTTCACCGGCACCGATGACCGCAGCGCCCGCGCCATCGCCAAAGAGAATGCGCACGTTGCGGCTCTGCGGGGCGCAGATACGGGACATGGCCTCGGCCGTGACCAGCAGGATCTTGGCCTGGGGCTCAAGCAGTAAAATGGCCCGGGCCAGGTACAGGCCATACAGAAAACCGGAACAGGCGACGTTGAAATCCATGGCCATGAGCCCCGACAGGCCAAGCTTGTGCTCCAGGGTGCAGGCAGTGTTGGGGATGAGTCCGTCCGGCGCGCAGCTGCCCAGCAGGATGTGGGTGATCTTGTCCGCGCCCATGCCCGCGTCAGCAATGGCGGCGCGCGACGCCACGAGCGCCATGTCCGAGGTGTCCTGGCCTGGCGCGATGATGCGGCGTTCGCGGATTCCTGTCCGGCTGAAGATCCAGTCGTCCGGCAGGTCGAAGATTTGCCCCAGCTCATCATTGGAGAGCACGCTCTCAGGCAGGTAGCCGCCCAAGCCGAGAATGCGGCAGCGCGGCGTGTGGCGGCTCTGCGTAGCCAGGCGTTCGGTCCTTGCGCCCTTCAATGCGGCAGCGCCTTCCAGATCAAAATTCATAACAATCCTCATTGGCTTTGCTCTTTGCATGCGAACCGTCATGCCGGGCTCGCGGTGTACCGTAAGCAAGTGCGATACCGTGCGAGCGTCAGGAAAGACTCGCAGGGTAGCAATGTGCTGTCATCGCGGGCGAAAATAAAGATTTGCTCAGCCTTGGTTGAAAGATGTGCAGACAATATCTGTTCCACGCGCGCGGCGCGTGCCGTGCACACAACGATAAATCGCGTTGAACAGCGAAATTTCGCAGAAGAACAGCGATCTTTTGTTGTTTAGGGAGCCATGCAGCGCGCGATTGCGGACACCGGCGGGGAAAAAGTGTGCAAAATGTGGCTAAATCGTAAGGTGGAGACTACGGCACAGGACTTGCTCAAAAGAAAAATGTCTATGCTTTTCAACACTTAACACAGGAGCGAGCTATGACCATGGTATCCATCCCCGCCATCCAGGAAGGCGACGAGATCGTCAACCACGGCCCGAAAATCTACGAAGACATCCAGGCCCGGCCCGGCGACAAGGCCCTCATCTGCATGCACACCATGCCCTTTGAAGGCTCTGTCGGTTTGATCAACATGCTCACCGCCACCCGCCTGGTGCGTAAGGGCTACGACGTGACCTTCCTGCTGTACGGCCCTGGCGTGCTCATGGCCTCCGCCACCCGTGGTTTCCCCAAGGTTGGCGATGAAGGTTTCGCCGGCAACCTGGCCATGAACAAGCAGCTCAAGACCATCATGAAGGAAGGCGGCAAGGTCGTTGCCTGCCGTTTCGCCATGGCCGCCCTGTACGGCATGCGCGAAAGCGACCTCATTGAGGGCGTGCAGGCCATCCATCCCCTGGACATCCTTGACTGCACGCTGGAGCACCAGCGCGCCGGCGCCCTCATCCTGTCCACCTGGACCGTTTAGCGGACCCTGGCCTAACGCGCAACAACCCAGAAAAGGAGCGAGTCATGCACCGTTTTCATGGTGAGAAGGTGAAGCGTAAGGTTTTTGATGTGCATAACCACATCGGCTTCATGCCCGGCTTCAAGTATTACGGCCTGCCCGAGCCGGTGAACCCCACCGTTTACTGCGACAACGACCGCGCCGCGAAAATCAAGATCATGGACGAGCTTGGCGTGGACCGCGCCATCGTTATGTCCAACTACGGCATCCCCGACCCCGCCCAGCCCTTCGGCCTCAACGAGGTTGTGCTGGAAGCCTGCTCCAAGCCGGACTCCCGTATTCTCGGCGGCGTCTGGTTCTCCCCCTCCGTCAAGATGAAGGAAGCCAATGAAGCGGCCATGAAGCTCGCTGGCGAAACCGGCATCAAAGTCCTCAAGGCCACCTGCCTTCTCGGCGGCACTTGGAATCCCAACGATTGGGACGAAGAGACCAAGAAGATGTGGGAAAGCATCATCGACGTGTGCGAACAGCACGACCACATCTTCCACCTGCACACCAGCCCTGGCGGCGGGTCCGACGTGGGCAACGCCATCAACTTCGTGCGCGCCTACGGCAAGCGGGTCAAGGTGCACGTTGTGCACTGCGGCGGCGGCGTGTCCGGTCACATCAAGTTCATCCCCGAATTCATGAAGTTCATCAAGGAAGGCTACAAGGTCTACACGGACACCTCCTGGTCCGTGGGCTTCTGCAACCGCTATCTGTTCGACGAAATTGAGAAGCAGGGCATCGGCGAAGACCGCGTCATGTTCAGCTCCGACGAACCCTGGAGCGATTTCTGGAGCGAATACTATAAGTTTGAAGGTCTCGGCATCTCCGAAGAGATGAAGCGGAAGATCTTCTGGGAAAACGCCGAGAAACTTTACGGCGTTTAGCAGACTGCTCAATCCGGCCAGGAGGGGTGGCGCCTCCTCCTGGCCACATAAATTTCCAGAGGCACAGAGCTGGCCGGCAAAGCGCCTTGCCTTCCGGCCGCCATTGCCGCGCAATACACCCGAGGATGGAACGCCATGAATATGCAGCTTGCTGACTATATTGCCCTCCAAAGTCAAGGCGTCAGGATGAGCGATCCTGGCGCGGTGCGGAGAGGGGGCGCCGGGCCAGCCGATGCCAGAGCTTTTGTCATCGACGACCATCCTGTAATGATTCCAACATTGAGCCAGTCGGCCCAAGACTCCTACTACGAGTTCGTTCTCGAAGGCGGCTTCTGGCGTCTTGAGAGCCGAGGCAGGGTGCTGTGCCGCGCTCAGGCCGTGCCGCGTCCGGCGTTTTATGCCGGCCAGACGGTGGATGGCGTCTCCTATGCCAAGATCGCGCAACTGCACGGCCGGGATTGCCTCGCCTCGACGGTGATTCAAGAATGCGTGCGCTACAACAGCCTGCGCACGCGCTGCCGCTTCTGCGCCATCGGGGCCTCCCTGGACCGCAACGCGACCATCCACACCAAGACGCCGCAGCAGCTGGTGGAGGTGGCCCTGGCCGCCAAGCGGCTGGACAAGGTGACGCACGTGACCCTGACCGCGGGCACCACCGCCAACCCGGACGACGGCGCCCTGTACCTCGGCACGTGTGCCCAAGCCATCAAGGAAGCCACGGGCCTGCCGGTGGAGATCCAGTTCGAGCCCCTGCGCGACAAGGCCCTCTACGCCAAACTCAAGGCCATGGGCGTGGACGACGTGGGGCTGCACGTGGAGAGCTTTGACCAGAAGGTGCGCGCCAGAATGACTCCCGGCAAGGCCGAGGTGAGTCTGGAACGGTATTTTGAGGCCTTTGCCGAGGCAGTGGCCGTATTCGGCCGCAACAAGGTCAGCACCTATGTGATATTGGGCCTTGGCGAAGATCCTGACCAGATTTTGGACGGCTGCCGCCGTGCCGCGTCCTTGGGGGTCTATCCCGTGGTGGTGCCGCTGCGGCCGCTGCTCGATTCCTGCCTCGCCAAGGCCAAGCCCGTGGATCCGCTGTATCTTGGCCGCATGTACCGCGCGGTGGGCGCCATGCTGGAAGAGCATGGGCTGCGCGCCGAGGCGAGCACCGCAGGATGCGTGCGCTGCCGCGCCTGCTCGCTCTTGCAGTTCACGGAACTGGAGCCGGGCGGCCCGCGTCCCCACGCCAAGCCTCATGTCGCGGTCGAGCCAGCGTTGTCAGAGGCTGATGTGACGCTTTGCGAAGCCGTAACTCCCGAGGATCTCGCGGAGTACTACAAGGTGCGCGAAGAGGTCTTTATCGCGGAACAAGGGGTATTTGCAGAGACTGACGTCGATGCCCATGATGACGAGGCCATCCAGCTCATCGCCAAGGCTCATGGCCGTGTGGCGGGCGTGGTTCGCTGCTACCGCCACAAGGGCGGCGTGTGGTACGGCGGCAGACTCGCCGTCAGGCCCGAGTTCCGTGCTGGGGTCAACATTGGAGCCATGCTGGTGCGCAAAGCCGTGGAGACCATGGCCGCGCGCGAAGATGTGCGCCGTTTTCTGGCCACTGTGCAGGTTCAGAACGTCCGTTTCTTCCAGCGCATCGGCTGGGTGCGCCTGGGGCGGTCTTTTCTGATGCACGGCCGCAAGCACCAGATAATGGAGAACAAACTGCGGGAGGTGCAGCAATGATTGTTTCCGCCAAACATCTTGACGAATGGCGCTTTGAACTGCTTGCCGGGAAGCATCGCCTGGTCACGGACCAACTGCCTGAATACGGCGGCACGGACCAGGGGCCGATGGCGAGCGAACTTCTGCTGTGCTCCGTGGCTTCGTGCTTCGGTCAGGCCACATTGCATGTGGCCGAGCGGATGCATAAGACCATTTCCAATCTCTCCCTCGAGGTCGAGGCGAATAAGGACCTTGAAGTCTTCCGCTTCGCCGACGTCACCATTACCGTGACGGCCGATTGCGAATTTGCGCTGCTGGTGAAAATCACAGGAATGGCCAAGAAATACTGCTTTGTGACCAACAGTCTGGCCATACCTGTAAAGATCGTCTGCTTGACGCCTTCATTGGCCGGCTGCTGCGGATAGGATGTGCCCGCTTCTCCTCGTGGCTGCATTCCGCCGAAAGAGTGGCTCAAAGCCGCTAGCGCGCGCAGCACAAGCTGGATGGAGATGCAGGTTCTCGCCATCCGGGCGGAGGATGGCGTTGGCGTCAACAACCTGCTCTGCCAGACTTTGCAGCTAGCCGTGGCCAAGGTGAGTGGCAAAATCGCCAGGGCTGTGGTCCGTTCATTCCAGAGGAATGCCCGAATATTGTCGTCCAAGATGTTCCCGGTTTTTGCGCTGACCGTCGAGAGGACGCTTGCTCTCCCAATGGTCTGGAGAATTAGGCAATAAAGTCGGAGCATGAGGTATTGCTCCTGTAATAGTCTCAGCCCATAATGTATCAAAAGCATCATGGGCTGAGGAAGACCATTCAGGGCCAATGCACCACTGATTCAGGCCGTATCACATCTCGGTTCCGCCAATACATGCCGGTCGATGGACTGGGAACCCCGCGAAGGATGGTCGGCCAGGTCGCTCAGGGTCGCGTCAGGTTTCTCGTTCATTTTTCCTCCGCATGCAAGGCTTAACCACCCGGCTTAACACTCGTTTACCTATGCTTTCCGCTTCACTCGGATTTGTTAACCGGCTCTTAACTTTCTACCCGCTTCTGCCCGGTTATCTTACCCCCGCGCGGTTGCCGCGGCAGTTTCCTCCCCCCGCATCCGCTCGAACTCCTCGTCGCTCATTGCGCGCACAGCCCCCGGCCCACCGCGCTTCTCGTCAATCTCGGCGCGGGTCGGGTATTCATCGCCCAATACCTTGTCCAGGTTGCCCCGGTTAACCAGCCAGCCCAGGCTGGCGCGCCAGGCTCCGCTTTCACCCCTCAGGTACGGGCACTCCCGCACCTTGGCGAAAAACCAGCCCCACCACTCCAGGCTCCAGCGCTCCGGCGCGGCCTTCCAGCGCGCCTCAAGGTCCCGGCGCATCTTCTCGGTCAGTTCTTTCGGCTGGGGCAGTTCGGGCAGCATCTCGGTGTAGAGGTTCGTAATCTCATTCACCGGCGCATTTTCTTCCTGCCCTCCCCTTGGGGGGGTAGGGGGGGATTTAAAGGCATTGGAATTGGTATTGGAGCATTCACTTTGCAATGCCATGGCAATACCATTGCATTGCTCTTTTGCCTCTTCGTTGAATGTCCTTACCCTCTAGCGTTTTTCGGCTTTCAGCCGAGCGGCCTTACTCCGCTCTTCAGCCTGAGCGGCAAAGGGTTGTTCCGTACGCCAGTTCGGCACATAGAAGACTCCTTCAGTGTCTTGAGCAAGGTAGCCACAACTCAGAAGGACTTCGACAAAATCATCTTGGTCTGCACCGCAACGGCAAATCATGAGGATTTCTTCAGCTGAAATGTCCTCAAGGCGCCCGGTGCTCGGGAAGTGAGAACCGACCCAAGTCCAAAGAGCAAGCACATGGAGAATACAACCTTTGCTCGCTAATCTTGTGAGACGCAAGAACCTTGGATCATTGATAAAATCTAAGGAAATCCTGATGTCATGTACGAAATCTCCAGGGCGAGGTGACATTTTATCCCTCCTGAACGGTTAGCGGTGGTTGATGTTGCAACTTTTGAGATTATGAGAAGCGGCTTTGCTCTTTCAACGCTGTAGCAAAGCTGGTCTAGGCAGAGCTTGTTGTTTTTCCCGCGAGGCGGTCGAGCAAGTCGGAGATATCTGACGCTCTCCACGCGGTTACGCGCGGTGAGACCTTTACCGCGGCAGGGAACCGGCCGGTTTTGACACCTTCCCACCAACTGGAGCGGGAGACGCCAACAAGACTTAAAACGCGGGGGAGGCGGAGGAGTGCTTTATCTTCGAGGGACAGCATAGGAAGCTCCTTATGCCGGGGCCTGCAAACCATTCGCAGTGATCCAATCCCGGCTGAATGGAGCTCATGATGTGTTGTTCACGGAGAAAATGGAAAGTGACATTTCTTGGAGGAGGGCAGCGTAAGGCTCAACGATCATGCACGATTATTTGTTAACTGAAAATGTTAATCGCATGTCATTACGGCCGTCATCTTCAACAACAAGGGCGAGCTTGCCCTGAAGTACCGCAAGCTGAACCCCTGGGTGCCCATTGAGCCCTGGATGCCCGGCGACCTCGGCCAGCCCGTGTGCGACGGCCCCGGCGGCAGCAAGCTGTCGTTGTGCATCTGCCGCGGCGGTGAATCCGCTCCCTTCCAGCAAGAGCGCCGCAAGTTTTTGCGGACGCTGCAGCGCCGTGCGGAGCTGTTGCGCATTGTTGCTCCGGGGCGCCTTGGCCGGTGCGGCTTTAGAACGAGCTGTAAGTGGGTATCAACAAACAATACTCCGCCATAGATGTAGGCGATTGACTTGCGCTGGATTACGACCCAGGGTATTGCCTCATTCGCCTTGCTGTATCGCATGCTGCAAGTGCCGATACATGTTGCATATATCGACAAACTCGTATGCGCACTGGGGGAAGTGGTGGGGCTTGAGCTTGAGACCTGCGAGGGCGAGGGGTTTCTGCGCATCAATGTGTCCGGAGAATTGCCGCTGCGGATTCCCGAGGCCATCGATGCCTACGCCCAGATTTCCGTCGTGGCCTCCACTTCCGGGCACTCCCGCTTTCTGCTTGATGTGCGCGCGGCCCGCAACCGCATGAGCATTCCGGCCATCTTCGAATATATCACCTTGGCTTACCCGGACAAACCCGACCACAGCCGCACCGCAGTCATCGAGCTGCCGGAGCACTTCGTGGGGGCGCGGTTTTTCGAAAATCTGGCCCAGAGCCGGGGGCGCATCTTCCGCCTGTTCAAGGCTGAGGACGAAGCCTTGGAGTGGCTGCTCTCCGAGAATTCCTAAGAAACGTCCATGCCCTCGCCCTGCGCGGAGATGCCCGTTCCCCTCTGCGGCGTTAGTGCTCTTTGCTCTGCGGCTTCGGGGGCCTTGCGTCCGGCCCTGCGGGGCGGTATATTTTGAAATCCAGTGTGGCAAGTATTGGCGGCCTGTTCCGCGCTGCCGCTTGAAGTGGGGCATATGGCGAAAACGATCAGCGTTGCAGTCCGCGAGGGCGAGGGCTATTTGCGCGTCGCGCTCACGGGCGATTTTCCGCAGCACCTGCCGGACGCCGTTGACCTGCATGCACGCCTGCACGTCTTGTCGCGCGGGTCTGGGTACACGCGGTATCTGGTCGATATCAGCGGCATAGGGCAACGGCTCGGCATCCCGGCCGCCTTCGAATACGCAAACCTCGCCTATCCCGAGGAGCCGGAAGCTGTGCGCACCGCCGTGCTTGATTTATCCGAGCATCTTGTGACCGGGCGTTTTTTCGAGAACCTCCTGCGGAACCGGGGGCACAGCTTCCGCCTGTTCACCGACGAGTCCGAGGCCCTGGAGTGGCTGCTTTCGGACAGCTAGGGCCACGGCCAGCAACACCTGCCTTCTGGAGCCGCTCCCCCCTTTTTCGCCCCCCCCCTGCTTCCGCTCATGCTGAAAGGGCGCGCAGCCTCCCTCTGGGGTGTGCTACCGCCTTGCTGAAGCTCTTGCCCCCATGCCGAAAGAGCGCGCAGCCGTCTTGCCACACCCCGCGCCGGATGCTTCATCCCATGTCTTGTCTGCTTGATCGCGCCGCCTGGGTGGAGCCGTCGCCTTGCCGCGCGTCCGCCGCTCTTGCGCCGCTCGCGCGCGTTGACGTCTGCGCCTAGCAGGAGCAGCTCATGCGGCCAAAGGGCGTGGCGAACTGCGCCACAAAGGGCTCGGCGTTCAGCTTCCATGTGGCGCGCGGCAGCACGGTCCAGGCTTGCGTGGGCCGGTTGCGTATGCGCGTGGCTTCGGCGTCGAACTCGATCTGCATGGGCACGATCTCGTGGTCGCCGTCGCCGCACAGGCTGTCGCGCAATTCCGGGCTGAAGGCCAGGGTGCGGCCGTCCGCGCTTCTGGCGACGACTCGCGAAAGGTTGGTGCTCACGCGCTTCACCGAGCCGTCGGGCCAGAAGGCCAGGGAGTTCAGGTCGCCGCTGATGCCCACGGCGTCCAGGTCATAGGCCTGGATGCGCCCGGCCGGGGTCTGCACGGGCTGCGGCTTGGCGGGCTCCAGCGAGCGCAGGCCTCCATCCGGGCGGAAGGCCACGCCCACCCGCGCGGTGAGCGTTCCCTGGGGCGTGGGCACGCTTAAGGTGTCGCCGGGCCATAGGGTCAGGCTCAGCAGGTTCCCGCCGGGATTGAAATACAGGCAGATGATGCGCTTTTCGAGCATGCCCAGGGGGGTGGCGAAGCGCACCGGCTCGGCCAGGCGCCCTTCGTCGTCCTGGGTCCAGTAGCCGGAGAGCTTGCCGTTCAGCGGAAAAGCGCGGCACAGCGAGCCGTCGGGGTGAAAGGTCGCAAGCTCCACCTTGAGCGGACCGGCGGGCGTGGCGATGACCGTGGGACGTTCCAGGGGCAGGGCGCGCAGCGCGCCCGTGGGATGGAAGGACACGGCCTGCACCGTGCGGCGGCGCAGGTCGTCGGTGGTGAACTGGGGCGTGAGTGTGCCGTAGGGCGTTTCAATAAGGGTCTCGCCTGCCGGGGTGCAGGACATGATGCCGCCGTCGGCGAAATGCTCCACGTAGCCGACGCTGGCAATGGCGCCGTAGCGCGTGTCCACGGCTTCCGGCGCGCTCAATCTGACCGACGTGCTCAAAATCTCCGGCTTGTTCGGCGTGTTCATGGGCCTCCCCTGGTTTGACGGGGAAGCAGCAAGAACGGGGCCAGGGGGTGAAGAGTGTGATTCCGGCAGGTTGCGTCGGCTGGTGTCTCTGCTTCTACAGAAAAGGCGACAAAAACGCAGGTTGAGCTACGCTTTTGTCGCCGGAATTGGATGCGCCGAGGAGGCTGTGCGCCGGTTTGGTCTACAGGGCCTTGCCCAGCAGGGGCAGCCGCCGCAGCACAAAGTGCGCCAGCGGGAAGGTGATGACGATGCCCAGCACCGAGACGATCAGGAACTGGGGCATGGCGCCCAGGCCGGAGTCCGCCAGGGCGTACTGGATGAGCGTCACCACGGGCACGTGGAAGATATAGACCGCGAAGGAGCTGTCGGACAGGGCCTTGGCGAACTTCGACTGGTTGGGGAAGCGCTCCCGCGTGAGGGTGAGCAGGCCCGCGCAGAAGGCCACGCAGAGCATGCTCTCCCACAGGGCGCGGTTGGCGGCGGCAATGCTCAATCCGCCGATCCAGATGGGGATGTTGACCCCGAGCCCCCGCGACATCCACACGGCCACGCAGGCCAGGCCGACGCCGAGCCAGATCCAGCCGACGCGGGCGGGGAAGCGCTGGAACCAGTTGCGGCGCGCGGCAACTATGCCCAGGGTGAACATGGTGACGTACTGCGGCACGTGGGCGAACTCGATCTCCCAAACGGCCAGCAGCACCTTCCAGTCGTCCACGCCCTTCCAGATGCGGATGAGGAACGTTGTGACGAAGAGCCAGACCACAAGGCCGATGAGCGCCATGTGCGCCGTGGCCGGGGCGATGGGCTCTGTGGGCGTGACAGCGGGCCTGGTGTCGCGGCTGCCCATGATGGCCCGGTACAGGGCGTACAGGCAGCCATAGATGAACAGGTTTTGGATGAACCAGAGGTGCACGAATTCGAGGTGGATGCCGGGATCGCCGGGCCAGCCCAGGGGCCGGTCGAGGATGCCCAGGTAGGCCCCGGTGTAGAAGCTCCAGTAGCCGCACTCCGGCAGGTGCTTGAAGAGCACCTCGTGGAAGTAGATGAACACCGGGGTGATGCCCAGCACCATGACCACGATGGGCACGCCAAAGCGCCACAGCCTGTCGAGGGCGAAGCGCAGCGGGCCTTTGTGGTCCAGGCTGCCGGGATGGAAGTAGCCGGCCATGAGGAAGAACAGGCCCATGAAGAAGGCCTCGTTGACGCCGAAGAACAGGAAGATCCAGTTGGAGCGCAGGGGCGACTGGAACAGCCACCAGCCGT
>Ga0209373_10002549_pt1 | contig 18063 bp, 24 predicted proteins | sample Higcelweek5metaG_FD_187173 | JGI IMG/M metagenome (GOLD analysis project Ga0209373, IMG submission 187173) | Freshwater pond sediment microbial communities from the University of Edinburgh, under environmental carbon perturbations - High... | ecosystem: Environmental > Aquatic > Freshwater >... | reverse complement strand
TGGCGCACCTCGCCGCGCTGGTGCCGCCCGACGGAGGGAGCTCCCGCTTCCGCCACGCGGAGGGCAACAGCGACGCGCACATCAAGACGAGCCTCATGGGGCCGTCGCAGCTTGTCCCGGTGAGCGGGGGGCGCCTGCAGCTCGGCACCTGGCAGAAGATCTACCTGTGCGAGTTCGACGGCCCCAGGCGGCGCACTGTCTTGGTGCAGACCCTTGCGGCCGGGGAGGGCGCGTGAGCGAGCATTTCAAACATTTTCAGAACGCCGCGTGCGAGTATTTCCCCTGTCACAAGGGCGTCGATGCGGCCGCGTTCAACTGTCTGTTTTGCTACTGTCCCCTGTTTTTTCTTAATGACTGCGGCGGCAAGCCAACCTGGCGCGGGTTGGTGAAGGATTGCTCCGGGTGCGCGTTGCCGCATGCTCCTGGCGGCTGGGAGGCCATTCAGGCGCGCCTGGGGCTGGCCTATGCGGAGCTGCGCGCGGGCAAGGCGCCGCGTACCTTGGGCCCGGTGTCGGAGCCGGAAAAGCCGGAAGCGGCGGAAGGGCCCGAAGAGATGGGAGAGACGGGAGAGCGGGAAGAGAAGGAATAGCCTCCGGCGGCCAAAGGGCCAGGGGCCCTCTGGACTCCCCATGACGAAAAGGGTTCCCGCAGTGCAAAGCCGCTGCGGGAACCCTTTTCGTTTTGGCGCGTTCTGTCTGGCGTTCCACTGAAAGAGCGGGAGTGAAGTGACGTTCAGCCAAGCCCGTTTGTGCGCGGGGGGTAGGCGTGTGGGCGCGGGAGAGGGGCTAGGGGGGCTTGCTGCGGATCCAGGGGCCGTCCCCCGACAGTGGTGATGCCCCTTGGAGAGAGCAGCCCCTTTCCGGCCTGCGGCTTATGCCTCGCCGCTCTTGCGCACCGGGTACGGCGTGGCGCTGCCCTTCACGGCCTTGCCCAGCCAGTCCACAGCCTGGCCCAGGTGATTCATGTTGCGCAGGGCCTCGTCGTCCTCGGCCACCTTGCCGGGCTCCAGGCCATAGCCCATGTTCCAGTAGGTGGAGCCGGGCACAAGCATCTGCGAGATGAAGAACAGGTGGTTGATGGTGTCGAACACGTGCGTGGCCCCGCCGCGCCGCACAGCCACCACGGCCGCGCCGATCTTGCCCGCCAGCAGGCAGCCGTTGGCCATGGCCACAAAGCCTGCGCGGTCGATGAAGGCCTTCATCTCAGCGGTGACATCCGAAAAATACGTGGGCGAGCCCAAAATGATGGCGTCGGCGTCGATGACTTTGGCAAAGGCTTCGTTGAAGGCGTCTTTCCCGAACACGCAGCGCTTGTCCTGGGTCTCCCAGCACTTGAAGCAGGCGCGGCAACCGTGGATGTTCTTGCCGCCGATCTGAACGATCTCCGTCTCCCAGCCGGCCTTAGCCAGGGGCTCTAGAACCTTTTCGAGCAGCAGGCGGGTGTTGCCTTCCTTGCGGGGACTTCCGTTGATGGCGATGACTTTCATGGGACCTCCGAGTTGGTGTGCTTGACTCCCGAAGCAGGGACGCCTACTTCATACGAACTACCTGCGCTTGTGGCAAGTACTGATTATTTTGTCAGGTACTAACACGAAGTATAGCTATGGCGCGACACAAAGGGGAACGCATGTCCGAAACCTGCGCGATGAAAGAACTGGGAGGCAAGACATACCGCTGCTTTTTCGAGCTGGCGCTCTCGGTCATGGGCGGCAAGTGGAAGCCCATCATTTTGTATCATCTAGGACAAAAGGGCGTGCAGCGCTTCAGCGAACTGCGGCGCGGCATGCCGGATGTGACGGACCGCATGTTGACGCGGCAGCTGCGCGAGCTGGAGGCAGACGGGCTCATCCGTCGCGAGGTGTACCGGCAGGTGCCGCCGCGCGTGGAGTATTCCCTCACCGAGCCGGGGCTTGGGCTGTTCCCCATCCTGGTGGCCATGCGGGATTGGGGCGCGGGGTATGAGAAGGCCATGGGCGCTGCGCCCACGCCGGCCGGCGAGGCCTACGACGCCGACCGCACGCCCCAGCTGCACCCGAGGTATCTTGGCGGCGCGGCGGAGTAGCGCCGGGAGCGGAGCCCCGTTGCCGACGAAGGTTGGGGGTGCGGAGACGTCCAGAAACGGTGTTGCTTCATCGCGAAAGGCCGGTGCGTCGCCTTGCTATTGAATGGCGGGAGCGGCCGCGCCGCGTCTTTTCAAATTTCTTGAGTCTTTCAACGTTAAAAGGGCTGCCTGACGCGGTTTTCCGCAGAAGGCAGCCCTTTTAACGTACGGGAAGTCCAGAGGGCCCAATCTCGAGAGAGGGGCCTTGGCCGCTGGAGAGGCGCTTGCCTCTTACTTGCTGAGCGCCAAAATGGGCGCCACGATCTTGGTCAGGGCCTGGCCCGTGGGGGTTTCGCCCTGCACCTTCATGAAGGGATAGCCTTCGTCGCCGCTGCGCACCACTTCCGGGTCCATGGGAATGCGGCCCAGGAAGGGCACGTTCATCTCTTTCGCCAGGGCTTCGCCGCCGCCGGAGTTGAAGATGTCGTGGGTGGTCTTGCAGGTGGGGCACACGAAGCCGCTCATGTTCTCCACAATGCCGAGCACGGGATTGCCCAACTGGTTGCAGAAGGTGACGCTGCGGCGCACGTCGTCGATGGCCACGCCCTGTGGGGTGGTGACGATGACGGCCTGGGCTTCGGGGCCGAAGGTCTGGAGCACGGCCAGCGGCTCATCGCCGGTTCCCGGAGGGCAGTCGGTGACGAGGTAGTCGAGGTCACCCCAGGAGACATCGCGCACGAACTGCTTGATGAGGCCGAGCTTCATGGGCCCGCGCCAGATCACCGCCGTCTCTTTGTCGGGGATGAGGAAGCCGAGGGACATGACCGAGAGGTTGCTGTTGTAAGGCACAGGCTCCATGTGGTCCGGTTCGATGTGCGGCTTGGCGTCCTGCAGGGAAAGCAGGCGCGGAATGCTGGGGCCGTGGATGTCCACGTCGAGCAGGCCGACCTTCTTGCCCGCCAGGGCCAGCGCCATGGCGATGTTGGCCGAAACCGTGCTTTTGCCAACGCCGCCCTTGCCGGAAAGCACCACGATCTTGTGCTTGATGCGCGCCAGAGTCTGGGCGATCTTTTCGTCCTCGGGCTTGGTCCCGCAGGTCTTGGGGTCGTGCCCGGAGGAGCAGCCTCCGGAAGCGCTGGCCGAAGAACAGCTTTTGCATGCCTTGCTCATGGTCGTCTCCTTGAATCCGGGCAGAGCCCGGCGATGGTATTTCAGACGGAATGGGGGAAATTAGGTCCGGGCAGGGAGCTTGTCAAATGGCCTTATGCCCAAAACGGCTTATTGTTTTTCGCCATGTAGGCATCCAGATCCTCGATGGGGTCGTTGCGCCAGGGGCAGCGGCTGTTGATGAAATTCACAACGAGCGCGCCCTGGTCGATGTTCTCGCTCTCGCTGGGCGTGGGGCTGAACTCCAGCTCCACCATGGGGTCGAAGCCCTTGGTTTTGAGCCAGGCGCGGGCGGCCTCGCGGCCGGAGTCCGGGTTCGCTCCGGCCAGGGCGGCCAGCACCAGCGCGCCGCTTTCCGCGTGCGGGCCGTAAACTGCCGCCGGGTCTTCATCGGCGCGCAACGGGCGCGAAAGGACCGTAAGCGCATAGTGCTCACGGTAGCGCATGCGCCACTGGTTCTTGCGCATGCCGAAGGCCGGCTTGACGTAGCGGGCCAGGAAACGGCGCAGACCGGCCTCGCTCGCGCCCGTGACGAGCACGCAGAACTTGGGGATTTCTTCCGGCTTGGCGGACATGAAGCCTGCCCTAGCGTTTTGCGGCGCGCGCCTTGCGCAGCCAGTCGTACCAGGCGTCGAGGCCGTCGCCCTTGCGGCAGGCCACCGGGAAGATCTCTATGTCTTTGTTGAGCTTCTTGGCGTGGGCGCTGGCGACCTCCAGGCTGAAGTCCACGTAGGGCAGCAGGTCGGTCTTGTTCAGCAGCATCACGCTGGAAAGATGGAACATCAGCGGATATTTTTCCGGCTTGTCGTCGCCCTCGGTGACGGAGAGGATGCTGACCTTGTGGTCCTCGCCCAGGTTGAATTCCGCCGGGCAGACCAGATTGCCCACGTTCTCGATGAACAGGATGTCGAGGCCCTGCATGTCCAACTCGGCCACGGCGTCCTCGATCATGGAGCCGTCCAGGTGGCAGCCGCCCTCGGTGTTCACCTGCACTGCCTGCGCGCCGGTGGCGGCAACGCGGCGGGCGTCGTTGTCGGTCTGCAAATCGCCCTCGATGACGGCCATCTTGAATTCGCCTTTGAGGTCGGCCAGGGTGCGCTCAAGCAGGCTCGTCTTGCCCGCGCCTGGGCTGCTCATCAGGTTCAGGCAGAGAATTTTTTCCTTGTCGAAATATTCCTTCAGCTTCACGGCGCGGCGCTCGTTGGCTTCCATGACGTTGCGCACGATGGTGACGGTCTTGCCCATGTCAGTCTCCCGTGTGTGGCTCGGCATCGCTTTCCGCGGCGCTTTCCGCCTCGTCGATGTCGGCCTCTATTTCGTCGATGTAGAGTTCCCTGCCGCTTTCAATCTCGTGCCCCAGAATCTCCCCGCAGACGGGGCAGGGCATGTAATGGGCGTCTTCCGGGGTGAAGGGCTTGCCGCAGGAGCCGCACAGCACCTTCAAGGGCGCGTCCTCGATGTCCAGCACGACGCCCTGCAGGTCGCCTTCCTGGGTCAGGCATTCCCAGCCGAAGCTGAGCGCATCGGAAACGGCGCCGGAAAGCCTGCCGTTGACCACCTTGACCCGGAGGATGCGCTTCATGTTGTGCTTCTCCCGTTCCTCGCGGACGATGGAGAGCATGCTTTCGATAAGGGATAGTTCGTGCATGGGTTCCCGGCATAGCGCAAAAGCGTGGGCGCGGCAAGGGCGCCCGGCATCATGCGTTTCTGCCCATGCCCTCGGCCAAGAAAAACGGCCCGGAAGCTGCCGGGCTGTCCCTTTGGGCCGAGGGCATGGAAAATCCCGGCGCGCCGGGATGTCCCGAAGCCTGTGCGCCCTGCAATGTCTCTGTACTGCCTTGGCTGGCGTGACGTTCTCCGGATCCGTGGGGAAACTCTCTCGGAGCTGTCCAGCAGGGCTTTGCGGCAGCAAATTTCCTCACCCGCTCCGCACGGCGAAAGTATTGTGAAAAAAATGACAATCTCAACACCTGTCACGTTGACTATGGAAATCGTGCGGGATATTTATTCAGTCACTGCAAACCTGTATATCCGAGGAGGAAATGACATGCGTAAGCTTCAGTCCATTCTCGCGACCACAGTGTGCTTGTTGTTCCTTATGGCCGGCACGGCCCTGGCCGAAGAACCCAAAAAGACCCTCACGGGCGACATCAACCTCGCCCAGGCCCAAGTGATCTTGAAGGCCGCTCTCGTCAAGGCGGAGGCCATCAAGGTTCCCATGAACATCGCCATCGTGGATGCCGGGGGCAATCTCAAGGCCTTCTACCGCATGGAAGACGCCTTCCTCGGCAGCATCGACATCTCCATGAAGAAGGCTATGACCGCGCGGTACTTCAACATGAGCACCCGCGCCCTTGGTGCGGCCTCGCAGCCCGGCAAGCCCCTCTACGGCATTGAGGTGACCAACCACGGCCTCGCCATCTTCGCGGGCGGCGTGCTTTTGGTCGACAAGAAGAACGTCATCATCGGCGCCATCGGCGTCAGCGGCGGCAGCGTGGACGAGGATGAGAGCGTGGCCCTGGCTGGAGCCGCGGCCCTGGCCAAGTAGAAGGAGAAAAAACAGGGGCATTGTGCCCCGCACTGTCAGTTTTGACTCAGCCAGTGGCCCCGAGGGCCCCTGGACACCATATAACGAGAAAGGGCAGCCAACGGCTTCGCGCCGGGGGCTGCCCTTTTCTTATCAGGACGTTCCGGCAGGACTGAAAAGATGTTGCTCCGCCAGCCTTGAAGTCTTGGAACCGGTTGTGCCTTTCGTCGAAGACGAGGCCAGCCCATCCGGTCTGCGGAGCACATTTCCCTGCTGACTACGCCAGTTCCCACACCTCGCGCAGGGCCAGGGTCACGGCGCGGATGCCCGGGTCGGCCCCGCGGTCCGCGCGGGTGAGGAAGCAGATGCCGATGGGCAGCTTGTCGTGGGGCCACACGCACACCTCACCCGTCTTTTCCCAGCCTTCGGCCTCCTCGCGGTGCATGAGGCCCAGGCCCGCGCCGCTGGAGACAAGCGCCTTCAGCGTGCCTTCATAGTCGGTGACGGCGATCTTTCTGATGTCTTTGGTGTAGGGCGAGAGCTGGTGCTCCAAAAGCGACCGGCAGGGGCAGGTATCGGTGAACCAGACCCACGGCTCCTGCGCCAGCTCGGCCCAGGAGCAGGTGTTGAGGCGGTCGCGCCAGGCGGGCGGAGCCACCACGTGCATGCTGGTTTCGGCCAGATGCAGGCAGGAAAGTTCTGCGGGCAAGGCGGAAACTGCCGGGCCGGAAACAAAGGCGAAGCCGCCGTCCACCCGGCCCTGGCGCACTTCCTCGATGATGAGGTTGGACGAGCTTTGGGGCAGGTGCACCTGCAGCTTGGGGTGCGCGGCGCGCAGGCAGTCCATGAGGCGGCGCACGCGCAAAAGGTCCGGGTCGGTGTTGAGGGCCAGGTGCAGTTCGCCGGACAGGTTTTCGCGCAGGCTGCGCGCCTGGGACAGAAAGTCGCCCACGCTCTGCAGCGCCGCCTCGGCCTGGGTTTTGAGCGACTGGCCTTCGCGCGTGAGCTGCATTCCGCGTGAACTGCGGGTGAACAGCATCACGCCGAGCTCTTCCTCCAGGGCCTTGATATGCGCTGAGACGGCGGGCTGGCTGATGAACAGCCGCTCGGCCGCGCGGGTGAGGTGCCCTTCTTCGGCCACGGTCACAAACGTGCGCAACTGATAAAGTTCCATGCCACTCCTCTGATCGAGCATGTACAGAAAAACAGGCTGTTGCGGGCATCACGATTCCTGAAGCCATGCTTCAGGCATTGCGATTGGACCCTTTGCCGCGCGCGCTGCTAGACAAGACGCGTGGGGCGGCGCTGCGGCGGATGATGCCACGGCAAGCCCCGCCAGTCCAGCAGCCGAACACCAGCAAAGGAGGACGCCATGATCCCGTTACTCACCGAATTGATGCGGTTTTTGCGCTACCTGTTCACACCGGAAAGCCCGGTGGCCGCAGTGCGCTATGATGGCGCCGCCGCCGGTGCGGTCAAGGCCGGGCTATGGATGGCCGTGGCCGTGGCCGCGGCGCTGGGGCTGGCGACTCTGCTGGGCGGCGCGGCATAGCGCACGCGACAAACCGGGACAGGATTCGCCGGGGCTGGCTAGCTCTTGGTTTTGGCGTAGCGCACAATCTTGACGTCTTCCGTGGCGATGTGCTGCCGCAGCCAAGTGACCAGAAATTTCGATAGTTCTTCTATCTCCATCTCACCTTCCAGGCACGCATCGGTGAGGGCGTGGGTTCTTTCCACAAAGCCCTTGTGCTGGAACTTGTGCCGCTGGGTGTCAGGATAGCCCAGCCGCTCCATCAGGCTTTCCTCATCGAAAAAATGTTCCTTGGCGTAGAGGTACATGCTTGTCAGGCTGTGCATGGCCTCCACATCCCTGTCCGCGGACTGGCCGACCTCGTGGACCTTGTTGATGAGCGCCACCAGGGTTTTATGCTGGCGGTCGATTGTCTCGTCGCCCAGGGTCAAGGAGTCGTCCCATTCAAAGCGCGGCATTCTTCCTCCACAGGCCGCACCATGTCGTCCGGCTGTTGGCCGGGCGCTTGGGGGCTGGCGTTCGATTTCGTGCAAGGTCGGCAGAGTCTTGACCTTTGCGGCATGTATAGCATGAGCTGTCAACGGCTGCCAAGGGGCAGGGAGGGGGGCGTTGTTAGCGGAGGCGTTGAGCAGCGCTCTTGCGCAATCTTGCGGCGGAGGGGGGAGAAGCCGAGGCCTGTGCCGTGGAATGCACCAAGGCTGCGCCGCCAGCGGATTGCCTTGCCCAAGCGCGTGGGCGGTGATCGGAGCAGCGTGGCGGCCAAGCCGAGAACCCAAGCGGCGAAAGGCACCGGAGGATTGCATGCCCGGTGAGGATTCCCGGCGTGCGTTTGCTACAGGCGGGGCGGCCCCATGAGGATCATTTCGGCGATGGTCAGGTCCACGCGGGGCATCTTGCCCACGCGGTCGCGCCCCAGCAGGTCCATCTCCAGGCGCGCCAGCTCGGAAAGGAGCGGCGTGCGGTCAAGCAAGGCGGGCTCGCAGGTCTTGGCCAGATTCTGAGCGCGGTCGCAGCCGGGGAAGGCCGCTTGCTGGCCGCCGTGGCGCAGCAGCACGTTGGGCACGCCGTGCAGGCGGCAGACCATGGGCCGGTGCTCATACAGTCCACAGAGGAGCGAGCCGTCCCTGTCCAGGCCGAGGGGACAGGGCACGCGGGGGCTGGTGCCGGGAAGCGCGTTTTTGTGGATGCGCAGCCAGGTTTCGGCGTTCTGGCGTATCTCGTCCTGCTTTTCGGCCGGGAGTGCGGCCAGTCCCTGGGTCAGCTCCACCCATTCCACGTAGGTGTGGTGGCGGAACATGGTTTCGCAGCAGCTGTCTTTGCAGCCCGCGCAGGAAAGTCCGATGGCCGTGGACGAGGCCGCGTAGGCCTGGTCCATGCGTGCGTAGAGTTCGCGCAGGCGGCGCAGAACGGGATTCTTCAGGGGCTTTTTCATGCCGGGGTTTCCATGAGCCAGGCGTGGAGCTTGTCCAGGCTGGCGTTGTGATCGGACGAATCCGTGTTCAGGGTGAAGTCGGCCGCGGTCTTGTACAAAGGCTGGCGCTCCAGGAACAGATCTTCCTTGGTGCGGCCGGGGGCTATGGCCAGGCCGCGGTTGCCGCCATCGCCCACGCGGCGCAAAAAGCTTTCCATGCTGATGTTCAGGTGCACCACGGGACCGAGCAGGTGCAGGCGCTCCATGGCCTTGGCGCCGTAAACCACGCTGCCCCCGGTGGAGATGACCGTGCGGCGCACGCTGAGCATGGAGACGAGGCTGTCCTCGACCTCGAGAAATTTCGCCAAGCCCATGCCGTCCAGCACTTCCTGCAGGGGCAGGCCGTAATAGGCTTCGATCATGCGGTCGGTGTCCAGGTGCGCCCAGTTGAGCTTCTCGGCCAGAAGGCGGCCCAGGGTGGACTTGCCTGCGGCGGCCATGCCGATGAGGCTGACGCAGCCCTGGTCCCACAGGCGGGGCAGGGCGCTTGGCGCGGCGGATTGCTGTTCGGTGTGCATCAGGGCCTGGAACAGCGCTTAGGCCGCGGGCTTGGAGCGCAGAACGACCTTGTCCTGCTCGTCGCGCTCGCTGACGAGCACGTCCACCTGTTCGGCGCTTGAGGTGTTGACGCGTTTGCCCACGTAGTCGGCCTGGATGGGCAGCTCGCGGTGGCCGCGGTCGATGAGCACGAGCAGCTCCACGCGGCGCGGACGGCCGAAGTCGAGGATGGCCTCCAGGGCGGCGCGGATGGTGCGGCCGGAAAAGAGCACGTCGTCAACCAGAACGACGCTCGCGCCCTCGACCTCGGCCGGGATCTCCGTGCTGCTGATGGCCGGGGTTTTGCCCAGGCTGCTCCAGTCGTCGCGGTAGAGGTTGATGTCGAGCATGCCGAGGATGGCCGGGCTGGCGAGCCTGGTGTCGAGCAGCTTCTTGAGCCTGCGGGCCAGGTCAACGCCCCGGCGCTGAATGCCCACCAGGACCAGCGGCCCTTCCTCGCCCCGGCGCTCAATAATCTCTGAGGCCAGGCGCTCCAGGGTGCGGGCCATTTCCTTGGCCGTCAGAATGGTGCGGGATTCGCTCACTTTTTCGCCTCCGACTCGACGACCAGGCTGCGGCGGCAGAATTCCACGGCCTCGCGGGAGAAGTCCGAGATTTCCGGCCAGTACAGCTTGATGCGCATGAGCCCGAAAAACATGTTGGCGATGATCATGCCCGTGTCGCCCAGGGGCACGTCGCGGATGGTGCCGCGCATGATGCCGCGCGAGAGGAAGTCCTCGAACAGGGTGCGCATGCGGTCGATGAAGCGGGCCATGGACCGCTTGGTGAGCTCAAGGATGCTGTAGGTGCCGAGCACGATTTTGATGTCCGCGGCGTTGGCGTCGAGGAAGGCGAAGTGGCTGCCCAGAAGATCCTCCAGGGTCAGCGTGCCTTTGTCCATGCGCGTGCGGCACTGCTCCGCCAGGGTCTGGTACTTTTGGTCGAAGAGATCGAGGATGTGCTGGAGAATGTCTTCCTTGCTTTCAAAATGGCGGTAAATGGTGCCTTCCGAAATATCGGCGCGCCGGGCCAGGTTGGCCGTTGTCATTTTATGAAAGCCGACCTCGGAGATCATGTCCTTGGCGGTCGATAGGATCAGGTCCTTGGTGCTCATGCGCTGCCTCGCTCAAGAAGCGAAAAATAAAGGACAATAGAGGCGGGCAACATGCCCGTCTGCATCCCGCCATGTAGCCCAGAGTCCCCTTAGGGTCAACGTCTGGGGGCAGGTCCTCACTCATTTGACAAAGGGAATAGCCATCATTATCTAAGCACCTTCCACCAACGCTCCAAGGAGGCAGAGATGGTTGAACTGACCGATTCCGCAAAGGCCCAACTGGACGGGTACTTTGCGGACAAGGAAAAATCCCCGATCCGCATTTTCATGGCATCCGGGGGTTGAAGCGGCCCTAGGCTTTCGTTGGCTCTGGATGAGCCGCGTGAGAACGACGACACCTATGACGTGCAAGGGTACAGCTTCGTAGTGGAGCGGACCCTGGGCGAGCAAACCGGAACCATCCGCGTCGACATGACCCAATACGGGTTTACAGTAGACTCGGAAAACCCCATGAGCACAGGGGGTGGCGGTTGCGGCGGAAGTTGCAGCGAGGGCAGTTGCTCTAGCTGAGGCTCGCAAAACACGGTTTGATAGGGGCGTCGTTCCGCAAAGGGGCGGCGCTCCATTTTTTGGAGCCCAGCCAACGGAAGAGAGAGGGCGGCCAGTCGGTCACATCTGCCGCAGACAAGACAGCGCGCCAAAGCGGCGCACAAAGGAGTTTCCCCCATGATCACATTGAGCGATTCCGCAAAGGAGCAGCTGGACGGGTACTTCGCGGACAAGGAGAAGTCTCCCATCCGCGTGTTCCTGGCGGGCGGCTGCTGCGGCCCCAAGCTGTCTCTTGCTCTCGACGAGGCCAAGGACGGCGACGACACCTTCGAGGCGGGCGGCTATACCCTGCTCGCGGAGAAGACTCTGCTGGCGGCTTCCGGCGCCATCTCCATCGACATGACCGAGTACGGCTTCAGCGTTGATTCCGAAAACCCCATGGGCGGCGGCGGAAGCTGCGGCTCCGGCGGTTGTGGTTCCGGCGGTTGCGGCTCCGGCGGCGAGTCCGGCGGCTGCGGCTGCTCCTGAACCCGGTTTCCCCTGACGAAGACAAGGCGGCTGACTCGAGATGATCGGGTCAGCCGCCTTTTTTTTGGCCTAAGCCCGCTCTAGGAAAGGGCGGCCACGCAGCGGATTTCCACCTGGGCCTCCCGAGGGAGGCCGGCCACGCAGATGACGACGCGCGCCGGACGGTGGTTCGGGAAATAGGTGGCGTAAATTTCATTGAAGACGCCGAAGTTCCCCATGTCGATGAGGAAGACGTCCGCGGAAAGCACGCGGTCCATGCTGGAGCCGGAGGCCTCGACGATGGTTTTGAGATTCGTCAGCGCCTGGCGGGCCTGGGCCGCGAAGTCTTCGGGGATGATCCCGGTCTTGGGATCACTGCCGAGCTGGCCGCTCACGTAGGCGACGCCTCCAAAGGCCACCGCCTGGCTGTAAGGGCCGATGGCGGCGGGGGCGGCGTCGGTGTGGACGGTCTTAGGTTCAAGGGGCATGCGGGCTCCTCTGTTGCAGGTTGTTCCGGCGGAATAAGGGGCCAGGCGGCGAAAGGGCCGCAAGGAGGCCGGGGGCGCGGGATGCGCGGTGCGTCACTCTGGGTATCTGGTTTGCTGGAAAAAGAAAAGGCCAGAACCCGGCTGGGCGTCTGGCCTTTTCTCTTTTGCGGGCAGGGGCCCCCGGAGCCGATCTCCGGGGAGCCCGCGCCACGAGTGGAGGAGGGTTAGACTGTGTGATGAATGACGGACTTAGGCCAAAAGCCGCGCGGTTTGGAAGATGATGACCGCCACGATATAGGCCAGCGCCGTGTTGAAGCCCATGGAGAAGGCCGCCCACTTCCAGCCGACCTCCTTGGCCATGGAGACGACGGTGACGAAGCAGGGGGCGTACAGGATGACGAAGGCGATGAGCGCCAAGGCCGCCGCCTTGGAGAAGGTATTGTCCTGTGAGATCTTCTCCGAGAGGGGGGCGGATTCCTCGGCCTCGACCTTGCCGAGGGAATAGGCCGTGCCCAGGGTGGAGACGATGACTTCCTTGGCGGCGAATCCGCCCAGAAGCGAGATGTTCACGCGCCAGTTGAACCCGGCGGGCGCCATGACGCTATCCATGGCCACGCCAGCGCGTCCCGCATAGGAATTCAGCAGCTCGGCCTCGGCCTTTTCCGCCTCAATGGCCTTGATGGCTTCCTCTTGAGGACTCAAGGGCGCGTCATCTTCAGCCTTCTTGTCGGCAGGAGCCGCCTTGGGCGCTTCCTGCACTTCAGCCGGAGGCTCGGCCTTGCCGTCGTCGGCCTGGGCCTGGATGGCCGCGATGCGGTCGTCAAAGGGCTTGGCCTGGTCTTCCGGCAGGCTGGGGAAGGTCATGGCCGCCCACAACAGGATGGAGATGCCGAGAATGACCGTGCCCGCCTTGCGCATATACTGCCAGGAGCGCTCCCAGGTGTGGATGCACAGCCCGCGCAAGGTCGGCATGCGGTAGGGCGGCAGCTCCATGACAAAGGGGGTGCTTGCGCCTCTGACCACGGTGCTGCGCAGCAGCTTGGCCACCAGCAGGGCGGCCACCCATGCGCCCAAGGTCACGGCGGTCATGACGCTGGCCTCGGCTCCGGGGAAGAAGGCTGCGGCGAGCATGAGGAACACCGGCACCTTGGCCCCGCAGGTCATGAAGGGGGCAACCAGCAGGGTGGCGAGCTTTTCCTTGGGGCTGCGCAGGGTGCGGGAGGCCATGACGCCGGGCACGGCGCAGCCGCCCGCGATGCCGCCGGAGATGATGAAGGGCAGCACGCTGGTGCCGTGCAGGCCGAAGATGCGGAACACGCGGTCGAGCATGTAGGCCATGCGCGCCACGTAGCCCGTGTCCTCCAGGGCCGCGAGCAGGAAGAACATGATCATGATGAGCGGCACGAAGCCCATGACGCCGCCCACGCCCGCGATGGCGCCGTCCACTATGAGCGAGCGCAGGAGCCCGTCGCCCATGGCGTCCTTCACCGTGTCGCCAAGCCAGCCGAAGGCCGCCTCAAGCCCGTCCATGGGGAATTTCCCCAGGGCGAAGGTGATGGTGTACAAAAGGTAGATGATGAGCGCCATGACGATGGGACCGGCGAACTGGTGCGTCAGCACCCGGTCGATGCGGTCGGACATGCGGATTCGCTCGGCGTTGATGGCGGGGTAGCTCACCACCTGCTTGGCGATGCCCGCGAGATAGCCGTAGCGGTAGTCGGCGATGATGCCGTCCGGCGTGGCGCTCAGGGTGGCCTGCAAGTGCTGGGCGACCATGGCGACCATGGTCTCCAACTGGCGCGAGACGCCCGCGTTCTGCTCCTGCCCGTGGCGGATGACGGAGGCGTCTCCCTCAAGATACTTTATGCCCACCCAGCGGGCCGGGCCTTTCTCGGCCAAAAGTCCCGCCTGGCTGATGATGGGCTCCATCTTTTCCAGCACGGGGTCCAGATCCGGGCCGTAGGAAATCCGCAGGGGCTCCGTGCGGCCGTTTTTGGTGGTGGCCACGTGGATGGCTTCATCCATCAGCTCGCGCTTGCCCTTGCCCTGGCGGGCCACGGTTTCAACCGCCGGGCAGCCCATGAGCTTGGTCAGCAGGGGCACATTGATGTTTTTGCCCGCCTTACGCACCTCGTCCATCATGTTCAGGGCGAGCACCAGCGGCACGCCGAGCTCCATGATCTGAATGGCCAGGTAGAGGTTGCGCTCCAGGCTGTCCGCGTTCAGAACGTTGATGACCACGTGGGGGTGGTCGTCGGTCAAGAAGTTGCGCGCGGCCTTTTCCTCTTCGGAATAGGCGGTGAGCGAATAGGTGCCCGGCAGGTCGACCACGTCGAGGATCAGATCACCTTCGATGATCTTGCCGGACTTTTTTTCCACGGTGACGCCGGGCCAGTTGCCCACATGCTGGTGGGCTCCGGTCAGGGCGTTGAACATTGTGGTCTTGCCGCAATTGGGGTTGCCGGCAAGACCGATGGTCAGCGTTTTGGTGGGCATAAATCTACTCCGCGGGCTCCACCACGATGTGGTCGGCCTCGCTGTTGCGCAGGGTCAGGGTGAAGTCCCGCAGGCGCAGGGCCACGGGGTCCTTGAGCGGAGCCTTGCCCACCACGGTCAGTTCCGCACCGGGGATGAGCCCCATGTCCCGAATCCTGCGGCCCAGTTCGCCCTGGGCGTCAATGGAGCAGATGCGCAGTTTCTTATTAACCTGCGCGCGGCGCAGGGTGATGCACGAATCCATGGGTGTCTCCTTACTCATTTACAGGCTTGGTCGGCATGATATGGAAACCGTTGGGACTAGCGGGAACAGCAGGAGCCGCCACACGAGGTGGAGTCAAGCCGCTTCATTCCCTGGTCCTTGCCGCCGGAATCCTTCAAGCCGCTGGAGCCGCAGGAGCCCTTGCAGGTGCATCCTCCGCCGCAACATGACGATTTTCCAGTGAACTTTTCGTAGAACCGCCACAGGGTGATGCCACCCGCCACAGCCACGATTGCGAAAACGATGATGTTCTGCCACATGACGCAATTCTCCTTGTTTCGACGCGCCCACACGGGCCTGCGCCGTCACGAAGAGAGATAGTGAAATTGAAAATCGATGTCAAGTAAAAGGCCGGGAATTCCTCCCGCGCGAATCAGAATTCGCGTCAGGGCTTGAGCGCCGGGCTGATTTGTGGTTGTATCCGCCGCAAACGAATTTCATGGAGGACTCATGGGCAAGCAGGCCAAGCGCGAGCGCAAGGAAGAAGCCGAGTTGAAGAACGCCTTGCAGGAAGAAGGGCTTTCGCCCGCGGACAAACGTTTCGCAGGCACGCTCAACTATCTGGCGCGGGGCATCATCATTGGCGGGTCCATCGCCGTCATCGCCGGGTGGCTCATTCCCGGCGCGGACATGGGGCGCATGCTGGGCCTGGGGCTTTTGTGCGGCTGCCTTGCCGGGGTGACCATGAAGAACATCCACGACCGGAAAGAAGGGCGCTAGGCTCGGCAACGTCTTTGCTCCCGCTGAGTGCTCCACTCCTGGCTTTTTCGCCAACGGCCCCACGAATTCTTGTTTAGCCTTCTGCACTCGTCCATATACAGAAGAGTGCCTTTGCCGCGAATCCGCCAGAGGCACTCTTCCGTTTGGATTGTGTCACGCTTTACGCCATCTTCCTCATATCTCTCACAACGTAAAGGGCTTGGAGCGCGCTAGCGTCCCAAGCCCTTTACGTTGCCATGAGGGGGCCCGGGGGGAATCATTCCCCCCGGAAAATGCTTATCTTGCCTATTTCTCCTACTTTCCCGCCAAGGCCTCAAGCAGCCCCGGCTGCAGCAGCGGCAGCAGGCGCGGGTGGCACAGGGGCACGCGCAGGGTCTGGGTGCCCTGGGCGTAGCTGGCCACCTGATACGGCGGGAAGGTGAACACGATATCCGCGCCGTCGAGGACAAAAGCGGCGAAGTTCTCGGCCTTGGGCTGTACTCCTTCGGGGAACACCGTGCCGTCGAGCAGCAGCTCCATGCGCCGCGCCGCGAGCTCGGAGAGAATCTTTAGGGCCGCAGGCGCGTCGGTGAAGATGTCCGCCAGCTCAAGCCTGGTCTGGCGCTTCATATCGAAAACAAAGGTGGCGTAGGCCGTGTTGGGGTGCGCGCCGCCCGTGTCGCGCATTTCCTCAAAGCGTATGGACAGCAGGCGGCTGGAAGCGGTGTAGGCCTGGAAAGCGATGCGGTCCACATTGGCTCGCGCGTGGCCGCGACCCACGCCGGTGGTGCGCAGCAGGCTCTGCACCTCGGCCTTGCGTTCGTCCAGGTAGCCTTTGAGCATGGCGTCCACCTGGGCCTTGCCGGTGACGGGCAGGGCATAGCGGTAGTACTGCTCGCGGCTGTAGCTTTTGGCCATGCGCTTCACCTTGCGGATGAGCTTGGTTGGGGCTGGCGCGTCGCTTTTGACGATATATCCCGTGGTGATGACGGCGTTGACGTCGCGGGTCAGGGTGTCCAGCCGGGCCAGGTCGGCGGCGACTTCACGCTGCATCTGGCCGGTCTGGCTCTCCAGATTCTTCAGCTGGGCCAGGGCGGGAGCCCGCAGCGCTTCGCGGCGCTTGGCCTCCTGCTTCGTTATTTCGGCAAAGACGCGGGGCTGGTCGGCCAGCTCGTCCACAAGGTCGCCCTTGCTTTTGTCCGGCTGCGGACGCTCCATCTCCGCCGTCAGCAGCGTCTTGATGCGCGTGCCGTTCTTGAGGCGGCGCTTGGTCTTCAAAAATACGGTGTCTCCGCTAGGCAGGCGCACCAGGTACACGGAGGCGCCGATGCGATGCACGACGCGCGCGCCCTTGAGCGCGGTGAAGTTCTCCGGCGGGTTGGCGGCGTAGAGCGCGGCGGCGTTGTCCTGGGCCTCCTGCCGCTTTTGCCAGCGCTCGCGCAGGCGCGGCGGATCAAAGGCCAGCACCTGGCTCACGGTCCAGTGCAGCGATTGGCTCAGAGTGGCGGGCAGGGTCGCCGCCGCCAGGGCTTCGCGCTTGGATTGGTAATCGTCTGAGCCGGGCACCGTGTCGTTGATGAGCACGTTGAGGCCCGAGAGCACATCAGCCTCGTTTATGGTCGGCGCGGGCGCAGGCGCGGCTTGCGGCGCGGGGGCGGGCTCCAGAGCGGGCGCCGGGGCTGCCGGGCGGTCCAGCGCGCAGGCGGCAAGGAGCAGGGAAAAGGCAAGGGGCGCGGCAAGGCGGGCGAGGGTGCGCATGAATATCCTCCGGTAGTTTCGACGAAAAGTGTATCCTGGCCGAGGCCTAGGCGCAAGGGGCGCAAAAAAAGGCCGCCTCCGGGGAGACGGCCTTTGATGACTTCTGGATACGCGCGCTACAGAATCTGGCTCAAGAAGAGCTTGGTGCGGTCGTTTTCCGGGCTCTGGAAGAAGTGCTCGGGCGTGCCTTCCTCGATGATGACCCCGTGATCCATGAACACAACGCGGTCGGCCACTTCGCGGGCAAAGCCCATTTCGTGGGTCACCACGGCCATGGTCATGCCCTCTTTGGCCAGGGTCACCATGACGTCGAGCACTTCGCCGATCATTTCCGGGTCGAGCGCGCTGGTGGGCTCGTCGAAGAGCATGATCTTGGGCGACATTGCCAGCGCCCGCGCAATGGCCACGCGCTGCTGCTGCCCGCCGGAGAGGCGCGAGGGGTAGACGTGCGCCTTGTCCTTGATGCCTACCTTGTCGAGCAGCTTGAGGGCGATGGTGTCGGCCTCGTCCCTGCTCATGCCCTTGAGCTTGATGGGCGCGAGAGTCAGGTTCTCCAGCACGGTCTTGTGCGGAAAGAGGTTGAAGCTCTGGAACACCATGCCAAGCTCCATGCGCAGCTTGTTGATATCGGTCTTGGGGTCGTTGATGTCCTGGCCGTCCACGATGATGGTGCCGGAATCGACGGTTTCGAGCTTGTTGATGGAGCGCAGCAGCGTGCTTTTGCCGGAGCCGGAGGGGCCGATGATGACGACCTTTTCGCCCAGGCTCATGGACATGGACACGTTGTTCAGCGCCTTGAGCGCGCCGAAGCTTTTGTGCACGTGGCGGATATCGACAATGGGCTGACTATCGGCGGACATAATGGCTGAGCCTCGCTTCCATGATGCTCACACCCTTGGACAGGAGGAGCGTGATGACGAGATAGACCAGGGCGACCATGGTGTAGGTTTCGAAGTAGAGAAAGGTCTCGCTCGAAA
>Ga0209373_10002548_pt1 | contig 18065 bp, 12 predicted proteins | sample Higcelweek5metaG_FD_187173 | JGI IMG/M metagenome (GOLD analysis project Ga0209373, IMG submission 187173) | Freshwater pond sediment microbial communities from the University of Edinburgh, under environmental carbon perturbations - High... | ecosystem: Environmental > Aquatic > Freshwater >... | reverse complement strand
AACCGTCGAGAGAGCTTGAAATTCTACCAGTTTATAGGAAGGATAAATGATATTTTTGTCTACCGCTACAGAAGTTTTGCCTGATATATCCGCGATCACAGTGGCAACCGATGCGCCGCTCTCCATGATGGCAAACAGAGCACTCTTCTCTTTTTTGATACCGAAGACAGGTAAATACCCCTGTTGATTCAGGAAGGGCTGCGTTTCACGCTCACGACCCTCATCCAGACCGTAAATCGGGATCTCGACAGGATCGTTAATCTGCGTCTTGTTGTTGTTGAAATTGATAAGTGCACCGGAACCGTCAGGAACAAACATATAGCCGTTTTCGTCTTTGTCTCCTGCTCCGAAGTACTTCAGTACCTCCAAAGTCGAGATCTCATAAGTAGCATCATTATACGATATATCCTCATTTTTGACGCTTACCTTGAGGCCGTCTTCCTCCAGCTTATAATCTATCGGCACCCAAAATACATCGGGAACTTCAGCTACTACGCCATATTTCGCGTTTTCTTCATCACGTTTTGTAAGATCATAACCTAGATAATCTACAAAGATTTCTTCAATCTTTTCCATGTAAGCTTCATTGTTCCATTTTGTCTTGTCACCGATGAGATACATGGTCTTGCCTTGATTAACAATCAAATCCTCAATCATAGGCGCAATTTCCGTGTAATCCTCCTGCTTTTGTGACGGCTGATTTGCCCAAGCCTTCGGCGTCAGCGTCAGATATGTACTTTTCAGCATAAATGCCAAGGAACCCTTACCGTCATCCTTGAGCATTTTTACCAATGCATCCATATCTTCCGAGGTCATAACAGTAGGAATTGCAAATTCTTTTTGCACCTTACCCATAATATAAATTATGCGCAATGCGCCGTCATGATTGACCATATAATACTGCTTATTCACCTCTTTAGTGGTTTCATCTACAGTGGTCATACCGATGCAATCAGAAAAGGTATTCTTGAAGCCTTGGCTGTTATTTTTCTTATTTACATAGAAAATTTCCAGCTGACTGCTCATTTCACTTTTCAGACCACCTGCATTTGCGCGGTCACCAGCGCCTGGATTGGAATACCAGATCTCGCCCGATTTTTTATCAACCAGTGCGATGTCCAATATTTCTTCACTGAAATACAGCTCGTAATTGTCATTCTCCTGCGCCAGTACATAGACGGTGGAGTAGTCCACATCCTTCTCGGACTGTACTTTGGTTACGTTTCCCTCTGCATCTTCAACTTCCTCAGTGACAGTTTCTTTCACCGTTTGTTTTCGCGTAAAAGTCTTATCCTCCTGAAACGCATATGGCGTCAGGTCGTCAGTCGAAGGTAATTCAAATGTATCTTCCGTCTGTGTGCCGCAACCTGTAAGCAATAAAGGAAGCAGGAGTGTCAATACCAACAGAACAGAAATAATCTTTCTTTTCATTTTTACACCTTCCTTTCCTTACTTGCGCAGTTCCAGTTCACGATATATGGAATACACAAAGTTAAATAATTGTTGCAACAAGAAGAAGAACATCAATGCCAAGAAGGCAATGACCGCCATTCCCAAACCAATCGCTATAATAATAACGAATGTTTTTAACGCGGCATACTGATGGGTGGTCATGGTACCGGTATAGAACAGAATCGCTGTCCAGAAAACACCTACGAAATTGATCAGGGATACGATGCTTGCTTCATCTACTGTCAAAATATTAGTCAACGGAATCAGCACCAGCATGGACAGTACCAAAGGCATCATAGCGTATCCGGAATAGATATAGACATCACGCATACTGCCTTCACCGTCAAATAAGGTAGTCAGCGCCCAGTTGGACACCGTCCACATACCCACGATCAAAACCAGCTGGAGCAGTTCCGTAACCAGATTAATATTCTCCGGGAAAACGGCGTAACCGTTAAAGGTATAGCCGGAAAACTGCTTGGAGAGTATGGAAACGATAAGATATATCGCAAAGATAAAGGTCGAAACCGCAGCACTGCCTTTCTTCTCATGCTTCATATCCCAAAATCCGTCAAAGGGATGCACCATCACATGAAAGACATATTTCAAGTCCCTAAAAAAGGGCTTCAAGGCATTAATCATCTCTCTTGCCTCCTCTCTTAATAAAGGCCCTAAACTTCTTCTGCCAGCCGATGATCAACAAAATCACTATTAAAGCAACAATTACAGACATCAGATAGGGAATAACCTTTGCAAGCACTTCATTTCTGTATTTATTGAAGGCCTTACTGTATTCCGTTTGGTTAAAGCCCTTCTTAAAATACTCAACCGCTTCTTTGTATTCGGCTCTCATATATTTGACGCGGCCGATACCGGTATAAGCAAGTGAGGAGTTCGAGGATTGACCAAGAACCTTGTTCCATGCCTCCACTGCCTTATCGTATTGACGGGACTCGTGGTAATAGATTGCACTGCGCAACAGCAATCCGTACTCAGTGGGCTCATAGACCGTAATCTGAGCGCCTTTGCCGTCTAAAACCATGATGGTTTCATCATCAAAGAGTTCAATAGCTACAGGCTGCAATGCGGTACCTTCGGTAAAACCTACCTGGTCATCCTTGGATGTTTTCACATTGGATGAGCCAATCTCACCGATGGCACCGAATACATATAATAAATCTCCGGTCGAACTGTAAGTAAAAACCCTGCCTTTGGTCTGATCCAGCACACTGTACAGTCCCACATCAGAGACACAGACGTCTACAAAATAGGAGAAAGAGGAGCGATCAGAATATGTGCCCTTGTCCCCCGACGGCGGGTAAAAGCCCTGGCGCTGCAATACATCCAGACCGGAAGCATTCAGCTTGCGCAGAGGTGCCGAAACTTCCGTCTTGGCATTGAAATGGGCAGCCAGATCAGTTGCCGTAATATTCGATATCGTACCAAATATAAAGCCGTCTTTATCCAATGTAATATTGCTGTACTCGGTAGATAAATTTTTAACTTGTGTTGATTTTTGTTTCGCATTCAATATCCGTTTCCATATGTCGGACAGAGTCTGTTTCACACGGGTTGCACCCATAAACTTGGAGAAGGTGCCGTCCTTGGATAATTCAATCAAACCCATGTAATTATCTTTGGAAACCACATACATGCGCATAGAATCATCTACTACCAGCTTGGTCGGTGCATATTTGATACCGCCCTCGGAAGTGGTGTTACTGGGAGCAGTGGTTGCTGCGGGAGCGGTCGTAGCATTTGGATCGGCTGTCGCTGCCGGATCAGCGGTCGCGCCCGTTTCATCGGTAGCATCCGGCGCCGGCGCTTCGGTAACTGCAGGTACTTCTGTAGGAATGGTGCCGTCCGGAGCAGCGGTCGCCTCTGTTTCCTCATCGGTCGTCTGCTCCGTTAAATACTGTGAAATATCGGGGTCTGTAAAAATCGTATCAATTGCGAAGCCCTGCTCCTCATCATAGACAAACCGTACAATGCGTGCATTATTGGTATCGCAAACATAAAGAAGCTTTTCTTCCTCGGCGATAAACAGTCCGCTGGGAGTATTGAAGGCTTCCTCCTTATCGTTGTAGGTAAATGCAGAAATGATCTGCTTCACTGTCTTCATGGTGCTGTCCAGCACAATGATCCGATTATTGCCTGTATCTGCGATCAGGATGTCGCCGGTTGCTTTAAATCGCAGAATGTCCTGCGGTCCGTTCATTAATTTGCCGTCAAGCTGCTCAAGGCCGATAGATAGACTGTTGTATACAGCTGTCGGCACATATGCTTGAGGCTCAGGATAGTAGCCTGACTCAGTAACGGTATAATTCTGATAAGGGGCAGCCACGGCCATAGAGGTCATACCCAGGGTCAGAACGATTACAAGCAGGCAGGTAAAAATTCTTTTTGCTTTCACTTGCTTCCCCTCCTAGTCCTTCATACCCGATGTTGCCATCGTTTCAATAATATTGCTCTGCGAAATAACAAACAGGGCAATAGGAACCACCATCATGATGACCGCAACCGCATTGGACACACCCGCACGGGCAATACCTGCGGAAACAATCTGTGTCAACGCATACGGCAATGTTTTTAAGGATTCACTCTGTATATACATAGTAGCGCCAAGATTCCATAAGTACTGTACCGAGAAAATCATCAGGGTCAGCCATGCCGGTTTCACCTGAGGCATAACAATGGACCAGAATATCTTAAAGCTGCTGGCACCGTCTATACGGGCAGCCTCTATAAGCGAACGCGGGATCTGACTCATGAATGACTGCATCAAATACATACCCAAAGGTGACCCGAACGCGGGGATTATAATCGCCCAATATGTATTGATCAGTCCAAGCTTGGCCATAATCATATAGGTAGGAATCCATAGCACAGTGCCATTAAACATCAAGGCAGTTACAATCATTTTGGAAATGCCCTTATTGCCGGGAAATTTATAGAGTGCCAGGGGGTACGCGCACATGGATGCCAATATAATCTGACCGAAGGTTCCTACGGATGTAATAAATAAGGTATTAAAGAAATACCGGGAAAAGGGCACCCATGAATTGCCCATCAATACAAATAAATCCGAGAAATTCCGCAGGGTAGGATTCTGCACGATCAAGTCGGGCGGAAATTTGAAGATTTCATCCATGGGCTTAAAGGAATTGCTGATAGCATAGATCAACGGTACCGCCATGAACAAACCGACAAGTATCAAAAACAGGTTGGAGGCGAGATTGCCGACGCCGGAGCGATTGATTTTTTTTCCTCTTTTCGCCATTCTTATTCACCCACCTTTGACAGCATTTTTTGAATAATTTTATTGGAGAACATCATCATGAGGAAAAGCAGGGTTGCTATCGCACAGGCGTAGCCCATCTCCATACGGGTAGAGCCATAATCCTGCATATGATGTATAAGGGTGTGCGCCACATAGTCCTGAGACGGATACCCGACCAAAGCCGTCACCTGATCGCCAATGGAAAAAGCACCGGTAATACTCATAACGGCACCGAACATCAGCTGCGGCCGCATATACGGCAAGGTAATGTACCACAGCTCCTGCCAGCGGTTTTTTACGCCATCGATGGCGCCCGCCTCATACAGACTGCGGTCAACATTCTTCAGACCTGCGATAAAGGACAGGAAGCTGGTGCCCAATGATGACCACAGGAGCACCACGATAACCGATGGCACAATATAGCTCACGTCCTCCAGCCATCGGATGTTTTCCAGCGTTATGCCGGAATTTAATAAAAATCCGTTAAGCAGACCATATTGATCCGAACTGAATATAATCTTCCACACCACATACACATTGGCCAATGTAGGTGCATAATAGATTAATGTCATAAAGGCTCTTGTTCTGCGGGACAGTTCATTGATCAGCCATGCAAAGAACAGGGACATTAAATAACCTGCAGGTCCTATGATCGCAGCAAAGAAAATCGTATTCTTGAAAGCGGTCATAAACAGGTCATCTGCGGTAAACATACGTACATAGTTGTCCCAGCCGATAAACTGAGGCGGCTCTAATACGTTGAAGTATGTAAAGCTAAAGTAGATGGCTGTTACCACCGGCAATATGGTAAACACCGTAAAAACCGCCAAATACGGAAGCATGAAGAAATACATAGCTTTGTTTTTGCGTATTTCTCTTCCCTGATAGGCCAACCAAGAGGAGAAGAACGATCGTTTCTTAGCAGGCGCCGCAAGCTTTTGCTCATTTGTCATAACCATTCACCCCTTCTTATTTCATATCTGCCAGTTTGTCTTTGAATTCGTCCCGTTTCCGTGATATTTCCAGATTGATGTCGCGTATATATTCCAGAAATACGGTATTGGGGTTGGTGCCGTTATTGATAACTTCTTTCCAAGCAAATTCAACATTTCTGCCGGTGTAGTAGCTGCCCGGAACCTCAGGAATACCCTGAACATACTGCCATTGTGCATTGATGGCATCGGAAGCCTCTTTGGACCATGGCAGCTCAGCCATAGCATCTTTATTGGCAGTCTGATATCTGGCGGCTGCACCCAGCATACTCTCAATCTCACGACCGAAGGTAGCCTGCGCCTCCTTGCCTGTCCACCACTTCATAAATGCCCACGAATTCTGATAATCCTTAGCGGTAGTGAGCATAACACAGCCTGTTACGCTGCCGGCGCAGGAACGGTCAATCACCTGCTCGCCGTTATCATCCAGTACGGGATTACCGTCTGTATCTACCTGAGGAGTACCGGGAACCAGTCCGAACTCCCACAAGCCTTGTATCTCAGGAGCATAGACTGCCAAAGTATTATACGCGCTGTAACCCGCAATAGCAACCGGCATTTCACCTGAGCGGAAACGGTTTGCGAAGTCATAGGCGTTAGAGAGCTTATATTGTGTGTAGAACTGCGTCCATTGACGGAATGCATCCAAGGAAGCATCCGTATCCAGTGCAGAAGCCACACCGTCCTCCTCATAGAAAGCACCGCCCCTTTGGAACAAGAGGGTTGAAAAGGTTCCCAGACCTGAACCTACAGAGCCTGAAACGGGAACAGGCATGCCGAATTCCATCTGCTGGTTCTGCAGTTCTCCGATCAGCGCATACACATCATCCCATGTCTGCGGAACCTCCAGACCCAACTCATCCAGTATATCTGTCCGATAAAACAGCATGGGGAAATCCTGCGTTTCCGGCAGCGCATAGGTACTGGTCCGGAAAGTAAAGGGCGTCAGCGCACTGTCATAGAACTGACTGAAAACTTCCGCATAATCGGGAAACAGCTCTTCATCGGCTAGGTTGACCACGGCACCTCTGAAGGCATAATTAATAGCATCCGTGGAGGAACGGGTCAGACATACATCCGGTCCTTTCCCTGCCAAGGTAGCCGGCAGCAGAGAACCTGCCGCAACCAAACGTACACTGACCGGAATATTGGTTTCTGCAGTAAACAGGTCATCGGTGATTTGCTTCAATATATTTGCATTATCACGGTTGCCTGCCAGACCTACGCCTGTTTCGATCCAAACAGTTACCGTATCTTCCACATTAATATTCGTGCCGCCGATATTATCATAGTCTTCGGTAAATGAAGCAACAAAGGCACGCAGCTCATGTACCAGCTTTTGAAAGAAATTTGCTTCTGCCTTGGGCAGCACGGTTTCCGGAGCGGTAATATCCAAATAATCCAGTTCAAGCGGCTGTTCACGCATATCATTGATCCATGTACCCATGGCGGCAATATTATCTTCGAATTCTGAAAATCGTGCAGCGATGGTCGTTGGGTCTTCAATGATACCATCGGTAATCAATATCATCTTTTTCAGCACGGCAGTCTGCTGGGCGGCGCCCTCGCCTACGGTTGATAGGATATCTGCCTGAATGGACTTCATTTCTGCATTTTGCTCTGCCAGGAGCTTCAGTACATCGGGAATCATTTTGTCAAATACATAGTCACGGTATAAGTCCGGCGACGGACCTGTCAGCATCAAAATGCGGCGATAGGCGTAATTCAGTTCATACACAACATCCTCTGAACGGCTGAGCAGAGGAGCCAGATCGCCGAGGGTATTCTCTAAACGGATGGTGTTTGTACCTTCTTCAAAATAGAACAAATAATCACCGTTGGCATCACCCAGGGTATAATTTACAAAGTCGGTGGAATAGCCGAATTTAATATTACCCACTTCCGCACAAGGCTGCACACCGTTGATCAGCAGCCGACGGGAAGTAAACATACCGCCAAGAATATTCTGGCGTGCTTTTAAAGTGATACGATATAAACCTGCTTTTTTCACGGTCACCGTCCACTGAATCCACTCATTGGGACTCTGCCATTTTTCTCCGCCGATGGTATTCAACCGAATTTTACTGTAATGATAAGGCTGTGTCAAAGGAGAAGAACGATCTGTAATCGGATAAATGGTAGGAGAAGATTTAGTAATCAAATAGGTAGGATCTGCTTCCGCATCATAATCAAGATCACCGGGTGCAATATAATCCAAATAGGTGTTATGCTCGCCTTCCGCCTGAACCAGAAGCGAAGTACCGGCCTCAGCATTTGTATAACCCTTTTCGGCATATTGGGTAGTCAGCTCCGCATAGGTCGGGGCAGCTTCCTCCTGATGTAATACGATACTGGATACCAGCATGCCTTCCCGTACTGCTTCCAGCGCCAAAGTATGAGTACCGGCCGTAAAGTAGAACGAATAAGGCTCTTCAAAATATCCCATGTAATCCCGCAGAGTAACGGTCTGCCACTGAGGGGACTGCTTCTGGAAGGGGCGTTTTTCGTTATTGGTCACCGAATCGGTTTCAATGGGTGAATCGTCCTTCCATGTGCGCTCCAGATTAATCTGACGAGCCTCAAAAAAAGGCAATACTCCGTCAATAAATAATTTTCGGGAAATTGCCGAACTTTTGCTCTCCAAAGTAACCTGTTCATTCTTTTCTGTATCTGTATAGGTAATGGTATCATATGCAAAATATGTAATGGTAATATTGTACATGCCTGTGACCGGCACATCAAATGTCCAGCCCGTAATGCCATCCTCCGGCAGGAGTACACCCTCTTTGGTGTCATCCATCTGAACAGGAGTTTCCGAAATCATCGGCAGCTTTTCATCCAGAACCGCACCCGTCTCTTTATCAAAGACCAAGGTGGAATCCATATCCAGGGAGATGGTTTGATCCGGATGCGTATCATCGGTGTGAGCCTCCAGATATTTGCTGTAATTCTCTCGCTTATCCAGCGTAGTCTTAAAAGCATCCGAGCCCAGGTCGGTCTCATCTGCTGTCTGAGTGGTCAGCTCTGTAGTCTGTTGTTCCGTCTGATCTGTCTCCGTGCTTTCTTCAGGCTCAGCGCCTGCGTATACGGAAACAACGGACGACAGCATCAAAACCGTAATTGCCACAGCAAAAAGTTTAGTAATAAATGCTTTCATCTTTTTCCCCCATTTACTGTCTTAAATTCGAAATGATCCCGCGGGAACTCCGCATGCTTACACAACAAAAAATGCCTTCATACAACAGGAACGGAATTCATGCTTTCTACCGTCCGTTGACAGGGCGAAATTCCACACAATATACATTAGTATAATAGCGCAGTCATACCCCCATTGTCAAGATGGTATATTTATTCAATTAAGAAATAATTACATTATATAGATGGTCAAAACCGCCATATATCAAGCTTTTTCGCTATTTTATCAAGAGTTGTTCAGAAAAAGTTTACATTTGTATGACACATTTTCGCGCGTGACAATTCATCACATTTCATAATAGAGTTTACCCGAAAATCGTCTATCCTCATAAAAATGTAAACTATGGAATACTTTGCGTATAAAATTTCCCGATTGAAATTTTAACTCACCCTATGTGCGTGGCAACTATCGGTCTACTTTTAAATTTTTGAGCCCGAAGCTAAACAACCCCCGCTGCTTGCGACGGTTTACCCTCGACTGGATTTTGTCAAAATGCTACGCTAATCAACCAGGGTAAATATTACAGCAGATTGATGCAAGGCCACGAAGGGTAGTCACATTTCGGTGTTTATGCCGATGAAGCCCTATCTTCGCGCAAGTCTCCCATGTCCGGCCGCTTGCGATACTGCCATTCTGCCGACTGTATCGCGTGTCCGTTTTAGCTCTCAATCTCAGAAAACTGCTGCTTTATTTGCTGCAATTTTTTTCCTCCGGCTCCGGCTACATTTCCGGAAAATATCCGTTATTCAGCAGGCATTATCCCTTAGCAGGCAGAGGATTTATGTGTGCAAATTCTAAAAGCCGTACAGCTTTTTATTGCTGCACGGCTTTCATATGTCCTTTAGCGTACTGCGCAAAATGCAGCTGTGTTTTTTCATATACAAATATCCGAAGCTTATCAAAGGCATAAGCGCATTTTTGAATATATCAAGGAAGCGTTTGCGCATCCTCCAGTTTTTTCAGATAAACCTCCAGCTTTTTGATACAACTCTTTTTTGTTCTGTCCCGGAGGGGTATTTTGTTTTGGTCATTCCGCATATAATTGAAAAAACAGTCGGTCATACTTAATTGGTTAAAGGCGAAGACGGCGGTTGGCATGGTGCCTTTTGTGACGATAGCACCCACGTCCTCTTTGACCGTCAGATTTATGCCCGACAGCGCATTTGCAAATATATAAAAGTTATAGTTCTTATAATTTTGAAGCAAAGAGAGTATGTTGCGCAGATGATCTGTGAACTCGGCAGGGGTATAGTAGACGGTCTGACTGCCGAACAGTACGGAAAAAGGAATCATCACACGCCTGCCCAATATATCCTCAATGGAAGGCAAATTAACGATTTCCGTATATTGATGAGCTTCCAGATTCTTCAAAAATATCTGAATGCGCTGCTTATGCAAATCCAAAAGAATTTCTGCGGAAATATGCGGCGAACCTACGCGCTGCAGCAGCCTGTCAAACAGCTCCGGCGGCATGGACAGAAAAGACGGTGAGTTCGCTTTATAAAAAAAGTCACCGAGCTGGCTGTCAAATTCACGAAGCAGCTGCAATATGTCAGAGGGATTGTGCTGTGTCATGATGTGCATAAGCGGACGGCAGAGCGCAAGATATGCCAGAAAGGTATTTTTGAGCGACTGCAAAACCTTGGGATTGGTATGCAGTGTGTTGGCGGACAGAGCGGATTGATCGGCCAGACTTTCGGATGTCAATGCGGCCACACCGGGTAAAATGAACATGGTTCTTCTGAAAATACCCGCACGGTATTTAGGATAATAGTAAGGCTCAATGGCATTGGTCATATACAGGGGCAGCCACCGTTCTATTGCTACCAGCATTTCCGTCAAATCTCGGTTCACCGTATGAATGATTTTGATTTTATTGCCTTTCATGATCGCCTGTGACAGCAGAAGGGCCCACTTTTCTAAAAAAACACGGTCGGATATCAGCCAGTCCATGTCTTCATCACTGTAAAGGAGTAAGGTCTGGGGCGTTTTTTGTTCTGCTGTCAGCGCCAAAAATTTCAGTACACCCTGCTGTTTGCCTTCAATGCCGAAAAAGACTTCACTGGTAGCGGCTTGACCGGAGGGCAAAGCGTCTGAGGAAACGCTGTCCGAAGGAAGCTTGGGCATACCTTTATAATCAGAAAGCCCTTTGAAAAAGCCTTCAAAAGCGGATGTATCTGATTCAATGCCGCTGGAAAGCCAGTTTTCCAAGGCATCAGTAAGAGAACGTTCATTTTTACGTTTGCCGTCAGGGCGAATGCCCATGACCTCACATAATGCCGTCTTTTGATAATCCAGCTCTGCGTGCATGGAAAAATAGGCAGCGATCGCATGAATATAACCGCTGTTTTTTCCGGGCATACGCGTCCCTTTGCGCCAGCGGCTGATCAAAGAGGTATCTACCGACAGTGCTTTGGCCAGACGGCTGCTGGTGACGTTCTGTATTTTCATCAGAAGGCATAGGTTGTCGCAAAACGGCATAAAATCACTCCTATACATTTATTTTAGCATACTTTTATATGAAAATCAATATGGATGTCACAAAGCATTGACTATTAACTGTCATTGACAAATCACTACGACAAATTGTCATTTTGCTTCATATCTTATATAATAACATTGGGTGGTGAAGCACATGAGAGACAATTCCGTGCGGTTTGCCGTGAGCCTCAGAACCGGCTTTTTTCAAGCAGAACCCTACATACTGACGGTTTCATTGACCGGCATTAAGTTTGAACAGGTGCAAAGGGAACAAAGCACCGGTTTTTTTATATCCAATGCTGACATACGGCTGGTATACCTGTCCAAGGGTGAGTCTGCCGAACTGGAGATTGTCACCAATGCAAAAAGCTATATCTGTATTCTGCACAAAACCGCTGATGTCAGCAGCGTTGCACAGTCTATGGCAGCGCTGCTGGGCAAGAAATTTATTTATACTTTATTTTAAAAGGAGGAATTACCTATGTTTTGTCCCAATTGCGGAACCAAGCTCAGTGATACTGCCCGTTTCTGCGGAGGGTGCGGTACGGCAATCGCTGCAAATACACCTGCCCCTGCTATGCCCATATCACCGCCGCCTGCTCCTGCACAGTATGCAGCGCCGCCTACGCCGGCGCCTGATCCTGCGCCTTATGTCACACCTCCGCCGGTCTATGCGTCCCCTGCCTATGCCCCTGCCCAAGCGAATGCGTCGGTGCCGCAGCCCACTTATCCGCAAAAGTCTTTGGAATATAATATTTTCGGCGGTAATCTCCCTGCCGTGTCCATAAAACTGGATGCAGGGGAGAGTATATATACCCAGGCAGGCGGTCTTGCATGGATGGATAACGGTATTACCATGACTACCAATATGCAGGGCGGCTTCATGAAGGGACTGGGCAGAATGTTCAGCGGAGAATCCCTGTTTATGGCAACCTATACATCCACCGCCCCTTCTCAGGAAATTGTGATAGCCAGCTCCTTTCCGGGTGATATTGCCGATCTGGATTTGACCGGATCCTCTGTTATTGCCCAAAAGTCGGCTTTTCTGTGCGCACAGCCCAGTGTGACCCTGAGCGCCTTTGTGACCAAGAGCCTTGGCGCCGGACTGTTTGGCGGTGAAGGCTTCATTCTCCAGAGATTATCCGGCTTCGGTCAGGTATTCATAGAGATTGACGGCAGTCTGGTCATGCGGACGCTGGCTCCCGGAGAAAAGCTGAAGATTGATACAGGCAGTGTCGCGGCCTTTGAAGAAAGCGTAACCTATCAGGCGGAGATGGTCAAAGGCTTCAAAAATATTCTGTTCGGCGGCGAAGGTCTGTTCCTGACTACCTTGACCGGACCGGGTAAGGTGTGGCTGCAAACCATGAACCTCCCCGGCTTTGCCAAACAGCTGATTCCGTATCTGCCCAAACCAAGCTCCAATTAAACGCTTTGTTTTCACTGCGGGCAGTCTCCCGTAAAAGATAATCCGGTACTTTATAATTTCTGCAAAAGTACCTGAAAATGAATGAGGAGGAATAAAACTATGGCCGATAAATTTTGCGATTCCTGCGGCACTGCTATGCCTGACGGGGTAAGATTCTGCCCCAATTGCGGCAAGGTCTTCGCTGCCTCTGCAGCACCCGTACCGCCACCGGTCAATCCTGCACCCCAGCCGATACAATATGCCGCTCCCGCACCCAACTATAACTATGCGCAGCCTCAGCCCAACTACTATCAGCAGGCACCTGCGGCGGACAATTCTCCCTTGAAGGTGGGACAGTACATAGGCATCATCATCGTGTCTGGTCTCCCGCTGATAGGCTTCATCATGCTGCTGGTATGGGCATTCAGCTCGTCGACCAATCTCAATAAAAAGAATTATGCCCGGGCAGTGCTGCTTCTCAGCATTATTGGCGGCATACTGGGTATTATTTTCGGCGCGGCGATCATGGCTGCCCTTAGTTCAATTATAAATTCAAATGGAGGATATTATGGTTATTAAGAAGCAATGGATCGCCCTTATTCTTATCTTTGCTCTTACTGTATCCCTATTCAGCGGCTGCAAGAGCGGAAAAAAGACAGTGGTCATCTATACTTCGGTAGATCAGGTATACTCAGAAAAAATCTTCCAGCAGTTCGAGCAGGCGAGCGGCATTGATGTACAGCCCGTCTATGACATAGAAGCGGCAAAGACAGTCGGTCTGGCGAACAAGATTCTTGCAGAAAAGGATAATCCGCAGGCGGATCTTTTCTGGAACGGTGAAATATTGCAGACCATTTCCCTTGCCGAGCAGGGCGCATTCGAAAAAGCGGATATTGCCGCCGCCAACGATCTGCCCTCCTCCTTTGTGGACAGCAACGGTTATTGGTACGGATTCGGCGGAAGAGCGAGAGTGTTGATTTTCAATACCTCTATGATTTCAGCGGAGGATTGTCCCCAAACCATGGCGGAGCTGTCCACCAGCCCCTATATCAAGCAATGCGGTATAGCCAATCCTGTTTTCGGTACTGCCTCTACCCATGCAGCCGCACTCTACGCCTATTGGGGTGCGGAGGAAGCCAAGGAGTATTTTACAGCGTTGAAGACTGCCGGCATCAGTGTATTGGAGGGCAACAGTGTGGTGAAGGACTATGTCAGCCAAAAGAAGCTGGTCATGGGGCTGACCGATACCGATGACGCACTGTCAGAAATGGCGGAGAATAAGGAGCTGGATATCCTGTTTCTGGATCAGGGCACGGAGGACATGGGTACTATGATTGTTCCCAATACGGTAGCACAGATCAAGGGCGCGCCGCATCCCACCGAGGCAGATGCCTTCATGGAGTTTTTACTTTCTGCCGCGACCGAACAGCAGCTCATTGATGACGGATGGATACAGCTTCCTGCGCACGCAGGCGTTACACCTGCAGCGCAGATAGGAACCAAGACTATTCAATTCATGGATATCGATTTTAATAAAGTTTATGACCTGATGGAAACCTCAAAAGAAGATATGACAGATATTTTTGTACAGTAAATTTTGGAGGCGAAGAGGGAGAACGGGATGAAGGCTTTGATGCAGAAGGGCAGACCGATATGGAAGACCGGCGCAGGACTGCTGCTGCTCGCGCTCACCGCTGCTCCCCTCTTCTATCTGGCAATCGGACTTTTTGTGAAGCTTGCGCAGGATCCTGCGAGTGTTTTGCAGAAGGTAGACGGGGGGATGCTCCTGCAAAGTATGCTTCTGAATCTGGCGGCAGCCGGCTTGTCGGTACTTCTCGGACTGCTGGTCGCCCTGGGAGGCTGGATGTTTTTCCCCAAAAGAGCGGTTAAAATTGCCTTGGGACTGCTGCTGTTCATTCTGATACCGCCCTTCATACATGTGCAGTCCTGGATCTATTTCATGGACCGGCTCTATGCGCTGTGGAACGGCTGGACGGGCGCAGCTGCCAATTTCAGCGGCAGTTTCGCAGTCATACTGACGGTGGCATTTGCCTATTTACCCATTACGGCAGGACTGACCTTACTTACGCTCACGGCAGTTCCTGCGGAGCTTGCCGATGTTTGCAGGATGGAGAGCAGAGGACTGAAAGGTTTTTTGCGGCTGTATATGCCTATGATTTATCCTGCAATGCTTTTGAGCGGATTGCTGGTATTCCTGCTGAACATCAATGATTACGGCATCCCGTCGCTCTTTGGAGTAAATGTATTTGCACTGGAGCTTTTCGCACGGTATAGTGCAGGCGGAACCATTCACAGCGTGTTCTTCGCATCTTTGCCGCTGATGCTTTTATGTATGGCAATATTGGGAGGCATGGGCTGGTATCTTTCACGCTCCTCCTTTTCATTCAGCGGCTTTGAAAGTAAAAATCCCTATGAAAAGGAAAGTGCTCTGAAGCTGCCTGCCGCTGCGGGTATGGTGATACTGGCGCTGTTTCTGTTTGTGCCTTTGGTGAATCTGCTCGTCGAAGCGGTGCAGGCACAGGATATATTGCGCATTTTTACGGACAGCGGAGCAGAGCTGTTGTATTCCATAGGCATAAGCGGTTTGACTGCGGTGCTGAGTCTGATACCCGGTCTGTTGTTCGCCTATTGGTTTTACCGCGCAAAGGCACGAAGCTGGCTGCTGGCAATATCTGCGCTTCCCTTCCTCATTCCCTCTCCCATCGGCGGGCTGTCTCTGATAGGAATGTGGAATACGCCCTTATTGCAAAACATTTATACCAGTCCCATCATGCCGGCTATTGCGATGACAGCGCGCTTTGCATTTCTGGCGGCGGCGATTTTGTCCATGGCCGTTTCACGGCTGGATCCGGCGCTGTTTGACAATCTGCGGCTGCACCATCCCGGACCATGGAGATTCTTTTGCTGTCTGCTGGCCATGGTCTGGAAGGAAGTACTGGCGGCAGGGCTGATGGTCTTTGCATTGGCAATGGGGGAGTTTGGCATGACATTGCTGGTTACACCGCCCGGCTATCAGACGCTGACCATCAAAATTTATAATTACCTGCACTACGGGGCATCCGAGACGGTAGCTGTACTGTGTCTGTTTATGCTGCTGCTGGTACTGCTCATATGGGTCTGCGTATATGCACTGTGGGGTAAACGTACAAATGAGTAGAAAAATCATATTCGTTTTTTGCAGTATATTGGTAATCTGCTTTTCACTGATATTGGTCAGTGTCTCGATAGCCAACGGCACCAAAGCATTGAATGAGCAAAAACAACGGGAGGGTTTCACCACACTGCTGAAGGATCAGGATATCTGCACCCTTGCACTGCAGGACGATATCCTTTGGGCGGGCGGTGCTTCCGGACTTTTTAAGGTGGATACAGCTACCATGCTGACCGAAAAAGTGGGAGATTATCAATTCATCCGTGCCCTATTGGTAACGCAGGACGGTCTGTGGATAGGACATGAGGACGGATTAACCTGTATGGATGCACAAACCGTCACCTATACCAAAGAAGAAGGCTTGCCGGACAACAGGGTCAATGCTCTCCTGCAGGATAGTAGCGGACGTATATGGGCGGGCACCTGGGGCGGAGCAATAATGCTGGAAAACGGACAAATGACCGTCTATACTACGCAGGACGGGCTGCTGGACAATATGGTGAATGTGCTGTCAGAGGACGGATACGGCGGTGTTTGGTTTGGCTCCTATGTGGCTCCCAGAGGCGGCATCAGCATACTGAACAGCGGTTCATGGCAATATTTTACCACGGCGGATGATCTGCTTCATGCCAACATCAATGCCATCATTGTATTGCAGGACGGCAGGATTCTGGCAGGAGGCGGACTGTATAACAAGGGCGGAGGGACGTACTTCCGCCGGGACGGCGAGAAGTGGCAGCGAGACAGCTTTTTGACCAAGGAAGACGGTTTAGCAGGTGAAAAGCTGCGTTCGCTGTATGAAGACCGGCAGGGCAACCTTTGGGTGGGCTCGGAGTATGACGGACTGGCGGTACGCTCTTCCGACAAAACGATAATATTGACCACACAGAACGGACTTTCCAATAATGAAGTAAAGGTCATAAAGGAGGATGAGGACGGTACTATGTGGATCGGTACACGCAAAGGACTGGTCAGAATAGATAAAGGAGGGATCGATTAATATGAATGTGCAAACAGGGCAGGAACAATATCCTCAAAACACCTGGCAGCTTCTGAAATACATAGCCAGAAAAATTCCGTCAAGATTGATGAAAGCCTTGCCAATGACCATCGCCATAGGTGCAGGCGGCTGGCTGCTCCATACTTTTTTGCTAGTCTATGTGAATCAGGGCTTCAGCCCGGATACCTGGCTGGGGACAAACTTTTTGAATGTCAGCGGCAGACTGCTCAGCTCTACACTGCTCTGGACGCTGGCGGGTGCCTTGATTCCCATGCTGATTTCATTCTTCAAAAAAGGTGGGAACCCCATCAAAAGCGTGACGGGTATCGTGAAAATGCCCGGGGAAATATTGCAGAAAAATAAGGTCAGCGGCGGACAGTTTTTGCCGACGATACTGTTCTGCTGCGCAGGCACGCTGCTGGTAGAGAATTTGCTCTCAGGCGTGGCAGGCGCACTGGCGGGCGGTATGCTGATGGGTTCCGTGGTGGCATTCCTGACGGGACGGGGCAGTATTTTTATACAGCTTGCCCGTATGATGATCAATGATGTACAAGTATTTATTTTGAAAAAGAGTCAAAAACAACTGGATGCCAACGGTATCATGATTATATTCGGAACAGCGGGTACTGTGCTGCTGCTGGCGGGCGTACTGCGCACAATACCTATACCCGGCTTCGTGCCTGACTTCATGCAGGTTTTCTGGAGCATCATTTTAAGTTATGCGTGGATAGGTTTTTTAATCGCTGCTATCATACTTCTGGTGACCAAGGGCAAGGCTCCCCGTCAGTTACTGTTCATACTGGGCATCATCGGGCTGAGCGCGGTGGTTGCAAAAGGTCTGCAGCTTACTGCCCTTGCAGATGACGGCGGCTGGCAGGAGGCGGGCGGTACACTGTGGGGATGGCTGACCAGTGCGGGCGCAATTCCTGCGACATTAAGCGGACTGCCTCCGGCAATCGGCGGTCTGATCGGTGCCTATGTTTCTTCCATACTGGGCGGCTTGTTCCAGGGCTTTGATCCCTTTGAACCTGCGGCTGTTCCCCAAACGCCGGTGGCTTCTCAGGAGCCGGTGATACTGCAGCCTCCA
>Ga0209373_10002547_pt1 | contig 18066 bp, 11 predicted proteins | sample Higcelweek5metaG_FD_187173 | JGI IMG/M metagenome (GOLD analysis project Ga0209373, IMG submission 187173) | Freshwater pond sediment microbial communities from the University of Edinburgh, under environmental carbon perturbations - High... | ecosystem: Environmental > Aquatic > Freshwater >... | reverse complement strand
TTAAGATCTACAGCGGCTTGATGTAGCCGTTCGGGAAGGAACCATTCGATGTATCCGCGTAAAAAGGAGTAAGCAGATTTATCGCTTGCATCATCGCTTGCATCATCACTCGCATCATCAATCGCACTAGTCACGGCGTTTTCCCCCGCGGGCACTTGGCCGAGCGCGACATTCGCCATAAGCGCGTAATACGGCGCCTCGCGGCGCATATCAGCAACCTCGGCAAGGACGACGGCGGCCTTGTCCGTACCGGCAAGCGAGGTACGCGCGGCAATAAAGCCGAGTCTCGCGCGCAATTCCGGGTCGATCCCGGCGGCCGCCGAGGTTCTGAGGGCATCAAGCCCCTTCCAATCGCGCGCGTTTACCATCCCGACTATAGCTGACTCAAGAAGATCGTCATACCAGGAGGGTTTCCCGCTTTCGAGGGCATACGTTCGGTAATCCGCGAGGAAGGCCGCGAAATCAGGGGCTTTTTTATCGTCGTTCAGATCAAGGTCAAGAAGGTACCAACATGCGCTGTCGCGGTCCCGCCCGGCCTTCGCGGCCGCTATCGCCTTAATGAATCCCGCGCGGGCCTTCGCGGGCCGGTCGGCCTTCGCGTAGAGCCGCGAGGCGTAAAACGCCGGCAGGAACGAAAGCGCGGGGTCGGCCTTCTTTGGCGCGGTAAGGCGCGACAAAAACAGCGCGTCGGCCTCGGGGGCTTTAGATCCATACAAGGCAGCCTTCCCTATGTCGGAAAGGACACCCCGACGCCACAGAAGGGGATTGATCCGTTCGGCCGATAGCAAATCCTTCGCGGTCTCCCAAGCGCCGGTATAGTCCTTCAGGGAAACGGTAACGCGAATGGCGTGAACGGCGGTAAAATCGGGGGAAAGGGAATCGGGCGGCAAAGCCGCGACGGCAAGGGCAAGCTCCGCGTCGATCGGTCGATCGAGTAGCCAGGGCTCGACCCCGCCGGTAACCTCGCCAGGGATTCCCGCGAGTATTCGGAGGCGATCGCGGGTTTCAATAAGCTCCGCGGATTCAGGCGAGGCCGCGAGCAGGAGCTCGACCGCGGAAAGTCGGGCTGAGGCGGGCCCAAAAGCGGATAACTCGCGCAGGCACAGGCCGGAGTATGGCTCGGGCGACGACGAGCGGCCGACCTCGAGCATAGCGCGGGCTTGATCCTCGCGCCCGGCGAGCCGTAAATGCAGGCCAATAAAGTACGGGGCGCCGTCCCCAAGGCGGGTCGCCTCCCCGTATTTCGCCGGATCGATCTTGTCGAAGATCGCGTAATCGCGGGTCTCGAGAGACCGCATGATCTCGCCCTTGGATTGGCCCCAGGCGCCCGAGCACGCGGAAAACAGCACGGCCAAAAAGACGATGAACGCGGGCAAAAAAATTCCGGGCCGTTTGGCCCGGAATTCATTGATTGTGGAGTCGCGCACCTTATTTCGGGGGAATGTCGATATACGTTCCGGAAATGATCAGGTTCGGGTTCTTGATCTTGTTGAACTTCGAGATCTCGGGATAGCGCCAAGGAGTCTTGTAGTAGGATTCCGAGATATCCCAAAGGGTATCGCCCCATTTGATCTTGTAGTGCGTAGCCTCGGCCTCGGGAGCGGGCTCGGGAGCGGCGGGAACGACGGGTTCCTCGGTCACGGTAGCCGCGGGAGCGGGCTCGGTAGTCTCCACGGGAGGGGGAGTCGTCGCCTCGGGGGCTGGTTCGGGGGCGGGAGCGGGGTCCACGGCGGGAACGGATACCTGCGCGGGGGCATTGGCCGCCGCTTCCTGCATGGAGCGGTTAAGCAGCATCACCCGCGCGGAAACGAGAAGCGCGAGCACGAGCGCGAGTACGCCGACCGCGAGAATGAGAATGCACAGCCATGCCGGCATGAATACGCCGCCCTTTTTTTCCTCTTCGTTATTCATTTCAAACAGTCCTTCGGGGGCGTTTCCCGGTATAGGCCCCTGCATTACGAGATTTTCATGATCCGGGTCATGTCCAAGCTCGACGTCCGTTTCGTGCGCGGAGATATCGAAGTCGGGAAGGTTAAATAAGGCTGATTGATCGAGCGTCTCGAGCGAAACGGTGAGTACCTGACGCGAGCCGGAGTCCATGTCCACGGCCTCCGCGTGCAGCTCGTTCAATTCGTCCAGCGAAAGCTTGAGTTCAATGGTCGGATCCCCGGCCTTTTTCTCGGCGATATCCTCGATAATGAGGGTCCCGACGTATTCGGCGTTCTCGACCGTCTCCTCGCCGCCGTCGCGGAAAAGATTGATCTGCACGCTGGTCTGGTTATCCCTGACCGTCGTGAGGTCAAGGATCTTGCTGTCCGGACTGCCCTCGTCGAGCACGGGGAAAAACTTGCTGTCCGCGAGCTTGATTCCTATAGAAGCGGCACCCATGACGCTAACCTCTCTTTAAGTAATCGCATTATTACTTTAGTATGCCTGCATTGGTCTTGTCAACGCGAATTGTTGACAGCGGTTCTTTCTCCCTTCATAATGTTCAATATATGACATCAAGTATCATGCTTATCATTGTCATCATCGTCGCGGCACTCGCGATCTTGCTCCTCTCCGTTCTCGGCAGAAAAAGGGACGCCAAAGGCCCGAAAAAGGAACGAAGGAAAGACAGGGGGACCGTCATACGCGACGCGACCCGTAGATTGGCGCAGAATCCCCGCGACCCCGACGGACTGCAGGCGATAGGCGGGATACACTTCCAGGACCAGGAATGGGAAAAGGCGTACACCGCGTACGAGGTTCTCGTCGACCTCGCGCCCTCTAACCCCAAACTGAACGAATTCGAGTGCGCGCTCCGCTTCGGCATCACCGCCGTAAAGACGAACCGCCTACAGGAAGCGCTCAAGGGCTTTCTCATAGCGCGCAAGATCAACCCCGATAACTTCGACGTTAATTATAACCTCGGTTACATCTGTTTTCAGCAGCGCGAGTACGAAAAGGCCGTGCCGTTCCTCAAACAGGCGATTCTCGTCGACCCGGAAAACATCCTTGCCCAGAAATACATGGGTTTCAGCCTTCACAAGGCGCATCGCTACCGAGACGCGCTCGCGTACCTCAAGAAATCGCTCGACATCCAGCCCGACGACAAGGAAGCCCTCTTCGCGATGGCCGAATGCCTGTTCGAGTCCGGAGCCACCGAGCGAGCGCTCAAGATCTTCACGCATCTCCGCCCCGACCCGGTGCTCGGGCCCCAGGCAGCGCTCTACTCGGGTATAGTCCACGTGCAGACGAACCAGCACGACAAGGCGGTTCAGGACTTCGAGATCGGGCTCAAGCACGAGAACATCCCCCAGGATATCGCGAACGACCTTCGGTACAAACTCGCCGTCACGCTCATTAAGACACAGGATCTCTCCAAGGCTCTCACGTGCCTCAAGGAAATCCAGAAGACGACGCCGGGCTACAAGGACGTGCCGTCGCTCATCCTGCGCTACCAGGAACTCAACCAGAATAAGAACCTGCAGACGTACCTTATGTCCGTGCAGAGCGAGTTCGTCACGATGTGCCGCAAGATCGTAGTGCAGTTTTTCCCGAACGCGAAGGTAAAGATTACCGACATCGCCGTGTTCGCCGACTATTCGGACATCGTCTCGGAGATAGACACGCCAAAATGGTCGGATATCGTCGTGTTTAGGTTTTTCAGGTCGCAAGGTTCCGTCGGCGAGCTTCTGCTGCGCGACTTTCACGGGCGCATCAAGGACCTAAAGGCCGGAAAGGGAATTTGCATTTCAGCCGGGGTGTTCAGCGAGGAATCGCGGAGATACACGGAAGGAAGGCCGATAGACCTTTACGACAAGGACCGACTCAACAAGATCCTTAACTCGATCGACACGGGAGTTTCCCTGAAGATATAAGCACGAGGTTTCGCTCTTCGTGCCCAAGGAACGGCACGTTGAGCGGGACGCATTCCCATTCACCCACCAATCCCGATATCCCCGACATCTCAAGCTCGATCTTCTCGCGTCGGGCCTTCCACGCGGCGAGCGTTCCCGCGTCGCGCTTTACCATGCGTAAAAGGGTTTTCGTCATCGCCTCGTCGAGAGGGCGAAACGCGCGGAACGCGACTATGTCGAACGCTCCCTCGGGCGCGTCCTCCACCTCGCGATTAAGCACGGTCACGTTGCGGAGGCCAGAGATCGCGACGACGTTTTCCAAAAAGGCGCAGCGCTTACTCATTCGCTCGACAAGCGTAAATTTGATATTCGGAAAGGCGATCGCGAGCGGTATGCCGGGAAAGCCCGCGCCCGACCCCGCGTCCGCGATCTTGACGCCGCTGGCGGCATCGCGAGCCGTAGCGTCGCCAGCCGCGGCATCGCCTGCAGCATCCCCGCGGGCGACGACGGCCCGCGCGAGGGCGTCTATCTGGCGCCAGGGGGCAAGGCTGTCGAGAATATGCCTGACGACGAGGTCCGAGCGACCCGCGTCCGTACCGCACTCCGCGCCGACCAAGTCGAACACGGAGTTGAAAAGCTCAAGCTCGCGAACGTATTTCTCCAGCGAGGAAACCATGCCTTCCACAGGAAGGCCAAGCTCGGCGAGCCCGCGCCGCAAGAGTTCGGCCGGGCCGAAGGGAAAGTCGATTTTCTCGGCGTCGCGCGCGCGGGGCTTTTCCCCGCGCGGGTCCCGCCCGCTTCCGCGCTTTGCCACTATTTCTTTTTATCCTTCAAAAGCGCGGCGAAGGGATTGTACGTCATGCCATCGTCATCGCGCGCAGCCTTACCGTCATCGCGCGCAGCCTTACCGCCATCGTAGCCGCCCGAGCGACCGTCGGGGCGTCCGCCGCGCGAATCGCGAGCGGGCCTGCCCTCGTACGGGGCGGCGGCGGCACTTGAGCGCGCGGGTCCGTCGCCCTTTTTCGCGACGACGACTCGTCGGGCTCCGTCCGGCCGGGCGCCTTCGCGAGCGCCCGAGCCCGCGGAAACGTTGCCGCCCTCGCGGGAGCCGGCTCCCGCGGAACCGGAGGCGGTCTTACAGGAAAGGCTGATGCGCTTTCGATCGCGATCGAGCCCGATGATCCTGCATTCCTTCACGTCGCCGACCTTCACGACCTCCATCGGGTCCTTCACGAAGCGGTCGCTCATCTCCGAGAGATGGAGCAGCGCCGTTTCCTTGATGCCGATGTCGACGAACGCGCCGAAGTCGACGACGTTCTTTATCTTGCCGGTGACCATCATGCCTTCCTTGAGATCCTCGAACGAGAGGACTCCTTTCTGCATGATCGGCTTCGGGTATCCGTCGCGCGGGTCGCGGTTCGGCTTCTTGAGTTCCTCGATGATATCGCTGACGGTCTGATCGCCGATGCCGTACGTCGCCTTGAGCGTCGCGCGGACCTCGTGGGTCACCTCGTCCTTTTTCTGCACGAGCTCGTACACGACGCGCGCGGCCTGGTAGTTCTCGGGATGGACCCAGCTGTTGTCGAGCGGGTCAGCGCTCTCGGCGATCTTGATAAAGCCCGCGCACTGCTCGAAGCTCTTCGGGCCCATGCCCGGTACCTTCATCAGGTCCTCGCGGCTCGTGATCTTTCCCGTCGAGTCGCGGTAGGCGACGATCTTCTTCGCGAGCGAGCCGTTGATCCCGGACACGTACTTAAGGAGGCTAAAGCTCGCCGTGTTAAGGTTTACGCCGACGTTGTTGACGACGGAGCCGACGACCTCGTCGAGCGTTTCCGAAAGCTTTTTCTGGTTGACGTCGTGCTGATAAAGGCCGACGCCGATCGACTTCGGGTCGATCTTGACGAGCTCGGCGAGCGGGTCCTGCAGGCGGCGTCCGATGGAGATCGCGCCGCGGATCGTCAGGTCGAGCTCGGGGAATTCCTCGCGCGCGATATCGCTCGCGGAGTACACCGACGCGCCGTCCTCGTCGACGACCGTGTAGAGCACGGTCGGGCAATGCTCGGCTATCACCTTGGCGACGACTTCCTGCACGTCGCGCGTGCCGGTGCCGTTGCCGATCGCGACGAGCTGCACGTCGTAGTCCTTGATGGCCTTCAGGATCGCGGCCTCGGCCTCGGCGGGCTTATGCTGATAGATCACGAAGCAGCCAAGGTACTTGCCGGTCGAGTCGAGCGCCGCGCACTTCGTTCCCGTGCGGATACCCGGGTCCACGCCGAGCACGCGCGTGCCCTTGATCGGCTGCTGCATCAGGAGGTTCTTGAGGTTCTCGCTGAACACGCCGATGCCGTGCTCGTCCGCGCCGTCGGAAAGGTCGGAGCGGATCTCGCGCACGACCGCGGGGGAAAGGAGTCGGACCACGCCGTCGGACACGGCGTCCTTGCAATAGTCGTTATTGATCGAGATCTTGCGCGCGACGCGCTCGATGGCGCCGTCGACGTCGACGTCGATCGTCACGTCGAGGGCCTTGTCCCGCTCGCCTCGGTTGATCGCGAGCACGCGGTGCGGCTTAATCTGATTGAGCGGCTCGCGGTAGTCCCAGTACATCTGGTACACGCTGGTCTTCTCGGCGGCGGCGTCGCCGACGCCCTTCACGACGATCTCGCCGGATTTCATGTAGTAGTCGCGGACGTCCGCGCGGTTCTCGGGCTCCTGGGCCACGCGTTCCGCGATGATGTCCATCGCGCCCTGAATGGCCTCTTCCGCCGAGCCGACGGAGAGTTCCGCGTTCTCGGGATCGGCCTTGACGTACTGTTGCGCGTCCGCGTCGACCTGGGCCTTTGAGCCCTTTTCCATAAGGTCGGCGAGAGGCTCGAGGCCGCGCTCGATCGCGAGCATTCCGCGCGTTTTCTTTTTCTTCTTGAAGGGGGCCCACAGGTCCTCGAGCTCGGCGAGCGTCGCGGACTTCATGGCGATCTCGTACAGGGACTCGGAGAGCTTGCCCTGGGCGAAGATTCCCTTGACGATCTCGATTCGGCGGGTCTCGAGATTCTGATAGCTCTTGAAAAGGTGGTCGCAGTCGCGGACCTGTACCTCGTCGAGCGAGCCATGCCGCTCCTTGCGGTACCGCGATATAAAGGGGATGGTGCATCCCTCGGCCACGAGCGACACGACGGCGGATACCTGCGCCGGCTGAATCTTGAGTTCGTCCGCGATCTTTTTCAAAATCGCGACCTCGTTAACGACGAGGGCTTCAATCTTTTCCTGGGTGAATTCCATAGGAATGGCATTTTACCGGAAAAAAAGAAGGGGGGCAAGCTAAAAGAATAGGCGCCGCCAGGCTTGACGGCGCCTATGGAAATCAGTTACCGGTCGTGATTCCGGCGGCTTCCACGACGCTGGCGACCGTGTTACCGGTGATATTCGTCAGCGAGATGCCGGTCGTGCCCTCGGACACGATCGCGCCATCCTGCGCGTACACCCCGCCGCCGGCCGTACCCGCGTCGTTAACCGTGATCGAGAACAGGGAACCAAACAGGTTAAGCGTCGCCGATAGCTCGACGTATATACCGCCGCCCTGGGACGTCGCGACGTTATGGGATATCGCGCCCGCGCCGAGGTACATGCTCGAGGGGGCCACGACGTAGAAGCCCGCCCCCTTTGCCGCGGAGCAGTTTTCCACCGCGCCGCCGTTGAACATGACGCTCGAGCCAAACGTGTTCGTCCCGTCGAAATATGTCCCGGCGTATACACCGCCGCCCGAATAAAGGGAACTAGCGCACGCGACGATGGAGCTTCCCTCGTTCAGCGTCAGGTATCCCCCAACCAGATTCACGCCCGCGCCGTTACCAGCGTACGAGTTATTCCGTATGGACGCGCCATCGCCCAAGTTGAGGGTACTGCCATACTCCACGCGCACGATAGAGGGCGCGGAACCGCCGCCCACCGTGGCGGGCCCCAGTTTCACGTTATAGACGGACAACGAAGCGCTCGACGTGACCGTCAAGAACGGGGTCGCGAAGGTAGACGCTAACAGAAGCGCGTTACCGAGCTGGCTCGCGCCGGAAAGGGTTAACGCGCGGGTAATCTCCACGGGAGAAGCGAGCGTTATGTCGTCGACGAGCACGATATTCGTGACGCTCGGCGTGGCGAGGGCCGTAGCGAACGAGGCTGGCGTCGTCGGACTAAGGCCGTCGCCCGTTCCCGCCTGGGACACGTACATCTGGTGAACGGCGCTATCGATGGTGCCGTAGTTGGCTATGTCGTTCGTTCCCGCGCCGAGCAGGATATTGCCCGTCACGACGCTGGCGTTGATCGTAAGCGGGTCATAGATGGTACCGCCCGACTGAACGTAGACCCCACCGCCGTCCGTCGACGCATTGTTTACGGTTATGGAAGGAGGAGTAACTATACGCATCAGCGTCAGCCCAGCCATACCGCTGACATACACACCGCCGCCCGTCATCGCGGAGCAATTGCGGATGATCGCGCCGTCGAGCATCGTCAGCATGGAAGGCGAGGTTGATCCGTACCCGATGTATACGGCTCCGCCATTGTCCGCCTGGCAGTACTCGATCACGGCGGAGGACATCTTTATCTCCCCTCCGTAAGTCGAGATCGCGCCGCCCGACGAGCCTGTGCCGAGCGTGAACGACCGAATCGTCGCGCCAGCCTCAAGGTCGAGGGACGCGTCCATTCCCACGTTGAACGGACTGACCGTTCCCGAGTACGAGCTTCCGCTCACCGTGATGTTGCGCAGCGACATTCCTCCGCCGCTTTGAATCAGGAACGGAGACGATGTAGTCGCGGCCCCGGCGAGAGAAAGGGTAAACGGAGTCGCGCCAAGGGAACGCAGCCTCAATCGATACGGAATCGATCGAGAAACCGACGCGTCTAGGCTATCGTTCATCGTAAGGATTATCTCTATGTCTCCCGGCTCGATGCCGACCAGGTTCACCGCGGAGCTAAGCACCGCCGTGATATTCGACGGGTCATCGGTAGTCTGCCCGCCGCCCGCGCCGCCGGACGAGACGAAGAACACATGCGTTTTCATCGGATAGGCAATGTGGCTCGTAATATCGAAGTTTGTAATGCCTTCGACGATCGGCACCTCGACTCCCATGCCATCGATCGTATAATCGTTATAGTGCGGCGTAATGCCGTCGATCGAAGCGATCGATGCCATGTCCGCATACCCCACATAGGTACCGGCGTTATCAAGGAAGGCGGTTACGACATACGTCGAGTACGGCGCAAACTGCATTACCGCCCTGGTGGTCACATCGACCGCGTCGCAGGATCCATACCCCGACGAGTTAAGCACGATCATGCCCATCGCGACCGGCTCGCCGACGAGTCCGTCAATGCCGATCGCGGAAGGAGGATAGATACCGTAGAACACCCGCTTCCCCGCGTCCGCCATGCTGCCGCTATAAGTAACGATTAACCGCTGGTCGCCCGATAGGGGACTTAAGGTCGCGGTAAAGGTAAGGATAAAAGGCGCACCCGTCGCCGATGAATGCTCGACGTATAGGTAGAGCGTCTTGGCCCCATCGGTCGGGACGATCGCGTAGGGGGCGATAACGTCATGCGTTCCGGCGCCGGTAATGGAACTGGAAGCCGACGGGTCGGCATAAATGAGGGCGCCGGTCTCGTCGTAGAGCGCGATGCGCCCAAGGTTAACCGTGCCACCGGTGGTCGGAGATACCGCGGCCGAACACTTAAGCGAGACGATCGAGTAGCCGAGCGGGGCACTGATCCCCTCAAGCGCAATGAATTTTCGCTGTATTGCGGCAGTAGGCGTTACCGCATGGGGAACGGCCCCGGTCTGTCCGGTAAAGACGACCTTCTCGTCTCCCGTCATCGGCTTAAGCCTTAAGCGAAACGAGTTCTCCTTTCCCGCCGCGAGGTTCACGTCCTTGAGCATCTCGCCCGAGGCGTCCCCGTCAAGTAAATTCTCGAAAGGACTGGGATGATATACGTTATCGACCACCGTGCCCGTAGACAACGCGTTGAACTCCGCATCGGGCAGCTTCATCAACTCGACGAACGTCAGCGGCATATCGTTGTAAAAAAATGACCGCTCTTCGAGAGAAACGCCGGAATAGAGAATGCCCATGCCGGAGTAAATCCCTGCCGGTATATCGGTGATTCGGCAGGTCGCGTCGGCGCCGACGGTATAGGGCCCATAGAACGGGCCGGATTCGTCCGCCGGCCCCCCGAGCGTTCGCACGTACAGGTAACCGCCGCCTTGAATCACCGCGCGCGCGGACGTTAGGTCCACGGCCGCGTTCGCGAGACTCTCGGACGTGACCAGCGAGCCGATGCGAATCGTCAGCGTCGCGGCACCGCTTTCGGCCTTCCATGACGGATCGAGTCCGGGAAGGCATCCGCTTAACAACGCCGCGGAGATCGCGACGGAAAGTATCGCATACCAGTGTTTGCCCATGGGAATACCTCTCTCCCTCAATTTTAAGCTATCGCGGGACATGGGCGCCAATCGACAAACAACGGGAAAAACGACTACAATGCCACTACATCGCCTTAAAAGGAGGTTCAAGATGCCCGTAAAACTACCGTCAACCCTGCCTGCCGCCAAAATCCTCACCGAAGAGAACATCTTTATCATGGATGACCGGCGCGCGATGATGCAGGACATCCGTCCGCTCAAGATCGCGATCCTGAACCTCATGCCGACGAAGGAAGTCACCGAAACCCAGCTCCTCAGGCTGCTCGGAAACACCCCGCTCCAGATAGAGATCACCCTCCTGTCGATGGCGAGCCACGAGTCGGCGAACACGAGCCGCGAGTACCTCGACGCGTTTTACCGGACGTTCGACAGCGTCAAGGACCTGAAGTTCGACGGACTCATCATTACCGGCGCGCCCGTGGAGAATATGCCCTTCGCGGAAGTGGACTATTGGGAAGAGATGACGCGGATAATGGACTGGAGCAAGACGCACGCCTACAGCACCCTGCACATCTGCTGGGCGTCGCAGGCCGCGCTATTCCATCAGTACGGGATCGACAAGCACCGCCTCGACGACAAGGCCTTCGGGATATTCGAGCATCGGGTGCTCAATCCCCTGCACAAGCTCGTCCGCGGGTTCGACGAATCCTTTAACGCGCCGCACTCGCGGCATACGACGATTTACAAGGAAGACATCGAGCGGATTCCCGAGCTCGAGATTCTCGCGGAGTCGGACGAGGCCGGGGTGTACCTGATCGCGAGCCGCGACGGACGGTCCATCTACGTCTCCGGGCACTCCGAGTACGACGCCGACACGCTCGCGAAGGAATACCGGAGAGACGTCGCGAAGGGACTTAAGATCGACGTGCCGAGGAATTATTACCCGGACGACGACCCCGCGCGCCCGCCGAGGGTAACCTGGCGCGCGCACGCGAATCTCCTATTCGTGAACTGGCTCAACTACTTCGTGTATCAGGAAACCCCGTTCGACATCGAGAAGATCGGCTGATCCTCAAGGCGCCGCGGGTTCAACCCGCGCGCGCCCGTCGACGAAGGTCATGTTCGGGTACGTCACGCCCATGAAGTCGTCGGGATACCGGTCGTCAAGGAACGCCTCGACGCGGTTCGACGACGGCTTGCCCGCCGAGCGATCTGACCACCGCCGGACGGCAAGCGCGGACAGCGCCACATTCGCCGCGAGAACGACGAAAAACGCGAGCGCGAGCGCGCGGGCGAGTTTTACGGGAATCTTCCGGACGAGGCGCAACAGCGTCGGATACGCGTACCGGATCCAGGAAAGGCCGAGAACGCCCCATATCATGGCGAACGTGAGGTTCGTGCGTCCGTGCAGGTTAAACTGCGTTTTGCTGTACTCCCAGGAAACCGAGCCGAACGCGAGCTCCTGACCCAGGCTGCATAGGTACTCGAAGGCGCCGCCGATAAGCATGCTCCCAAGGAAAATTAATATGTCTCGCTTTTTTTCGCTGAGCTCATAACGGGAGAACGCGGCCGTCATCATCAGCGCTCCGGCGCCGTAGATCGGGTTCATCATGCCATAGAGGAGCGCGGTTCTACTCTCCAAGTGCCCGGTCGTGACCACGCACCAGACCGTCTCGAGGATCACCCCAACGTAACTCGCGATCATGAAGATCCAAAAAGCCTCAAAGGGCTTAACGCGCGCGCGACCGACGGCCGCGGCGCTCGCGGCGGCGGAATCGGCGACCTCGGCTTTCTTAGCCGGGCGGCGCGAGGGGAATATTTGATGGAGAAAATCCGCCAGATCGCCCTGCCCGTTGGCGTCGCGGCTCTTAAGCCCTGGGAAGGCGGAAAGGATGCGGGTCATCTCGCGGGGGCTCTCCAAGAGCGACTCGAGCGTCGCGAGCAACCGCGCGTTAAGGCTGGTCGCGCCCGGGGTAACGCGCGCGCGGAGGCGCTCGAGGCTGCCCTTCAGGTCAAGCTCGTTAAACCATTCCTTGACGTCGAAGGATTCCTTGGCGTTCTCGAGGAACACCTTGAGGGACGCGAGGCGCGCGGTAAAGTTGACGAGGGCGCGAAGCGTCACTGCGAGATCGACCGCGAGAACGCACGCGATCCCGACCGCGATTATCCGCTCGGACTCCGCCGGGATGAAGCTCAGGAGAAACACGAGGGCCGGATGCATGAAGCGGACGAGTAACACGCCCAGGGCGCCGAATATTAGCGAGTTCTTAAGGCACACGCGGCCGTGAACGTTGAACCGCTCTCCCGAGTAGTCCCACCACTTCGTGGCGAAGATCGTCTCGAGGGCCCAGCCGGTCGCGTATTCGAGTATCGAGGTCGCGAGCAGCGACGTGACGAAAAGAAGAGGGACGCTATCCGCGAACGGCCCCAAGGCGAATACGATAATTAGGCCGCCAAAGCCGTATACCGGGCAGATGGGCCCGTGGAGAAAACCGCGATTCACGAATTTACGCACAAGAAAGGAACAGTACACGACCTCGCACGCCCAACCGACAAACGAGTACGCGATGAAGAGCAAAAAAAGCCGCGAAAGGCCCACGATGCCACCCCCAAAGTTTAAATATACTCAAGGCTTGGCATTTCGGCCACTCGCGGCAATAACGCGCGATCGGGACATCGCCCGTTTGCGATTTGTTATCCCCGGGCCATCCGACCCATCCGGTTGATGACGAACCGCGCGGTCCCGTTTATCGCGAGGATGAAGAAGACGAGCACCGCTCCCGAGGCAAACGCCCGATCGGAGGATATACCCTCGGCGATAATCAGGTAGACGTGTACCGCTAGGGTTCGCGTCGAGTCGAATAGGCCGCCGGTCAGGTTATAGTTGGAACCCATCGTGTAGATCAACGCGGCGGTCTCGCCGAGCGCGCGGCCTATCGCGAGGATCACGCCGGAGGCGATCGCGGGAAAGGCGGCCGGGAGGACGACGCGAAATACCGTCTGCACCTTCGTCGCCCCGAGCGCGAGGCTTCCTTCCTGCAAGCTGCCGGGCACGGCCTTAAGCGCTTCCTCCGCGGTGCGGACGATCGTCGGGAGGATCATCAGCGTGACGGTCAGCGATCCGGAAAGAAGGGATATTCCCCAACCAAGCCCCTGCACGAACACGAGCATCCCGAACAGCCCGAAGATGATCGACGGGATTCCCGCGAGGGTTTCGGTGCCGAGCCGTATCAACCGAACCAGTCGGCCTTCCCGCGCGTACTCGACGAGATAGATCGCGGCGAACAGTCCCGGCGGAATCGAGAAGATCAGCGTGAGAAGGATCATCGCGAAGGTGTTAAGAATGATCGTCGAGATCCCGCCGATTTTCCCCGAGTCCTTTGGGGCCTCGAGCAGGAATGAAAGCGTCAGGTTACGCCCGGTTTCGCGGCGCGAAAGCTTGACGGGCGCGATGTCTATACCGTTCGCGCGCGAAGCCTCGACGAGCCCTACCGCCCCGCGCGTTCCGGCGAGAGAGAGATAGTACTCGTCCATCGTCGCAGGCTCGATGAACTTAAGCGAGCCCGATTGGTTCGCGTGGCCGTTAGCGCGGTCGTGGTCAAATCCCGCGCGATCGGCAAGCGATCGAAGCGCGCTGCCGGGCGGGGGCACGATCACCGTCACGGGGAGATCGCTGCCGTCAAGTTCCTTCCAGTTCGATATCTTCCCCGCGTACAGATCGCCGATCGCGGTTTCGTGTACGGTGCCGATGCGCCGATTGTCGCGAATCTCGACGACCGACGGGTTCACGCCAAGCGCGACGGATCGCGTCGGGACGACGCGCACTCGTTCGATAAGGGCGGGATCAAGCGCGCCGAACGCCTTCGCGTCGACGATCGCGATCCCGCCGTCATTGCCCGCGACGGACTCCGCCGCGGCGGCCGCGTCGCCGGGAAACTCGACGAGCTCTCCCTGCGCTTCAAGGCCCAGCAAGCCAGCGAGTCGGGGCGACGTGGCGTCGTCTACGTAGGGATACGAGTCGGCGTCAAAGCCCGCGGGCTTTTTCCAGCTCGAGAATTCGTCGCTATACAATCCGCGAAGCGCGTCGAACGGCAGCTCGCGTATGGGGTTTCTGGGATTAACGATAACGAGCGTCCCGTCAAGCTCTCGCGTGGCGTCCGACGTAACGGAATACTCGACGTTGTTGCTGTAAAAAAAACCGTTCCACAGAATGTATCCAAGAATCAAGAAGAGCGTCGCTATCGTGAACGCGGCCGACAGCCACACGAAACCGACCGAAACGCGCTCTCCTGCGCGGATTTTTCTTTTCATCGGGTGCTCTCCTTGACCGCCCTTTTCAGCGCGACCTGGATAAATACATTGAGTGCGAGGATGAAGACGAAGAGGACGATGGCGGTCGCGAAGAGCGCCGTCAGATGGGTCCCTTCGGCGTATGCCATGTCGGTGATCACGTTCATGGTCAGGGTCCTGACCATCGACAGGGGGCCCGCGGGCATGATCGGGGCGTTTCCGCCGACGAGCAGCACGGCCATGGTTTCGCCGAGGGCGCGGCCCATGCCGAGAACGACGCCCGTGACGATGCCCGACCGCGCGGCGGGCACGAGCACGCCGCTGATGGTCTGCCACCTCGTCGCGCCAAGCGCGAGCGACCCTTCGCGAAGCTCGTTCGGCACGGAGCGGACCGAGACCTCTGTCATGTTAATGATGGTGGGCAGAACCATGATGGCGAGAACGATGGAAGACGAAAGCGCGGAATACCCGTTTCCGCCGGGGATCATCCGCACGAGCGGCACGATGACCGCGATGCCGAAGAGACCGTAGATAACCGAGGGTATTCCCGCGAGTAGCTCGACGGCCGCGCGAAGGAATGGGCCGAACCGGCGCCCGGCCATCTCGGCGAGAAAGATTCCCGTCGAGATTCCGACGGGAACCGAGATCGCGAGGGACATAACCGTGACGAAGACGGAGCCCACGATGAACGACAGGATTCCGTATCCCGGGTTAGGGTCCCGAGACGGAAACCAGTCGGTCGAAAGGAGAAAGTCGGGAAGGCTTACCTTCGCGAACAGGGGCAATCCCTGCCGGAAGATGAACACCGTCATCAGCGCCACGCTCGCAATCGAGAGGAGCGCGCACGCGAGAAAGGTCCGCTCCAGGCCGGCTTCCATGAATCTCCGAACTTTCGTCACGTCTCGCTCCTTACTTGAGGGGGATGAATCCCGCTTCCTTGATGATCACCTTACCGCGCGCGGAAAGAACGTAGTCGATGAAAGCCTTCTCGATGGACTTTGCCTTAGCGGGGCCCTTGGTGACCATGTACAGCTTGCGCGACAGAGGATACGAGCCGTCGAGAGTGGTCTTGACGGAAGGATCGACGCCGTCGATCGCGAGCGCCTTTCCTCCGGCCTTGGTGATTTCCTCGACGAAGCCGAGCCCGACGTACCCGATCGCTCCCGGGGTCGAGGCGACCTTCGCGGCAACCTCGCCGTTTTCTTTCGCGACGATCGCGTTCTTCGTGAAGGCGATTTTCTTGGGATCAAGCACAAGTTCCTTGAAGGCGCCGAAGGTGCCCGAGGTCTCGTCGCGGTTTACGACCTCGATCTTCTCGTCCTTGCCGCCGACTTCATTCCAGTTCACGATCGTTCCGGAGTAGATTCCGGCGAGCTGGTCTTTGGTGAGATTCGCGACGCGAACGTCCTTGTTGACCACGACGGTCAGGGCATCGCTCGCGATCGCGACGGGCACGAGTCCCGCGTCAAGCTCCGACTTCTTCAGGTCCCTGGAGGATCCCGCGAGGGTCAGGGTTCCCTCCGAAAGCTGCTTGAGTCCGGTACCGGAGCCCACGCCCTCGTAGGAGATGCGAACGTCGGGTTTCGACGCGGTAAACTTCTCGATAGCGACGTTGGCGATGGGCTGAACGGTGGTCGAGCCTCCGAAGGTATACGTCTCGGCGGCGAGCAGGGCGCAGCCGCAAACGAGGGTAGCCGCGAGCATTAGGTTCTTTTTCATCAGGGATTCCTCCGTAAACATAGATGTACCAAACGTAAGGCGTAAGCGTGAGAGAGTGATAAGGTTTTCGTTAAAAATCGGTTAATATACGATTACCGAGGGACAAAAACCCGCGCGTTGCGTTACTCTATGTCCATGAGCAACGAACGAATCCTCGCGGTGGACGACGAATCCGCCATCCTCGAACTGCAGAAATATAACCTTGAAAAGGAAGGATTCCGCGTCACCGCGTGCGCGAGCGGCGAGGAAGCCATCAAGTCGGCGAAGGCCTCCCCTCCCGACCTCGTTCTCCTTGACCTCATGCTGCCGGGGATGAGCGGCCTCGACGTATGCAGGAAGCTGCGCGCGGACCCGGCGACGGCGGGAATTCCCATTATTATGGTAACGGCGAAGACCGAGGACGCGGACGTCGTGGTCGGGCTTGAGCTCGGCGCCGACGACTACGTTACCAAGCCCTTCTCCCCGAAGGTGCTCGTCGCGCGCGTGCGCGCCGCGCTCAGGCGCAAGGCGGCCGCGGCGGAATCCCCAAAGGCGGGCGCTGAAGTCTCGGGGCCAACCCACATTCACGGGATATCGATAAACCCCGAGCGCCACGAGGCCTTCTCCGATTCGGAGCCGCTCGCGCTCTCGGTAACCGAATTCCAGATCCTTGAGTTCCTCGCCAAAAACCCCGGCCGGGTGTTTTCGCGAGCCCAGATAATCAGCGCCGTGAAAGGCAGTTCGTATCCCGTCACCGAGCGTTCCATCGACGTTCAGATACTCAGCATCCGAAAAAAACTCGGGGCCAAGGCCGACGTCGTCGAGACCGTACGAGGGATCGGATACCGGATGAGGGACCCGGAATGACCGGACGAAGAAAGAGGCGCACATGGGTCTATCTCTTCACGTCCTCGGCCGCGATCATACTCGTCACGGTCGCCGCATTCACCGCAGTCAGCGCGTTCGCGCTCAAAAACGCGGCCTACCGGCAAACCGAGGCTAACCTCTCGCAGTTCGCGCGGGGGATTTCCGCCCTTCTCGACGCGAGACCGGAGCTCGCGAGGGGCGATGCGCTGCGCGATTTCTGCGTGACCGTCGGGGCCGACCCCGACTTCCGAATAACCTACATCGACTCGGGCGGAACCGTGCTCGCCGATTCCATGACGGACGCGGCGCGAATGGAAAACCACGCGGACAGGCCCGAGTTCATCGGCGCGAGAAACGGGAAGGCCTCCTCGGCGGTGCGCTACAGCTCAAGCCTGGGGAAGACGATGCTCTATCTCGCGGTCCCGTATCGGGGCGACGTGCTCAGGCTGGCGCTTTCCGTCCAATACGTCGGCGTCGCGTCGCAAAAGATGTTCGCGGTCATTCTATGCGCGGCCGCGGCGATCCTCGCGCTCGCCCTCGCGGTCGCGGTGCTCATCGCGTCGCGCATCAGCGTGCCGCTCGGTATACTCGGCGCGCGCGCTCGCAGCTACGCGGACGGCGCGAAAGTCTCATCCTCGGCCGAGGCGTCCTGGCCGCTCGAGCTTACGAGCCTCGCAGACGCGTTCTCGGAGATGGCGGGCCGAATAGACGAAAAGATCGAGGCGCTCGACGAGAAAAACCGCGAAACCGACGCGATACTGGCGAGCATGAACGACGCGCTGATCGTCCTCTCGGGTACCGGCGCGATTATCAGGGCAAACCGCGCGGCCGAGGCGCTTTTTGGCCTGGACGGGCGCCAATGCGTCGGCAAACCCCTCCTCCAAGTGATCCGAAACGCGGACATAGTCGATTTCGCCGAGCGACCCGCCGACGGCGAGACGGAACGCACGGTTGAAACCGACT
>Ga0209373_10002546_pt1 | contig 18076 bp, 17 predicted proteins | sample Higcelweek5metaG_FD_187173 | JGI IMG/M metagenome (GOLD analysis project Ga0209373, IMG submission 187173) | Freshwater pond sediment microbial communities from the University of Edinburgh, under environmental carbon perturbations - High... | ecosystem: Environmental > Aquatic > Freshwater >... | reverse complement strand
TGGAGCGCGAGCGCGGCATCACCATCGCCGCCAAGAACTGCTCGGTTCAGTGGAAGGGCGTCAAAATCAACATCATCGACACCCCGGGCCACGCCGACTTCGGCGGCGAAGTGGAGCGTTCGCTGGCCATGGCCGGCGGCGCCATTTTGCTGGTGGACGCCAGCGAAGGCCCCCTGCCCCAGACCCGCTTCGTGCTCAAGAAGGCCCTGGACGGCGGGCTGCCCATCATCGTCATCGTCAACAAGATCGACCGCGGCGACGCCCGGCCCGAGGAAGTGCTGAACGAGGTTTACGACCTGTTCATCGACCTGGGGGCCGACGAGCACCAGCTGGAGTTCCCCGTGCTCTACGCCATCGGCCGCGAGGGCATCGCCCAGACCACCCTGGAAGGACGCGGCGAGAACCTGCACCCCGTGTTCGACGCCATCATCGAAAAGATTCCCGCCCCCTCCTACGACGCCGACGCCCCCTTCCAGATGATCGTGTGCGACCTGGGCTACTCCGACTACGTGGGCCGCCTGGCCATCGGCAAGGTGGTCAACGGACTGGTGAAGTCCAGCGACTCCATGGTCTGCATCGGTGAAGACGGCGCGCCCAAGGCCCTCAAGGTCACCAAGCTGCAGGTGTACGACGGCGTGCAGCTGTCCAGCGTGGACGAGGTCAAGGCCGGCGATATCGCCGTGCTCGCCGGCATCGACGACGTGCACATCGGCGACACCATCTGCACCAAGGAATTCCCCCAGGCCCTGCCGCGCATCACCGTGGACGAGCCCACCGTCAGCATGCGCTTCGGCATCAACACCTCGCCCCTGGCCGGACGCGAGGGCAAGTTCGTGCAGAGCAACAAGATCCGCGAACGCCTGCTCAAGGAATCCCTGCAGAACGTGGCCATCCGCATCGAGGAGACCGAAGACCGCGAAAGCTTCCTCGTCAAGGGCCGCGGCGAGTTCCAAATGGCCATCATCATCGAGACCATGCGCCGCGAGGGCTTCGAGCTCACCGTTGGCCGCCCGGAAGTCATCTACAAGCGCGATGAGCACGGCAAGCTCACCGAGCCCATCGAGCGCGTGTACGTGGACTGCGACGAGACCTTCATGGGCATCGTCACCGAGAAGCTGTCCATCCGCAAGGGCCGCATGGTGAACCTGGTGAACAACGGCAAGGGCCGCGTGCGCATCGAGTTCAGCGTGCCCTCCCGCGGGCTCATCGGCTACCGCGACGAATTCCTCACCGACACCAAGGGTACCGGCATCATGAACTCGTACCTTGAAGGCTACGGCGAATACCGGGGCGACTTCCCCACCCGCTTCACCGGGTCCATCGTGGCCGACCGCTCCGGCGTCGGCGTGACCTACGGCATCTTCAACCTGGAGCCGCGCGGCCAAATGTTCGTCACCGCGGGCGACCCCCTGTACGAGGGCATGATCGTGGGCGAGCACACCCGCGAGGTCGACATCAACGTCAACCCCGCCAAGGAAAAGAAGCTCTCGAACATGCGCGCTTCCGGCAAGGACGAGGCCTGCACCCTGACCCCGGTGAAGCCCATGACGCTTGAGCGCGCTATCCACTTCATCCGCGAGGACGAACTGGTGGAGGTGACGCCTCTGTCCATCCGCCTGCGCAAGACCGTGCTTTCCGCCCAGAAGCGCCACACCATGCGCGGCGGAGCCAAGACCGAAAGCGAATAGCTATACGCGGAGGCCAAGCATGAACCCGCTGCGCCTGCTGCTCAAACCCTCGGCCCGACGTTTTTTTGACGAAGCGGACGGCCTGGGCTTCACCAGCGGCAAAAAACTGCACGGGTACCTCTACCTGCGCTGGCCTTACCTCTACATCAGCCTCATCACCGGCGAGCATCCCCTGGCCAAGCTTTTGGCCAGGGGGAGCCGCTGGCTGGACCGCCTGTTCCCCGCCCGCGTGGAAAACCGCCGCAAGGCCAGCCGCGCCCGGCGCACAGGCGCCGGCATCCGCTTCGCGGACACCTACCACGGCAAGGTCATGCCCACCGACGAGGCCGTGAAGCTCGTCAAGATCGGCCGCGAGGTCTCCCTCACCGCGCCCGAAACCGTAGTGCCCTATCAGCTGGCCCGCGACATCGTGCTCAAGAACCCGGACCACATCGTGGTGTTCGACTGCCCCTGCCGCAGCGCGCGCAAGAATCCCTGCACACCCATGGACGTGTGCATGGTCATGGGCGAACCCTTTGCCAGCCTGGTGCTGGAGCACAACGAAAAACGCTCCCGGCGCATCACCTCCGACGAGGCCGTGGCCATTTTGAAGGCCGAAAACGCCCGCGGCCACGTGCACCATGCCTTCTTCAAGGACGTTGCCCTGGGGCGCTTCTACGCCATCTGCAACTGCTGCTCCTGCTGCTGCGGGGCCATGGCCGCCCAGCGGCACGGGGTGGAGATGCTGGCCTCCTCCGGGTATGTCGTGCACGTGGACGCCGAGGCCTGCGTGGGCTGCGGCAATTGCGCGTCCTACTGCCAGTTCGGCGCCCTCAAGGCCCGCGAGCGCACGCTGCAAATCAAGACCGCACGCTGCATGGGCTGCGGCGCCTGCGTGAGCAAATGCCCCAAACAGGCGCTGTCCCTCAAGGCCGATCCCTGCCGGGGCATGCCGCTCTTGGTGGAGGATCTGATCAAAGGCGCCGCCGGCGGACAAAAGGTCTAGCCCCTTCGGAATCCCCACAACGCGCAGGGCGCTTTGACGAGGCGAAAGACCAAGCCTCCCGGCCTTTCTCCCTTCGCAATCGAAACGGCCTGGGCCGAGCGGATGCTCGGCCCAGGCCGTTTCGATTGCATGGGTGTCCAGAGGGATTCAAGGAGCAGCGCCCCTTGCCTCTTCTTCCCCCGCTTTTGCATGAATAGCCGGCGCGGGGCGCATGCGGCGTACACGCGCGCACCCCGCGCCAGCAGGAGAGGGCTTAGTCCCAGTTCGCTCCGCCGGGAATGTCCAGGGAGGCTCTGGCCTCGCTGTTCACGGCCTTGAGCTCGGCTTCCAGCATGGCCACGCGGCCCTCAAGCACGCGCAGGCGAGCGGGGTCGGCGGCGGGCTGGGAGACTGCGGCGGGGCTGGCCTCCACCAGATCGTTCTGGAGCAGGCTGCGGTCCATCTTGTTGCAGGCGGTGCTGATGAAAAGCATCACAAAAAAACAGACTCTGGCGAAGGCGAGGCTGATGCGGTCCATGGTTCACTTCCTTTGTGCGGCTTCCGCAGGATGACGTTTTCGAGCGGGCTGCTTGAGGGGAGGCGTTCCCGCACGCTTTCCTGATGCCGACACTGCGTTGATGCGCGCGGGTTGTAAATGTGGAAGAATTTGAGTATGCCTTCGGAACTGACGAAGGCTTAAGCCTCAGACCCGGCTGTAAAACCCACGGGGAGTGCGCCATGTCTTTTGATCTGACCGACCTGCGCCTGTTTCTGCATGTGGTTGAAAGCGGCAGCATCACCAGCGGGGCGGAGCTTTCGCACCTGGCTCTGGCTTCGGCCAGCGCGCGCATCCGCAACATGGAAGACCTGCTGGAGGTGCCGCTGCTTACACGCGGGCGGCGGGGCGTTACGCCCACCCAGGCGGGCCGGGCCATGGCGCATCATGCGCGCACCATCCTGGCCCAGTGGGACAGCATGCTGGGCGACCTGGGCGAGTACGCCAAGGGCCTCAAGGGGCATGTGCGCCTGCTGTGCAACACGGCGAGCCTGACCGAATTTCTGCCCGAACTGCTTGCCGCCTACCTCACCAAGCACCCCAACGTCAGCATCGACGTGCATGAACGGCTCTCCACAGAGATCGTGCAGGACATCGTGGACGGCAAAGCCGATGTAGGCGTGCTGGCAAAAAGCGTCGACCCCGGCGAGTTGCAGACCTTCGCCTTCCGCAAGCTCAAGTTCGTGCTGGCGACCTCTGCGCGGCACCCGCTGGCCACCCGGCGCAGCGTCTCCTTCAGCGAGACCCTGGAACACGACTTCGTGGGCCTGGCCGAGGACAGCCCCATGCAGCGCTATCTGCATGGGCACGCGGCGCGCCTGGGCAAAGAGCCCAACTACCGCGTGCGCCTGCGCGGGTTCCTTGCCGTGGGCCGCATGGTGGAGGACAACGTGGGCGTGGCCGTGATGCCGGAAACGGCGGCCCAGCGCTGCAAGGAGACCATGAACATCCGCACCGTGAAGCTCAGCGACGCCTGGGCCACGCGCGATCTCATCCTGTGCGTGCGGCGGTTCAACGCCCTGCCGGTGCATGTGCGCGAACTGGTGGAGATGCTGCGCGCGTAATATGATGAGGCGCGCCCTGCCCGCGCGGCCTACCCATCACGCGATTGAAACATTTGTTTGACATTTTTCCAGCCCCTAATGTAGAGGGTTTCCATGCAGGCAAGCACCAATCCCATCCGCCGTTTCCCGGTTCCCGCCCGGCTGGCCTTGCTGGCGCTGATTCTTCTGGGCGCTGGATATTATGGCTACACGCTTTTCGGCCACAGCCGCGCCGAGGTGTTCCAGGGCTACGTGGAGGCGGAATACGTGCACGTGGCCTCGCCCGTGGCCGGGGCCCTGGCGGATTTGCGCGTGCGCCGGGGGCAGCAGGTGGAGGCCGGAGCGCCGCTGTTCATGCTGGAGCAGGACTACGAACGCGCGGCCCTGGCCGTGGCCACCCACAGCCTCAAGCAGGCCATGGACAAGCTTTCCAATGCCATGAAGGGCCAGCGGCCCACGGAACTGGCCGCCATCAGCGCGCGCCTGGGCCAGGCCGACACGGGCCTGCGCCTTGCGGAGACGGAATACAAGCGCCGCGTGAAGCTCTACGAAGAGCGCACCATCTCCGCCGAGGAAATGGACAAGGCCAGGACCGAATATGAGCTCAAGGTCCATCAGGTGCGCGAGATGTCGGCCACGTTGTCCACGGCCAAGCTCGGCGCGCGCACGGACGAGATCAGCGCTGCCCAGGCCGAGGTGGACGCCGCCCGCGCCCGTGTGGAGCAGGCCGCCTGGACCCTGAACCAGAAGACCCAGAACGCGCCGCAAAACGCCACCGTGTTCGATACCCTGTTCACCCAGGGCGAATGGGTTCCCGCGGGCAAGCCCGTGGCCGTGCTGCTGCCCTCTGCCAACATCAAGGTGCGCTTCTACGTGCCGGAGGAAACCGTGGGACGCCTGGCCCTGGACCAGGAGGCGCAAGTGCGCATGGACGGCGTGAGCGAGGCCGTGCCCGTGCGTCTGACCTACATTTCACCCCAGGCGGAGTACACCCCGCCCATCCTCTTTTCCAGCCAAAGCCGCGCCAAGCTGGTGTTCCTGGTGGAGGCCCACCCCGCGCCGCAGGCGGCCAAGGCGCTGCACCCGGGCCAGCCGGTGGACATCCGCCTCGTTCCCGGCCAGGGCAGGTAGCGCCCCATGGACAGCGCGCCAGAATCCGGCGGGAACGCGGACGACTTCGTCATCGACGTCCAGAACCTCACCAAGAGCTTCGGCGGCAAGGTGGTGGTGAACGGGCTGTCCATGCGCGTGCGGCGGGGCGAAATTTTCGGGTTCCTGGGGCCCAACGGCTCCGGCAAAACCACCTTCATCCGCATGCTGTGCGGGCTGCTCAAGCCCGATTCCGGCACAGGCACCTGCCTGGGCTTCGACATCACCACCCAGTCCGAGAGCATCAAGCCCAGCGTGGGGTACATGTCGCAGCGCTTCAGCCTGTATGAAGACCTGACCGTGCGCGAGAACCTGGACTTCACCGCCCGGCTCTACGGACTGCCGGACCGCGCCCAAGTGGTGCGGGAATGCCTGGAGCGCATGGGCCTGGACCGCTTCGAAAAGCATCTGGCGGGCAGCCTCTCCGGCGGGTGGAAGCAGCGCCTGGCGCTCAGCTCTTGCACCCTGCACGGCCCCAGGCTGCTGCTGCTCGACGAGCCCACGGCGGGTGTGGACCCCGGCGCCCGGCGCGACTTTTGGGACGCGGTGCACAAGCTGGCGGCCCAGGGAGTCACCTCGCTCATCAGCACCCACTACATGGACGAGGCCGAGCGCTGCCACCGCCTGGCGTACATCGCCTACGGCGACCTGCTGGCGTCCGACACGGTGGAGGGGCTGGTGCGGCACTCCGGCCTCAACACCTGGAGTGTCTCCGGGCCGAATCTGCACGCCCTTTCCGAGAGCCTGCGCACGCTCCCCGGCGTGGACCAGGTGGTGGCCTTCGGCAACACGCTGCATGTCAGCGGCCGCGACGAGGCGGTTCTGGAGGCGACCCTCGAGGCGGCCCTGGCCGCGCGTCAAGACCAGCCGGGCAGCGCCTGGCAACGCATCCCCACGAGCCTGGAGGAAGTGTTCATCCACCTCATGCGCGGGGCCAAACAGCAATGAGCTTCGACGCCGCCTTCACCTTCTCGCGCTTTGCGGCCATGGTGTACAAGGAATTCATCCAGATGCGCCGCGACCGGGTAACCTTCGCCATGATGATCGGCATCCCGCTGATGCAGCTCATCCTTTTCGGCTACGCCATCAATTCCGACCCGCGCAACCTGCCCACCATGGTCCTCTCGGCCGACAACTCGCCCTATGCGCGCGGCATCGTGGCCGGCATGCAGACCAGCACCTATTTCCGCGTCACCGGCCAGCTATCCAGCCGCGATGAGGCCGACGAGGCCCTCAAGAAGGGCACGGCGCAGTTCGTGCTCACCATCCCGGAGGACTTTTCGCGCAAGCTGTTGCGCGGCGAAAAGCCCGTGCTGCTGCTGGAGGCCGACGCCACGGACCCGGCGGCCACCAGCGGGGCGGTTTCGGCCCTGCGCGAAATAGTGTCCCGGGCCATCGCCCGCGACCTGCCCGGCGCGTCGGCGGACCTGGAGGCCACGGACCTGCCCGTGACCCTGCGCACCCACGCGGAGTACAACCCAGAGGCCGTGACCCAGTACAACATCGTGCCCGGCCTCATGGGAGTCATCCTCACCCTCACCCTGACCATGATCACCTCGCTGGCGATCACCCGCGAGCGCGAGCGCGGCACCATGGAGAATCTGCTCTCCACGCCGGTGCGGCCCCTGGAGGTCATGCTGGGCAAGATCGTGCCCTATATTCTGGTGGGATACATTCAGATGACGCTGATTCTGCTGGCGGCCAAGCTGCTTTTCGACGTGCCGCTGCGGGGCGACCTCGCGCCGGTGTTCATCCTGTCGCTGGTGTTCATCGCGGCCAACCTCAGCGTCGGCGTCACGCTGTCCACCATGGCCAAGAACCAGTTGCAGGCCGTGCAGATGTCGGTGTTCTTCTTTCTGCCGTCGCTGCTGTTGTCGGGGTTCATGTTCCCCTTCCGGGGCATGCCGGGCTGGGCCCAGGTTCTGGGCTCGGTGCTGCCGCTGACGCACTACCTGCGCTTTGTGCGCGGCATTCTGCTCAAGGGCGCCAGCGGGCCGGAGTCCCTCACCCACGTCTGGCCCATCGCGCTGTTCTTCTGCGCGGTCATCGGCCTGGGCATGCTGCGCTACCGCAAGACCCTGGACTAGTCGAAACTCACCGTCTTGAACGCGCGCTGGCGCTTGTCCGGACTCCACAGACTGGGCGCGGGCGGCGGAACCGTGGCCGAGCGCAGCACCACGCCCTCCTGCGGCCAGTTGATCTCCGTGCGGCCCCCGTCGTTGACGATGTACACGCCCTTGCCGGAGATGAGCAGCACACTCAGTTCCTGCTCCGCAAGAAACCCGCCCCAAAAATCCGTGCCGCGCACCCCGATGACCGCCAGGGGCGTCGCCACCTCGAAAGGCCCGCCGCGCAGGGCGCTCAGCTGGCCCGTAGCCACGCGGAACACGCCCTTGCTCAGGCGCAGCAACACCGCGCCCGCGCCGTTCTGGCGGCCCAGATCGTACCGCTCCACGGCCAGCACGGTGTCCGCGCCCAGGGTCAGCTTGGTCTCGTCGAGCAGGGTGACCTCGAGCCGCGCCTCCGGCCCGGTCTTGAGCACATCGGTGCGGCGCACCAGGGTGCTGGTCTCCAAGGGACGCAAATCGTTTCCCTGTACGGCGAAGGCCGCGCCCATCACCCGGCTCACATGCCCGACATTTTCCCCGCCTGCGGCCAGGGCCGGCGCGGCCAGGACGCCAACGGACGCGAAAAGAGCAAGCAGCAACGCCAGGAGCGGCGGCGCCGGAACAGACAGGTGGCTGACGAACGTCTTCACACAAAGCCTCCTTGCGGTCTGCGCTGGCAGGCCCGGATGTTGCCTCATGCATAGCCTGCGTCCCGGGCTTTGTCGACACGCTTGCGCCCCTTGCCGGGCGGGGCGGTGCAGGATAGAAACCGAGCATGGAACATCCAGCGCGGGAGACGGCATGAACGGCAAGCAGCTCTGCATCCATGGTCATTTCTACCAGCCCCCCAGGGAAGACCCCTGGATGGACACCATATTTCCGGAGGGCAGCGCCGCCCCGGCCACCCACTGGAACGACCGCATCTGCGCCGAGAGCTACGCCCCGCTGGCCTGGGCCCGAAGGCTCGACGGCTCCGGGCGCATCATCGAACTCATGAACTGCTTTGAATTCATGAGCTTCAACTTCGGCCCCACCCTGCTCACCTGGATGGAGCGCCAAGCCCCGGAGGTGTACGCCCGCGTGCTGGAGGGCGACCAGAAGAGCCTGAAGCGTCTGGGCCACGGCAACGCCATCGCCCAAATCTACCACCACGTCATCATGCCTCTGGCCACGGACCTGGACAAGCAGGCCGAGATCGCCTGGGCCCTGGCCGACTTCGAGGCCCGGTTCAAGCGCCCGGCAGAGGGCATGTGGCTCTCCGAGGCCGCGGTGGACACCCGCACCCTGGACCTGCTGGCCCAGGCCGGGGTGCGCTTCACCATCCTGGCCCCGCGCCAGGCGCGCCAAGTGGCGGACGTGGACCAGGACAACTGGGCCCCCGCCGACGAGGGCACCCTGGACATCCGCGAGCCCTATCTGGTGGAACTGCCCGGGGGCCGCAGCATCGCCGTGTATTTCTACGACGGCCCCCTGTCGCAGGCCGTGGCCTTCGAGGGCCTGCTGCGCCACGGCGACACCTTCTGGGGGCGGCTGTCCGGCAAGGCCGGGCAGGGGCTGCTGGCCCTGGCCACGGACGGCGAGACCTACGGCCACCACTTCAAGTTCGGGGAGATGGCCCTGGCCTTTGCCCTTTCGCAGGCGCGCGCCGGGGCCGAGGGCGTGTCTCTGACAAACTATGCGGCCTATCTGGCCGAGAATGCGCCCCGGCGGCGGGCGCGCATCCACGAGAACAGCTCCTGGAGCTGCGTCCACGGGCTGGAGCGCTGGCGCGCGGACTGCGGCTGCGCCACCGAGCACAGGCCCGGCTGGAATCAGCGCTGGCGCGGCCCCCTGCGCGACGGCCTCAACGCCGTCAAAACGCGCATCGACCGTCATTTCATGGACCTGGGCGCAACGCTCTTCACCGATCCGGCCCAGGCCCTCATCGGCTACGGCCGGGTGCTCTGCGGCCTGGACACAGGGCGCGCCTTCGAGACCGCGCAGTTCCGCAAGAAGCTCTCCCCGGAGCAGAAGGACACGGCCTGGAAGCTTTTGACCATGCAGAAGTGGGCGCTGTCGTCCTTCGCCAGTTGCGCCTGGTTCTTCGACGACCTCGGACGCATTGAGCCGCTGAACGCGCTGACCTTCGCCCTGCGGGCCATGCAGCTGGGCATGCGAACCGGCATGAGCGACCTGGAGCCGCTCCTGCTCTCCCACATCGGCCAGGCCAGCAGCAACGACCCCCTTCTGGGCAGCGGCCACGACCTATGGAACCACGAGGTGCGCCCCCGGCGCGAGACCGTGGAGACCATCCTGGCCCAGGCGCTCATCCGCCTGTGGGCCGGGGGCCAGTTGCCCGGTCCCGGCGGCAGCGCCACAACGGACTGGCCGGGGCTCTCCGTCACCGTGCGCGTCACCGGGGCCGTGGGCACCAATGGCACGGGACACCGCACGGGCCAGGCCAGCATAACCTGGACGCGGGAAAGCGGCAGCGACGACAGCCAGTGGGCCTGGGAGCTGCCCGACGGCGGCGATCCGCTTGCCGGGTGCATCCGCGTGGGCGAAAGCGGGACCAAATGCATCCCGGCCTCGTATATTCCCTGGGGCAAGCGCCAGGCCCTGGCCGTGTGCTGGGTGCGCAGGGTGGAGGAGGAGGTTTGGCGGCGGCAGGTGGCCGAAACGCGCCTGGGCGCGCACCTGTTTCTGCCCTACCGCGAGGCCCAGACCACCCAGACCGCGGCCGAGTGCTGGGACCGGCTCTGGTCGGCCCTGGCCTGGCAGTGGATCATGGGCGAGGTGGCGGCCTCCCGCGACTTCCTGGAGTTCCTGCTCGAACGCGGGCGTGGGCACCCGGAGCGCACGCTGCTGACCCGCCGCGTGGGCCAAGCCCTGGTGGAGCTGCTGGGCGGCCAGCAGTCGCAACCGAACTTCCACGCCGTGCGGCAGATTCTGGAGCGCGCCGAGAGCGTCGGCGTCGCGCCGGACCTGCACGAATCGCAGAATATCTACTGGACCCGGTTCAAGGCCGATCCCACGGCCTGGGAGGCCGGCGCGGCGCTGGGCTTCGCCCCCCTGTAGGCGGCCCCTTGCCCAAAGGGGCAAGGCAGGATAGAGCCCCGGATACATTTTTTGTGGAGGTTTTGCGTGCTCACCGAAGCAATCTCGCATTTCGCCATCCAGGTGCTGGAAACCACCGGCTATGCCGGGGCCGCCCTGCTCATGGCGCTGGAAAGCATGATCGCGCCTGTGCCCAGCGAGGCCGTGATGCCCTTTGTGGGCTTCCTGGTGGCGGATGGCAAATGGGGCCTCTTCGAGGCCATCTTCGCCACAAGCCTCGGGTCGTTCCTGGGCTCGTTCGTGTCCTACCTCATGGGCTATTATGGCGGGCGGCCCTTTGTGCTCAAGGTGGGCAAGTACCTCCTGCTCGACGTGCACGATCTGGAGATGACCGAGCGCTTCTTCCAGCGCCGCGGCAGCTCGTGGACCCTTTTCGCCAGCCGGTTCATCCCCGTGGTGCGACACTTGGTGTCCATCCCCGCGGGCATCGGCAAAATGCGTTTCTGGCCCTTCGCCATCGCCACCACCGTGGGCGCCACAATGTGGAACAGCATCCTGCTCGCCTGCGGTTACAAGCTGCGCGAGAACTGGGGCATGGTGCAAACCTACCGGCACCACTTCGACGGGCTGATCATCGGAATGCTCGTCGTCACCATCGCCTGGTACGTGTGGTATAAGCTGAAGCGCAAGCGGGCCATGCGCGCCCAGTAGACGCGGACGCGAAAAGCCCCCGGCTCTCCACACGGAGCGCCGGGGGCTTTTGTTTGGCGTGTGCGCCCTAGCGGAAGAGGATGTCGGCCCGGGCGGTTTCGGGGTCCTGGATCTGCACGCTGATGTCCACCGGAGTCTTGTAGAACTCCGCCGCGCCGCGCAGAATGCCCTCGAAGTAGTGGTGATAGCCCCGCCTGGACTTGTAGATCATGGTCAGCTTGTTGCCCCGGTCCTCGTAGCTGAAGCGCGGGGGAACGATGCCCGGCAGGGCCTTGGTCAAATCCGCGTGGGTCTGGTTCATGGTCAGCAAAAATTCCTTCAAGGTGGAGGCCTTGAAGTACGAGCGGTACATCTTGTGGAACTGGCCAAGGGTATGCTTGCCCAACTCCAAGAACACGGCGCGCAGGTCCTGCTTGGCGGCCCCGGCCACCACCTCGGCCATCTGCTGCAGCACCTGGTCCGGGTAGCTGCTGGCGGGCAGGAAGGCCGGGTTGCCCATGGCCTCGTTCACCTTGGCCAGCACGGCGTCGCCATACTTCAGCTTCACGAAGTCAAACATCAGCTTGGGCAAAATGCCCTTCATCTCGCCGTGGGAGGCCCGCAGCTTGCTCTCGTCGGACTTGGTAGCGCTGAAGGTCATGGACATCCGCAGCAGGTTCTGGGCCAGTTCGGCCAGTTCGCGCGTGGCGCTGGCCGACTGCCCGGCGCCTTCCTCCGATTCCTTGGCGATGCCGGCGATGTCCTCGATGTTTTTGTTGATCTCCTCGGCCGCGGCGGACTGCTCCTCGGCCGCGGTGGCGATTTGCGCCACGCGCGCGGTGACGTCGTCGATGCGCTGCATGATTTCTTCAAGGGCTTGGCCAGTGCGCTCGGAAAGCCCTGTGCTGGTCTCCACTTGGCGCTCGGTCTCGCGCATGGTGGACACGGCGTTCTGGCTGCGGTCCTGAATGTCGCGGATGGAGTGCTCCACTTCCTTGGTGGCGGTCATGGTCTTTTCCGCCAGCTTGCGCACTTCGTCGGCGACCACCGCAAAGCCACGGCCCGCGTCGCCCGCCCGGGCAGCCTCGATGGCGGCGTTGAGAGCCAGCAGGTTGGTCTGGTCGGCAATGTCGTTGATGACGTTGATGATACGGTCGATCTCCGCAGCCTGCGAGTCGAGCTCCCCCAGCACCTGGGCCAGTTTGCGGGAGCTGTCGGCCACCTGGTTGATGCCCTTGACGCTCTCGCGCACCAGGTTCACGCCATCGCTGGCGGCCTTGCTGGCGGTGGCGGCCGCGTCGGAGGACTGGGTGGCATTCTGGGCCACCTCAAGCACGGTGGCGGTCATCTGCTCCATGGCGGTGGAGACGGACTCGGTCTGGGACTTCTGGCGGTCGGCCCCGCGCGCCTGCTCATCGGCACTGGCGGAAAGCTCCTCGGAGGCGCTGGCTACGCGCTGGGCCAGGTCGTTGATGGCGTTGCCCACCTCCATGGCCTGCTCCTGCTGCTTCTGGATGGCGCGCTGGTGCTCCTTGATCTCGGCCAGGTCGGTCAGGCAGACCACGGCGCCCAGAGTCTCTCCCCCCACGCTGCGGATGCAGTTCACCACGGCGATGACATCGGCCTTGCGGCCGTCCCAGAACACCAGCTCTATCTCTCTGGTCAGGTCCTGCTTGTCGGCAATGACCTTCTCGGTGATGGACATGCCCTTCTTGTTGTAAAAGGCCTCGGAGACGGTCTTGCCGACCACTTCAGCGTTGGGCTTCTTGAGCAGGACCAGCATGGAGGCGCTCACATGGGTGATGACCCCCTTGCTGTCGCACAGCAGAAACGGCGTGCCCACGGCCTGCACGGCGCCCCGGTAGAACTCGCGGCGGCGCATGTTGTAGTCCACCACCTCGGCCACCAGGGCCGCCAGGTCGCCGTGCTTGCGCCAGGAGTTCACCTCATCGAAAAGAAAATCGCGTTTGCGCTCCACAAGGGTCAGCAGCCCGGCCTTAAGGGCCTCCGTTCCCGGCCCCTGGGTGGAGGCGAGGTAGGCGGCCAGGGCAACGCAAATGGCGGCCAGCCCAAGCGCCGCGTAGAGATTGGCGGTGAAGTAGGCCCCGAGGACCAGAACCGCCCCCACCGCCCCGATGGCCCACATGCCTGCGCCTGGGGCAACCTGCTGCTGCGATTTCATATGTGCTCCTTGCAAGGTGACACGCGCGGGAAGGTCCGCAGTTCACAGCTCATCGGCCATCGTGCATACCATCTTTACCACATTGAGCATTTCATCAAAATTATGGGGGCTTGGCAACCCCCGGCAGGGGCTGGAGCGCGCTTTGTTTTCCAAAGCGTCGCATTGACTTGGCCGCCGTGTTTTGGCACCTACAGTGACGCTTGCGGAGCGGCCACTGCGGCCAGCTCCCGGGACATCAGGCGGAGGGGTGGCCGAGCGGCTCAAGGCGGTGGTCTTGAAAACCACTGACGGGCAACCGTCCGGGGGTTCGAATCCCTCCCCCTCCGCCATTTTTCCCCCAGCAAGCCCGCACCGCCCCCCGGCAGTTTTCGGCAGCGCAACACAAAAGGCCCGCAGCGCCCAGGGGCCGCGGGAGGACCAGATGGAAGACATCAGCGAAGTACGCGCCAAACGCGCCCGCATCGACACCATCATCAACAATCGCCTCAAAAGCGGAAATTTTCGCCACGAAGTCGCCAAATTCGTCCCCCAAGGAACCACGAACATCCTTGATTACGGTTTCGGCGACGGCGCGCTGCTGCTGTGGCTGCGGCGGGAAAAGCACTGCAAGGGCCTCTATGGCGTGGAGGTCAACACGGGCGCCGTTGCGAACATGCAAGGGCTCTACGACAAGACCTGGCTGTTGGACCTGAACAAGCCGGACGCGCACCTGGAGCCGGAGTTCGAGGGATTCTTCAGCCACATCCTGATGCCCATGTCGCTGGAGCACACCTACGACCCCTGGTACGTGCTCAAGAAGATGAACCGCTACCTGAAGCCCGACGGCAGCGTCATCATCGAGGTGCCCAACGCCCAGTCCTGGGAGTGCATCTACCGGCTGCTCACCGGCGATTTTCCCTATGTTTCCGGCGGCACCTGGGACTTCACGCACATCCGCTGGTACACCCTGAAGAGTCTGGCGGACATCGGCAACGTTTGCGGCTTCAAGCTGGCCAACTTCGACCTCATGTTCCCCGGTCCGGTGGACTTTTCCCAGGTGAACGCCCAGGAGAGCATCACCACGCTGGAGCTGCCGCCCGCGCAGCTGCGCAACTCGTGCCCCAAGCTCTCCATCACCTTTCCCATGGACATCAAGGCCATCTATCCGCTGTTCCTGGCCCATGTCCTCATCGTGGAGCTGAAGAAGACCCGCGAGCCCGAGGACTTCGACCCCACCGGGGCCGACGGGTATCTGGAATCCTACCGGCTGGCCTTCGCCAACCCCGCGTCCGCCATCTCCGACGCCATCCAGCACCCGATCTGCCCGCCGCTGGTCGGGCGCATCGAGGAAAGGATCAAGGAACTGATGGCCCTGCGCAACAAGGCTTGAGGAAACAAACGCCCCGGCGTCAAACCACCCCACAACGCCGGCCAGCCGGCCGGAAAACTCACGGAGAGCTCCCATGCGTTGCGTCTGTCTCTTGTGCGGCTACATCTACACCCCCGAAAACGGCGACCCGGAACGCGGCATCGCGCCCGGCACGGCGTCCAGCGACCTGCCGCCCGAGTGGACGTGCCCGAACTGCAAGGCCGGGCAGGACGCCTTCGCCATGCTTGAGGACGATGAGTAGCGATTGGTAGAGCAGGAGAAAAGCAGGCCGCAACGGGCCAAGGGGCACGCCTAGGCGATCATGTTCAGCACGGTGCCGGTGGTCTGGTCCATGGAGCTGATGACCGTGGCGTTGGCCGAGTAGGCCCGTTCGATCTGCATCAACCCCACCATCTCGTGGGCCAGGTCCACGCCGTTGCCCGCGCCCGCGCCTTCTGCGGTGCTGATGGCGGCCACCTGCACGCCCTGGCCGCCGGGTCCGTCGGCGAACTCCGTGCGCATGGGGCTGTAGCTTTCGGTGCTGGAATTGGCGATGTTTCCCGCAGTCACCGACGCGGAAACTCCAAGGGCCGACAGCGCCTGCACGTTGCTCGAAATGTCGAGACTCATGGACAGCCTCCTGTGAAGTCATGCCGCTGCGCCTTCCGAGGGAAGGCCGTGGCTCAAATTCCTACGCCAGTGTCCCGCGCCCTGCAAGCGCGGCGAAAAGCCCCCGGCGGCCCGCCCCGGCTTACGCCGTGTAGTCCACAATGCGCCCGATGTAGGTATCGGTGTAGTTCTGGGCCGCCAGATTGGCCGAGAAGGCCTGATCCACCTGGCTGGCTCCCTGAGATTCGCGCAGCAGGCCGATGGCGCTGCCCTCGCTTGTTTCCGCCACGGGGCGCATGAGCCCGGAGTCGTAGTCCGACTGGCTGCCCGAGACCTGCAACGGGGACGCCGGGCCATCGGACATGTTGGTCGTCAGCTCCGCAATGTCCAGCAGGGGCGGACTGGTGCCGCCCAGGGCCTCGTCGCGCGCCAAAGGCTGGGCGCGCTGGGTGTCCTGGCTGGAGTTGACGATGCTCTCGCTCGCCGACATGGCCGACAAATCCAGGGCCGTGACGCTTTGCGCGTTCCAACTGGTGTCGATGCTCATCGCGATGCTCCGTCCTCCCCCATTCAGAAGATGGACGATACCCTTCTACGCCGGTTTCACCGTGCTTTCAATAGTCGCCTGCGCGGAATGTCCATGAATGGACTCGAAGGACTCCACCTCCACCTTGAACCAGGTGATGCGCGGATGCTCGGACAAGCCCTTGGCCGCGGCGCGCACCACGTCCTCCACAAAGGCCGGGTTGGCGAAGGCCGCCTCGGTGACGAACTTCTCGTCCTCGCGCTTGAGCAGGGTATAAACCGGCGAGGATCCGGAGCCCTCGGCGATCTCGATCAGGTCCTCCAGCCACAGGAAGCCTTTGAACTTGGCCTGAATGCGCACGCTGGAGCGCTGGCTGTGCGCGCCCTCGTCGCTGATGGCCTTGGAGCAGGGGCACACGGTCATCACCGGCACGTCCACGCCCAGCGTAAAATCCAGCCGTCCGTCCTCGTAGGCCCCAATGACCGAACAGGGATAGCCCATGAGGCCCTTGGCGCGGCTCACCGGGGATAACTGGCGCAGAAAATAGGGAAAGTCGAAACGGGCGTAGGCCCGGCGGGCCTCCAAGCGCACGGAGATGTCCGAGAGCAGCTTTTCCAGCGAACTGCGCGAAAGCTCCTCCTCCCAGTTCTCCAACGCCTCCACAAAGCGGCTCATGTGCGTGCCCTTGAAAGCCGCGGGCAGGTCCACGGCCAGTTCCACGCGGGCCACGGTGTGCTGCGTGCCGGACTGGCGGTCGCGCACCACCAGCGGCAGGCGCAAATCCTTCACGCCCACCCGGTCGATGGGCATCTGCACCGGGGCCGGGTGCTTCTGAACGTCCTCCATGAGTGCCGGCATTAATCGATCTCCTGGCCGGTGGTGGTGAGCACAAGGTGCCCGTGCTTCACGCCCTTGGTGGAGATGAGCTTCTGCCCGAGGGTCTTGATGGCCTCTGCGGAGCCTTTGAGCACCAGCACTTCCAGACAATTGTTGTGGTCCAGGTGCACATGCATGGTGGAAAGGATGACCTCGTGGCTGTCGTGCTGCAGCTCCGTAAGCTTCTGGGCCAGGCCGCTCTGGTGGTGGTCGTACACCAGGGTCAGGGTGCCGGCCACCTCGCCGTCGGAATTCTCCCACTGGCGCTGCACCAGCATGCTGCGAATGAGGTCGCGGATGGCCTCGGACCGGGTCTGGTAGCTCTTTTCCTTGCACAGGCCGTCAAACTTGTCCAAAAGATCGGAGTCCAGCGACACGCCAAAGCGGATGGTCTCTCCCATGGTCAGCCTTCCTTATTGCTGCGTAAAATGCCGTTATTGTATACCATATCGTCACCACGAGTAATCTCGCGCAGGTGCACGGTCATGTTCTGCCCGCTCTGGGCCACCCTGGCCGTTTGCGGCGTGGCGACCCGCCAGCCCTTGGCCGCAAGCCTCTCGCACGCCCCGGCGGAAACCGTCCGCTCCGGGTCGGCTATCCAGACCTTGCCGCCAGGAGCCAGGGCATAGTCCAGAAACGCCGCCACGGGCTCGAAAAACCGCCGCTCATACAAAATGTCCGCGCCCAGGATCACGTCGGCGCAGCCGGGGGCCACGGCCGGGGCCCGCCAGTCCATGACGGTGAACAGCGGCGGCGGCGTGCCCGGCGCAAGGTTCAGCGCGGCGTTTTTCCGTGCATAAACCAGGGCCTCGGGCTCGTAGTCAAAAGCAATCACGCGCGCACCCGCCGCCGCCGCCACCAGGGCGGGAAGCCCCAGGCCGCAGCCCGCGTCCAGGCACACGCGCCCGGCCAACGCGCCGGAGTTCCCGGCCACGTGCCGGGCCAGCAGCACCGCGGCAGGCCAAAGCTCCACCCAATACGGCAAACGCTCGTCGGATCCCAAATCGCCCTCGCCCATGGCCGCCCACAGGCTTTCCAAATCAGCCGGACGCGAAAGCCGCCAAGTGCGCCCCAGCACCTCGGCCTCCACAAACCCCGCCGAAACGGGGGAACTTTTTGGGTGAACGGCCTTGGCGGACATGCGGCTCCTGAAGCGGAATATACCCGGCTTACGCCTTCAGTCAACGATTCGTGGCACGATACGCAACACTCGGCGCCACGCGCCGGCGCACAGCTCAATCCGAGGAGTCGCCGCCGCCGCCGAAATCGCTGTCGCTGCCGCCGCCTCAAAATCGCAGCCG
>Ga0209373_10002545_pt1 | contig 18081 bp, 20 predicted proteins | sample Higcelweek5metaG_FD_187173 | JGI IMG/M metagenome (GOLD analysis project Ga0209373, IMG submission 187173) | Freshwater pond sediment microbial communities from the University of Edinburgh, under environmental carbon perturbations - High... | ecosystem: Environmental > Aquatic > Freshwater >... | reverse complement strand
AAGAATCTCCGCAGCTCAAAATGGAAAAACTCATTAATGTTATGCCAAGAAACAAAAGATGCCGAAAGACTGGTGGACTTATTTGCATTCCAATATCCTCGTTTTGATTGCATATAAATTAGATTTCTCATTTCATGAACGCAATGAACGTGCATTCTAGATCCAATCATTTTTAAAGCTTCTTTACTAATTTTACTGACATTCAGAACATTTACGATTCTTTTCTGCCTACCGCACAAGTCAGCTCCGTAAAGATCCGAAACGAATCAAGTGACATGTCACAAGAAAATCACCTTGTTTCGCGTACCTCAGGAAAGGTTCACACAATCCAAAAGTAAATCACAATTGGCTTCCGTACTTTCAATCACCGCACCCAAGCTTTTGTAAAAGGCGATGGCGGGATCATTCCACTTGGATACTTGCCAGCGAACCTTATGACAATGGGATTCTTTCGCATAGGAAAAAACATGTCTAATCAGCGTGGAGCCTATTTTTTGGCCTCTATACTCCGGCTTCACATACAAATCATCCATATAGAGTGCTTTGCCACACCAAGTGAAATAGCCGAAAAAATAGGTCACATATCCGACAATTATTTTATCAGTGGTTTCTGCAACAAAACAGTGAAAAAGATCTTTTTCAATATTCATTCGTTCCACTGAATTGAGCATCCGTTCCGGCACTTTTTCAAAAGCCGCAAACTCTTTAAACAAGTTGACTATTTGTTCAAAATCAGATTCGACGGCAGCTCTGATAGTAAAATTCATGTGTTTCCTACAGCCAATGTTGAATTTATTCAATCGGATTTTTCTTCTGTCTATTGAAGGCATAAAATAAAATCCCAGACACGGTCATCAAACCCAACCCGATTAAATCAAACCACAACGGCTGATACCCGCGCGCTTCCAGATCAGAAGAATATCCCGGCACATCAATCTTCAAAATGGAAAAAAACAGGACCGGCATCAAGTTGTAAATGGAGTGTCCGATAATGCAGGGAATGACGGATTTAAACCGGATAAACCAGATGGATACAAGAGTACCCAAAAGAATGATATCGGTAAATTGCCACGGATTTCCTTCTAAAAGAGCAAATAACAATAATGAATAAGCGACAGCACTACCCAAGGGATATTTATTCAGAAAACTTTTGAGCAACCATCCACGGAAAAAAAGCTCATACGTAATCGGAGCGACAATGGCTATAGTAAATAGAGAGCCACCCCAACCGGCATCCGAAATCACCTTTGATGCATGAATCGCGCTATGGTATTTTGACATGGGAATTAAATGGCGGATTCCATTATCCAACTCGGAAACAAGAATGGAAAGACCTGCGACTGAAAATACAATGGGAATGAAGTTGATACTTTTGAATCTTTTTACTGAATAGACTTCCGGAATTTGTCGCCACCGAAAGTGAACCGCGAACAAAAAGATAAACCCGAAAATGAAAATCATCGCAAATCCATCCATCAACGTTCCATTAATTTCTATACCCGCGTATTTTTCAATGGCATTGATGAAAGCGCCGAAAATAATTCGAGAGACCATCAGTGCAATGATGATGATAAAGGCTTGTCCCAACGTGGGGCGAAAAACATCAAACTTAAAACCAGGATACCATTTTTCCATATTTTATAAAGATCTTTCCAGAAAAAAAATTGCCGATAATAAAATCAAATAAGACTTAGCAAAAGTAAGCGCTAAAAAGGAAGAGGTACCTCAAAAATTCATTTTCTATTGCCCCAGAAGTCGCCTCCCACTGGGGAATATCAGGTTAGCGTCACTTTCATTCCCACTCATTTCACAAATTCATCTATGAGGGATCACTTTCACTAAGCGCTAAAGCGTCATTGGCTGCACTCAGTCCTATTGCACAATACTCGCTCGATTCCATAGGCGCAAACCAATTTTTAGAGGCGCTCTAAAGTCTTTTTCCAATAATTTTTTTCTAAAGAAATGTGGGATTGAGGTTTTTAATGAATGTGTTGTTCTCAAGTTCCTCAAAAGCTTCGTTAAGCTCTTGTTTGGTATTCATCACAATGGGACCGCCCCAAGCTACAGGCTCTTTAAGCGGCTTTGCGGCAATCAAAAAAAACCGAGCCCCATGGGATCCTGATTTCACCACCACTTCATCATGGGAAGTCTCTTGTTTCGAGGAGGGTTCCATGAGTATAGCGCAAGCTTTTTCTTCAAAAGCATCCAGTGCCTTATTCGCGGCCAAAGTTCCCTCAATGAGATAGAGAAATAAAGTCTCGTCATTCGGGGTTTCGTGGTAACTCCAAACCGCATTCGGCTTCAACGTGATATCCAAATACTGTACCTTGAGATAGTCCCCAGTCCGAGCGCCTGTGTGCCCCTGGTAACTCCCCGAAAGAATGCCGATTTTCGCATTTGCTTCTTCTAAACGTACAATATTCTCCGGACGAATATCGTGATACGCAGGTTCCGTCATCTTATCTTTTCGAGGGAGGTTCACCCACAGTTGACAACCCAGCAAGCGTTCCGAAGCCTGGGGCATCTCTTGATGAATAATCCCTGAGCCCGCCGTCATCCACTGACATTGTTCTTCGCCAATGGAACCCTTATTGCCCAAGCTATCACCGTGTTCAATTTCCCCCTTCAACAGATACGTCACCGTCTCAATGCCCCGGTGCGGATGCCATGGGAAACCCTTTATGTAATCTTCAGGATTTGTGGAATCAAAACCATCCAGCATTAAAAACGGATCAAAATGCTCAACCGTACGCAGTCCGAGAACTCGGCGCAAATGAACCCCCGCCCCATCGACCGCATTTTGTCCTCGCACCACCTGTGAAATGATTCTCTTTGCCATAAAACCTCCAGTACTTTTTCTTTATTACAAAATACAATTATAATTTCAAGACAACAAAACTTATGCTATTCAAGAACGATCAAAGAATATCGCATTGTTGCATGCCGAAATTTTATGAATGCCCCACTTTAATAGAATGATCAACGCCAATGTCCGCTAAAAAAGTGGAATCATGCGACACTACAATCACGGTTCCACGATATTCATTCATAGCCTGAGTGAGTATTTCCACATTTTGAATATCCAGGTTATTAGTGGGCTCGTCCAAAATGAACAAATCCGGGGCCTGATTTCCGATAGCAAGGCAACAAAGCATCAATCGCATTTTTTCACCTCCACTCAGCGTGCCACAAAGCTTATCCCAAAATTCCGAGTGAAAGAGAAACCGACTCAGGCGAATTTTTATTTCCCCTTCTGAAAGAAGATGAGAATTGTACTTCTGCGCCATCTCATACACGGTGAGATCACTCAAGATCAAAGAATAATTCTGATCTATGTAGACTGTTTGAACATAGGCAAAATCAATGGTCCCCATGATCGGTTGTATTTCGCCTAACATGATTTTGATAAGCGTCGTTTTACCGGAGCCATTCGCCCCTTGAATTTGAATGCGTTCTCCGCTCCGGATTTCAAAGCTCATGGGTTCCTGCCAAAGCATTTTACCACCGTAGCCAAATTGAATCCCCTGAGCTCGCACCAAGATTTTCCCAGTATGGAGTGCGGAATTTTCGAAATCCATTTTCATCTTTGCCAGCGGAGAAAGTTTTTGTCTGGTTTGAGCGATCTCTTCCGCAATCGAGGTTAATTTATCCGAATGCGCATCCGTAAGCCTTGTAGAACTTTTTTCCGCATTATCTTTCATTTTTTTCTTCGCTATTTTGGGGCCGCCCCCTTTTTCAAAATTCTTTTTTCCACGAACCTCTTGCTTTTGCTTTCGTTCTAGAGTTTCGCGTTCCTTTTTTTTTGCTTTGCGGAATGAACTTCTCTGATTCTGTAAGTCCTCACCCAAAGCCATTGCTTCATTGAACTTCTGCTCTTTATAAAAATCATAATTTCCGCCAAAAGCCTTGATCCCGCCCTTTTCAAGTTCGTATACAAAAGGAAGTAATGGCAACAAAGTGCGATCATGGCTCACCACCACCAGTGTTTTCTTACTGTTTTCAACGTAGTGGTAAAAGTATTCACGGCTCGGACTATCCAAATGATTGGTAGGCTCATCCAATAAAATGATCTCAGGATCATGAATCCTGATGCCTGCTAAAAATACTTTTGTTTTTTCCCCGCCACTCAGACTCGCTAGGGTTTGGCTGAGTGCTATATTCGAAAGGTTCCAAAATTCAAAAGCCTCCAAACACCGCTCTTCGAGGGTCCAATCTTCGTTTAAAATCGCCAAATTGGAATCCGTGATATTCCCCTCCAGAATTTCATGCAAAGCCGTAATTTTCTCATTTACATGCAATGCCTGAGCCACGGAAAGCTCATTGAATTGACCAAAGTGCTGCGGCACATAATACGGCGCAGAATCTTTTGTGACTACACCCGCAGAGGGCACCAAAAGGCCCGCCATAATTTTAAGGAGCGTCGATTTTCCGGTGCCGTTATTACCAATAAGGGCCACTTTTTCAAGTGTGCCAATGGAAAGATTAAGGTTCTGAAATAGCGGACTTTTGTCGGGATGAAGATAAGAAACGTTTTGAAGTGTGAGCATAATTTCTTCCATGAAAAAGGGAATCACTGTTTTGAGTTGTCCATTTTTTGAAAGAAATTTTCATCGGCTTCCGGTTCCTTATATTGACGTTATTCACAAGATAAATTATCTCATGAAAAAATTCAAGAGGGATAATTCATCACTTTTTCATTGCCATTGCTTTTTTATCCGCTGGCATTTTTTCGATGGCGTAGCGCAAAGCAGTACGCGGCATCACCGCTTTTTTGGACATCACATACTGAAAAACCGATTCACAGTATGCTTCACTCGCCGCTTTCAGCATCCAGCCATAGCCTTTCTGCACCAAATCATCCGTATCCAAAAGTAACGAATCCGCAATTTCAAAAATGTTATTCAAGAATAAACCTTTTCGGGCGGGGATTATAAACGTCACCGCAGAAGCCCTGCGCATCCAGCGATTTTTGGACTTCGCCCATTTCTGGATCTCCGGAATATAAGTAGGATACATCTCCACAAACGTTCCCACCGTATGGTTACACAACGTGTCACAGCTTGCCCAATTACTCACATAATCTTTTACCCAATGTTCAAAGACTTTGAAATCATCAGGCACAAATTGCGTCGCCATCGCATCGGAAAAAGTACAGGCGAGACAAGCCTCTTCATTATACCCCGATTTCCAAAGTGCTTCGCACAACTCCCAAATATCCTCTTTCGGAGAATCTTTAATTAATTTGAAAGTTTCTTTTCCAATCTTTTGGGCAGCAGTAGAGCTAACCCCATAGATTTTGATATCCTCTTTAAAAAACTTTTTCGCCGAAGTTAGGACTTGGGGATCTGCATTTTCTTTGAGGACCTTTCGAATTGCTTGCAATCTAGATGTTAGTTTCATAATGAAATTCGTTTGTTTCCTTGAGCTTTTTTCAGTTTAATATTCATTCCAACTGCTTATTTGCGCTAAAAGATTTCCGATTTTTATTGCACTACGGCGAATCCGAAAAAACACAGCAATCAGCAAAGAACTCTTTTATTCTTATCAAGGGAACCTCTAAAAATTGCTTTGGTGAATTTTTAGAGGCTCTCTCAATATATAATAATTTTTTGCCCCCTTTTCATCAAACCAGCCCATGATACAAGTGCCAAGCCCCATAATCTGCATTTTTTTTGCTGTTCAAGCAACTGTCGAACTGCGATACGCATAAATTGTTTTGGGTTGTAGTGGTATAAATTTATTGTTAGTCTTTATTGGTACTTGGCATTAATTTGCAAATCCAATTTTTTCATGAATCTTAAACTACCCAATGGAAGCCAAATATTTAATAATGATATCAACGCTCTTATCCAAACCTATCTGGCTCGTATCAAGACACATCTCATATTGTCTTGCATCTGCCCAAGATTTAGAGGTAAATGTCTGATAGTAGAGGGCCCGATCCTTATCATTCTGTTCTACGCGTTTCCTTGCTTCCTCTTCGGTAAGGTGATACAACTGTTTAATACGTTCCGCTCGAATGGATATATCTCCGTGCAAATAAAGACTGACGCAATTGTATTTTTCACGAAGAATATGAGAGCCACACCGACCGATAATCACCGCAGCACCTTTCTCGGCAATGTGCTGAATGACTTTGGTCTCAGCCTCAAAAATTTCCGCGTCGGTAGGAATTCGTGTTTCAGGTGAAATAATATAACCTGGAATTCCTACTGCGTACATTTTGGCAAAAGACGCCCAAAAAGCACTCACTCGTTCTTCATACTGTTCGAGCTTTTCTGCGGCAAGAGATAATTGTTTAGCCGCTTTTGTAATTATCTCCCGATCAGCATAGAATAAATTCAATTTTTGAGACAGTTGCTGCCCTATATAAGCTCCGCCACTGCCCATCTCGCGGTTAATAGTAATCACAAGGGGTAAAGTCTGTTTCATTTACGGAACTCCTTCTTTTTCTCTGATTTCATCTTGTTTAATAAATAAAGCGATTATGAGTCCTATAATCACCACTATCAAAGCAACAGTAAATGCATAATGAGTTCCAGTGATGATTGCCAGGCGTTCTTGTATTTTGTCAGGAGAAGCCACCTCGCTAAGGTATTTTGCCTGAGACGCTCCCATGAGTCCAATGAATAAAGAAGATCCAAAAGCAGCCGCAATCTGCTGAATGGTATTCAGCATGGCGATACCATCTGCGCGATCCTTAGGCGGAAGGGAATTCAGAGAACTGGTCTGGATTGGTGTAGCAATAGACCCCACGCCAAAAGTCATAATCGCCTGCAAAACAATAATCATCGCTAAACTTGTAGTAATCGAAATCCGCGAAAGGAAGAACATGGCTATAGTCAATGCGATAAATCCAGTCAGTAGTAATGGTTTAATTCCAATGCGATCAAAGAGCATACCAGCTACTGGCGCAGCAACTACATTCACAACACAGCCGGGGAGGAGTGCAATACCCGCAAGAAAAACCGACAGACCCATGGAATTCTGCATATACGTTGGCAAAATGATATTCACTGCAAAAGGCATCATAAAGACAATGAACATAACAACCGCACCCAATGTAAACATGGGGAACCTGAAAATGCGCAAATTTAACATTGGCGTTGCTATGGCAAACTGACGTTTGGAAAACATCCATAACGCGACCGCACCCACTAAAAAAGAAACAATTACAATCATACTGGTTAAACCCAATTCTTCAAGGGAGCAAATACTAAATAACAAACCACCAAAACCGAGCGTTGAAAGAATAATGGAAGGTATATCCATCTTCGGCCTCGTGAGCTCAGAATAATTACGGAGAATGATAAATCCTGCGATAGTTGTCAAAATACCCAGCGGCAAAATCAAAAAGAATAGCCAGCGCCAACCCCACAACTGCATTATCACCCCCGCAATCGTGGGACCAATGCCAGGAGCGGCGACAATCACCATCATACACAAACCTATAGCCGTACCCCGCTTCTCTTGAGGGAAAATTTCCACAATGGTATTCATCATAATCGGGAGAAGCATACCTGTGCCTGCGCCCTGCAAAATACGAAAAAGCAACAATTCAGAAAAACTAGTAGCAAACCCGCAAAACACGGTACCCACACAAAAAACAGACATCGCTGTCACAAACAGATTCCGCGCAGAAAACGTCTTGATAAGAAACGCCGCCACAGGAACAGAAATACCGATCACCAACATATACCCCGTAGAGAGCCACTGAATTGTCGTCATCGAGACTTTCAGACTCGTCATCAATTGCGGAAGAGCTGTATTGAGGATCGTCTCATTCAATATGGCCATAAACCCACCAAACAGCAAGGGGAGCATCACGATCACACGCCGCTTATTCGTCATATTCAAACTCGATTCCATTTGCATTATTAGCCTTGCTGGTAAGTTTCAACCATTATTTTGTTCATATACAGTGAAACTGTCTTCACAGCATTGAAAAATTCTTTTTTCTCACCTGCTTCAAGATGGGCCGTCAAAGATTTGAAATACCTTTCCCAATCGTTCTTAATCATTTTCACCGTAGAGTTACCCTTCTCCGTGAAAATGATGAACACGACTCTTCGATCTTTTGTTGAAACTTTTCTTTCAACGTAACCACCCTTCACAAGTTGATCGGCCGCGCGAGTAAACGAACTCCGTTCCAGCCCCACTTCCCGGCTAATCAAAGACATGGGTTTATCGCGATGTTCATCCATGAGCATCAATACCGCAATTTGAGGGTGCGTCATAGTGAGTCCTGTCGCCGAAAGATCATGTTCATTGAACAAAAACCTTACAAATTTTGGGAATTCTTTAATTTCATGCATATTATTACCCACGAATCCGGTGCAATTAGTTGTATTTGCAACCAATTTAGAAGAATCTATTAACGGTGGCAAGTAAATTTTTTATGGACAACAAAATTAAAGATGACTAATATTTGATAACGAAACGCGACTTTACCCCAATGGAGACTTTATGAAAATTCGCACCATTGCGACCCCACTGACTACCGCTTCTTTCCTTACTGTCGCTGTTACGGGCCTATTCATGCTTTTTCATTTATCTGCAGGCCTTATAAGACCTCTTCACGAAATTGCGAGTCTTCTCTTTGTCATCGGAAGCGTTTTGCATATCATTCTGCATTGGGGAGCCCTTGTACAACTTCTCAAAAAACCAGGCAATCTTTTTCTGATTATTCTATTTAGTGCAATGACACTCTTTGCCATTTTTGTCCCTACAGGCAACCATTACCCTCCGTTCCACGAATCCTTTAGTGCTCTGATGCAAGCGGATATCACTACGGTGGCGAAACTTACGGGACAAACGTCGGAGAGTATTACGCAAAACTTAACCACACAGGGTTACACCATTCCGAACCCGAACGCTACAATAAACGAGATTGCCCAACAGAACAACAAAGAGACCGCAGAGGTTTTGAACATTGCTCTCAGTGGATTTAAGCCTGTCCGTTAAGAAGACCCTAACCTGAATTTTCAAGGCCATCAAGGCCAAATTCAGAAAACCTATATAAAATATAGTTCTGCAAAACCCCATGTTTCTTGCAACGTTTCTATTATTTAATTTCAGGACTTGTCGCAGGGGAACCTGCTGCCTGTATCGAATTCAGTTGAGGTGTACAGGTAATTTTTCCCCAATTACTCACACATTCCACATAATATGTTGCTTTCTTTTCGCAACCCGTAACACCAATACTCATCGATGTCATTTGCTGCCCTAGCCGGGTCACATCACTGATCAAAACCATTTGTACGTCTTTGCAATCCATATCAAACTGCACTCTCTTTCCCACGGCTTCCTGTGCTTTTTCTTCATGCATTTTGCCGTTGGGAAATGTTGATGCGCAGCCCGCTAAAAAGACAATAAGAGAGCCGATCAGATACTTTTTCATCGCAAACCTCAAGGGAGTTATGTGTGTGAACTTTTAATATAATTTATTAATCATCGAAAATTCATTGTCCTATTATACAATCAAACGAACAAGGGCGAAGCAGAATAAAATAACCTGAAAATAAAGGGCTATTTCCATAGAGCGATTCAGGAACTTACGTTCCCTATTTTTAATTTTAATCGGCAAACGCACTTCAGAATCATAGGCATAAGCACCCTCCAAATGTTTTATCGCCCCCGCATCAATCTTGATGAGGAGGAAAACGTTGAAGATTGCAAATATTCCTTGCATTCCCCCTAATTTTATTGTACTCAACGTTCTTAAAAAATTCATCCGATTTCCTGCACATTTTCCGGCTCTTTACGAACGGCCTCTAGCAAAGGCTGGATACTTTCTTTATCCGTAAAGTCAAACGGTTTGTCATATCCCTGGATCATTCCCTCATCATCTTCAGTGCGATTCTTTTTTCTTTTCAGGTGCATGGTAAAGAAGTACATGAGAATTTTGTTTGGAATATCCAACTTGGAAAAATTGTATCCACCGCGAAAATAAAATAAAGGCACTTTTGCCAAAAGTGTATTTTCCAAATTATGTTCACGCACTATTTCTGGAATATTTTTTCTACAGGGAGAAGCGCCCACTGCAAATAAAAAGAGTCTTTTCTCCGACAGGTTTTCATAATATCGCAAAAAAGATTTCAATCCGTTCAAACCACAGGCATGCAAACTACCTCCATAAATGATCACATCAAAATCACGCAAGTCTACATTCTTCATCGCATTCAGGTTATAGACGGGGCAATTCAAGGCTTCGCCGATCCATCGGGCATACTTTTCAGTAAATCCCGAAATTGATTTATAAAAAACAACAGGCGTCATGATTGATCCTCCAAATGATTTAAACTTCTGTACCTTTTGTCCACTAATACAACAGACGTTTCAATTTGTCTTTTGGGAATACGCCAGTATGCTGGCAAAAGAGTATTCTTTTCCTCTTCCGAGACCAAAAAGAATCCGTGCTTCTCATAGAAATGAATGGCCCAGGACGCCTCTTTCCAAGTACCAATAAGAATAGGCCTTGCAGAATTTTTCATTAAATATTCTAATAAGAATCCACCGATTCCTTTTTGTCTTTGCTGCGTCCGAACATAAGCATGGCGGATCAAGTCCACGTTACCCTTCCTCTGAATTCCCATCACGCCTAGTATACAATGATTTTCTTCATAGCAATAAAAAATGACGCCATCCTCTAATTGCTCTTGCAATTCCTTGAAGGACATGTAAGGTTCATGCCATCGGTCTTCGGGGATCACCCCTTTATAAGCCATGGCGGCATCATTGATAATTTCATAGATCGTTTCAAAATCGTTTTTTGTGGTAAGCCTGATCACGATAAATCCTTTTTCAGAGTGGTTCCACGGAACACACAGTCAACAAATTCTCTCGAACCTCAAATTTGATATTGAACCCAGCAAAATCTAATCCATAGGTTCGCAAAGGATCTTCGTGATACGAGGGCCGTGGATCTTGTTCCAAAACGCCCCAAAGTGCATCTCTATGATCTTCTGGAATTTGGTTCAGCAACACCTCTGGAAAGTTCACATTCAACGAATAATCCTTATGTGTATCCGCAAAGCCACCAACAGCATCCGGGTGACTATCCGTATAAGGAACATAAGGTTTAATATCAAAAATGGGGGTTTTATCCATGAGATCCGCGCCAGAAACCATAAGCACGGTACCCCATTCCGGGTGTACATCAATACTATTGAGCTTCACAGAAGAAAGTCCAATGGCATTGGGGCGAAAAGGCGAACGCGTTGCAAAAACACCCATCCGTTTGTTGCCACCAAGACGGGGGGGCCGCACCGTGGGAGACCATGTATCGCGCACCACTTCGGAAAACTGCCAAAGAAGCCAAAGATGTGAAAAAGTTTCTAACCCACGAAACGCCTCGGGCTTTCGATACTCGGGCTCAAAGACAACCATCCCCTTAAGAGTGTTTACAATTCCACTCTGCCGTGGGATGCCAAATTTCGTTGGAAAATCAGTATGAATATGGGCGATTATTTTCATCAGTAGTTTCTCATAAGTTGATTACTCCTAGTTCTCTTTAAATTCTACTTGCGGCACCGTGCGATCTTCATCCGGGATATAGTAGAGCATAAAAACGTACGCTGGCGTAACAATGATCTGGTTGAAAAATACTTTATTCCAGATCAGATACTGAGCCAGATCGACTTCATTCAAAACAGTTGAATTGCTGGAGCGGCGAACAATGTTCATTTTTTCATTGACCAGATAAAAATTCACATTTCCCTGACGCAAGTTGCCATCCAGGCCATTCGATCTTGTTCCGCAATCCCTCTCGCAATGTTCCAATGCTTCTGGTAGAGTACTTTTTCACTTGGAGAAAGCACCGACAAAGAAGACGATGCGCCCCTCATCATGGGTTGTTGCTGCACTCTATTCCCAGCGCAACCAGAAAAAAGGAGAACACTCCCCAGGAATAGTAATCCCATCATTTGTTGTCTCATTTTGATTCTCTTACTCCTGCTTTTGAAAAAGGATGCTCAAGACAATTACTAAGCAAGCAGTCCCCACGATCAACCGCAGGAATTAACAAATTCAGAATTTTGTCACAACACGCCTGTGTACGGAATACGTAGCAATGACAATGGCCATCTTTCCCTGGTCACAGAAATCATTACTACATTACAGGCACTCTTAAAAGTGCCCTCAAAAATTAGATTATTTTACCTCGATATTCACATGAAAGCTTTAGTTTACGATTCGCTTCATAAAGTTTGGTTCAAATTTGAGGACCCAGTACAAACGTTTTCTGCGTACAGCACAAAAGACATTCTCTCTATTTTACAGGCTGTAGAAGCGTCCACCCAGCAAAATAATTTGCATGCCGTAGGCTTCTTGTGTTATGAAGCCTCACCCGCTTTCGACACTTTATTCGTCACACAGACACCCAATCACCAAGCACTTCCTTTAGCTTTATTCGCTCTTTTCAAAGAACTCGAAGTTCTCTCAGACTTACCCCCCCTACCAACCAATACAATAGAACTCAGCCCCTTCATTCCCGATACTTCAAAAATCACCTACCTCAATGATTTAGCGAAAATCAAAACGCACCTTAAAAATGGAGACGTCTACCAGGTCAATTACTCTATAAGGTTGCAGGCCCACTATTTTGGAGATCCCTTATCTTGGTTTATTGCCAAAGCAAAAGAGAATCCAGGCGACTACTTATTTTATGTGGAAACCAAGGACTTCGCCATTGCATCCCTTTCTCCAGAGCTGTTCTTTGAAAAATTCGGCTCTTACTTGCGTTCCAAACCCATGAAAGGCACCTGTAAGCATCGCGATGGTTTTGCCTCTGAAGACGCCGCACTTCTTAAAAATGACCCCAAAAACCGAGCCGAAAATTTGATGATTGTGGACATGATCCGCAACGACATGGGGCGCATCGCTGAAATGGGTTCCGTTACCGTGCCCTCTCTTTTCGATACAGAGACATACCCCACCGTTATTCAAATGACCTCTACCGTATGTGCCTCCACCCGAGAATCGCTCCCCAAAATTCTAGAAGCATTATTCCCTTGCGCCTCCATTACAGGGGCGCCCAAAATTCGAAGCATGGAAATTATTGCAGCGTTGGAAAAATCCCCACGCGGCATTTACACAGGAGCCTTTGGCCATGTAAAACCTGGTGGCAATGCGAAATTTAATGTCGCCATCAGAACCGCATGTTTTGACACTCAAAAACACCAAGTGGAATACGGCACCGGCGGGGGCATTATCTGGTCCTCGAACCCAAGCGAAGAATGGAACGAATGTATGACAAAAGCAGCAGTATTGGGCACTCAAAGCGATTTTTACGTTTTAGAAAGTCTTTTGCTTGAAAACGGTGCGGTTTTCCTTTTAGATCGTCACTTGAATCGCTTAATGAAATCTTGTACCTTTTTTGGTATCGCCCCAAACCCCACGGTAATTAAAAACACGGTACAAAACCGAATTCTTACTTTAGCCCAGGAACTCACCACGGGACGTTATAAAATACGCGTCATGGTAAAAAGCGAAGCTGACATTGCGATTGAACACGCTAGCGTGACACCATTTCCAAACCCCTATACAATGCGCCTGTCTCAAAGGCCTGTGGATTTCAGAAACCCATTTCTCTATCACAAAACATCAAACAAAAACGCAATTAAAGAATCACTGGCAACGGCACATGGCGCCCACGATGTGATTCTTGTAAATACCCGTGGAGAACTCACAGAGACATCCATAGCAAACCTAGTTTTGAGAATAGAAGGGGTGAATTATACACCGCCGTTTTCATGTGGGCTTTTACCTGGTGTTTTTCGCGAAGAGTTACTCTATAAAGGAGAAATTAGCGAGCATATTCTCTACCCGAGCGACCTTGAAAAAGCGGAGAATATTTACGCGATCAATTCGATTCGCCGGTGGGTAACGTGCGAATATTTGAACGCACCTAAAGGGTGCTAAAATTGAATACTAGCCGAAAGCTTCGTTGCCGCGAATTTTTGCAGAGATGGATAACTGAGGCATCTTACCGCATCATCATAGGAATGTACATTTTCAATGATCCTATCAAAAATTTGCCAACGTAAACCCGAAAGTAATGAACGTTCTACCCAATAAATAAATTTCGTTCTGGAACTGAGTCGTTCTATTTTTTTCATTTTGAGATACATATTCAAACCGTCTGATACATCATGCCATGTATCGACAAAAGCGTAATCGAAATTTTCCATTGGCATTTCTTTCTTCGCATATTTAAAAGCATCTGCAAAAACAATATTCACTTTTTCTCTATGTTGGAATTGCGGAAGTATATAGCGGTTAAAAAGCTCAATCACAGCCTTATCGTGTTCCACAACCGTTATACTTTGTACGCTTTCTTTGAGAGTTGCCATGTAAGTAAAATATCCAAGTCCGAGCCCGAAAGTAACCACTTTGCCTTCTATAATGTCAATGGCCGCTTGTGAAGTTTCTAGTTCACTGGGCTTGATAGACATCCATTCGTTTTCATTTTCCATCACTGACGGAAAATGGAATTCTTTATCAAAAAAACCAATACGCGGATACTCTTTAAAATCAGACTCTGTAATAAGATCCTGGTAAATAAAAGCCTCGTAAGGCTCATATTTTTGATACGTCAATTTCCAATTGCCAAACTGGATTTCTGGAATTTTGAGGTTTCGGTAATAAGGATTTTCAGTGTATGAGTCTGGATTCAGCTTGTGAATCGCCTCACAAAAATAATCATTTGCTAGTTGCTTATCGCGTTCATTGTTGTCGGTGTCAAGGCCGCAAAAAACAGTCAACAAAGCAAGATATACAGTTTCTTCGGGCAAAGAAGCGCCGCTGTTGGCCATCGCCATTAATTCTTTTGTAATCATGCGTGGATTATTGTTGAGATAATCGCATAACATCCAAGCGACATCGTTGTTTCGTTGCCTTATTTCTGTGAGTATTCTCAGTCTTTCAGCATCACTTGAGCTTAAATTCTCGTACATATACCATTACGTTCTATGGGCCCGAGCCCCTATGTCAATAAGCTCCAAAAGTAAATAATTCCGTGAAATCAGGCATGAGTATTTTTTACACTTTTTTATCCATTTTTAATGCCGGATTCATGCGTCTGCATAAAATTCAGGATTTATTTTTTATGCTAGACAATAGAATTAGCCACTTTTAAATTAAGCATAATGATAGCGCTTCCGATTTTTTACAATAAAAACAATCGCCATAGCGAGACTTACTAATTCAGCAAAAGGAACCGCTAGCCATACACCATTCACGCCCAGAAGCCTCGGAAGAGCAAGAATGCCGAGCGCAATCAACAGATTTCGAGAAACCGCAAGTATTGCAGAAATAGTTCCATTCGAAAGAGCTGTAAACATCGCTGATGTTAAAATATTTATCCCGGAAAATAGAAATGCAAACGGAAAAATATAAAAACCGATGCGTACAAGAGCATACACAGGAGAACTCTCAGGAGTAAATATTCCAACGAAAATATCACCTAGCAACAAAGCCAATGCAGCGACAAAAACAGAAACAACGAGCGTCAATGCCATTGAAATTTTGATTACCTTTTTTAATTGCCTATGATTATGACTTCCATAGTTAAAGCTTATCACTGGCGCAATGCCCATCGAAAACCCGATAAAGAATGTGGATAAAAGAAACTGAGAATAAATCATGATTGTAATCGCAGCGACACCATTCTCGCCCGCATAAGCCATCATTACGGCATTGAAAAGAAACGTTGTTACCGCAGTCGAAAGTTGTCCGACCATTTCGGAAGATCCGTTATAGGCACTTTCGCCTAACACCTGTATATCAAATCCTGGTTTGCAAAAAAAGAGTGATCCTCGCCTATTCCGAAAGAAAAAAAGAAAACCTGCAATCATTACTATGGAATATCCAATACCTGTGGCGAGTGCGGCACCTTTGATGCCCATCGAAAACACAATAATAAAAAGGTAATCTAAAACGGCATTCGCAAGTCCCGCCGAAATACCAATTTTCATACCGAGCCCAGGTCTCCCCGCCACTACAAAAAGAACTAGAAAAAGTGTCTGTAGCATATTTGCTGGCGCAAATATCAGAAGCACACCGAGATAATCGCGAGTATAAGGGAAAAGTAAGTCGCTCGCTCCAAGTGCACGAAGGAGCGGATTTAGAAAATACAAACCGCTCACGGCAAGAAGCACACCCACCGCTAACCCTGTAATAATAATCAGAGTAAAATTTTTTCGCGCTTCTTTATCCCTTCCATCACCCATCTTTCGTGCAATAATCGCACTGCCGCCCGTGGCAAGCATCGTCGCTAATCCGACAATGAGATTGATCACTGGCGTTACAATATTAATTGCAGAAAGTGCATCGGTGTTGACCCCCCGCGCAACGAAAATCGTATCCACAATCGTATACAAACCGGAAAATACCATCATAAAAATTGTCGGGAATGCGAAGCGTAAAAGCGAACGCACTCCAAAATCTTTTGACAACCCATTTTCAGAAACAGGCATATCAAGAGAGGGTTCATTCATCATTATTCGTATCCTTGATTGAATTTATCGTCATTTTCTGAGTCGGATAGCCGAACTCCACCAGTAACTCAGCTTCCGCAAACCCGAGATCTTTAAGCGCCTCCCGGTGTCCGGTATCCGCCTTATCTCCTTCCCGATACGTCGTAATACTGATCTCATTATGATCAATCAGTTCTTTCATTGCCTTCTTAAGAAGTGCATTGGCAACCCCTCGATTTCGATAAAGCGGATGAATCCCTAAAAAATCGATACTTCCCGACTTGCATGAAATCATCATAATACCGATAGTGACATCCCCTTCTTTCATCATAAGTGCTTGCTTTTGGGCGATATACTTTTTCAGAGTATCAATATGTTCCTCTTCATTTAAACAAGGGAAACCATCAATAACGAGTCGAACCAAACGTATCCACTCTGGAATATCTTTCTCAGAGGCAAAAAAAATCGTTTGCTCTGCATGATATTCTTTTAATTTTATTTTGAGGGTTGCCTCATCGAATTCAAAACGCATTTGAAGCGGATAGAAGTCCTCATTTTTGCGAAACCTTTGGGGTGGAAGTTTATACATCGATTTAAATATCGATGAAAAGGCTTGTTGACTTTCATACCCCGCCTGTAGTGCTATTTCGCTAATCGGATTTTTTGAAAATACAAGTAATTTTGCAGCTTCAGTCAGTCGCCTACGCTGAATATACTCATGCATCGTAAGCCCCACCGTTTTTGTGAACATCCGGTGAAGATGATACTGAGAATAGCCGAGTACATCCGCTACAGTTTCAAGAGTAAGCGGTTCATCCAGGTTTGTTTCAATGTAATGGATCGTCGCAACAATGATTTCAATGTTTTCCATAGTCTTTTCCTTCGACCCCCAATTATATCATATATGGAGGAAGAAGTCTTCATCATTCTTGCGGTTTTTGAAAGACTTTAACAGCGGACTGTTTTTTCCAAATATTTTCCACCGTTTCTAATAGAATCAACTTGCCAATGTATGTCGTGTCAAGTTGAAGTCGTCAGCTCATAAATATTTACCATTAATAACGTAATGAATCTTCAGCCATTTCCGTTACTACTTCATTTTCAAAATTATAAAGTCTTACATACGTTTGAGAAGACGTATCCGCATCTTGTGCTGTCACTACGACAAAATTCATGGTTGTGGCAGCAACACTGTTACTATCAATCCATGTTCCGGTATTTGCATAAATTGCTTTCTGACCTTCATGGTCTTCAGAAGCAATAATTTTTGCATCGTGAGAATGCCCAAAGATGACAATTCTTTTGTCTGACTTTGTATTCAAAAAATATTGAGTCGTCGCCTGCAGATCCGATTCGCTTGACTTCGCAGAATTTGCAATTGCTTGAAGTACTGGAATATTAATCGCCACATGATTGAGGGCTTGCCTCTGATCCCATGTGTCCTGAATTCCATTATAAAGATCGACATTGATAAGCCCCCCTGCAGTCGTTTGATGTGGGAGTAAATCATTGACAGAATAGTTCCCTGTGAATCCATCAATATTGGTAACAATCATATTTTCGTCAAATTTATTTTCGATAGGCAAATAATTTATTGCCCATTCCC
>Ga0209373_10002544_pt1 | contig 18088 bp, 13 predicted proteins | sample Higcelweek5metaG_FD_187173 | JGI IMG/M metagenome (GOLD analysis project Ga0209373, IMG submission 187173) | Freshwater pond sediment microbial communities from the University of Edinburgh, under environmental carbon perturbations - High... | ecosystem: Environmental > Aquatic > Freshwater >... | reverse complement strand
TTAAAAGTTTAGCTTTATTATTATTTTTATAAATACTAGCATGAGATTCTATTAGTAATTCTATATTTTTTTCTTTAGCTAGTCTTCCTACAAATAAAATAACAAAATCATCTTTTTTAATATTCCATTTTTCTCTAATTTTATTCATTTCTACTTCATTTAGTTTTTCTTTATAAAATCTTTTAACATCAATACCGGTTGGTACTATGTGAACATTTTTTTCAACTTTATATTTTCCTTTAAATAAATCATAAGTTTTTCTACTAGGAACTATTAGTTCGGTAGCTGTTTTATCACAATAGAATTTAGTTAAATATTCTACTATTTTTTTACTTGATTTATCAAACAAACCTTTAGTAATATAATGAACATAGTCTTCATACATAGTATGGTATGTATGAACTAAAGGAATATCTAATTGTTTAGATAATATTCTAGCAAAAGTTCCAACACCAAACTCAGTATGAGAATGTATTACATCTAAATCCCATTTTTTAATTTTATTAATAACTCTAATAGGATATATTCCTGTTAATCTATAATCATATATTCCAATAGGAATACCAGGAAGTCTAATAACTTTATCATTATTTTCATATTTATACGTCATATCATCTGAATTAACAGTTACTATAAATACTTGATGCCCTTTATCTTGTAATGCTTTTTCTAACATTAAAATACTAGTTGATACACCATTAATATATGGAGGATATGTATCTGTAAAAATACCAATTCTCATATTAATCCTTCTTTCTTATATTAAATATTATAGCTCCCACTACAAAACCAAAGTAATATGTTATAAATCTCCAAACTAACATTATTGCATTTAAACTAGGTCCTTTAATATATGTTCCAAAGAATACTAAGAAGACATATTCAAGTCCACCTGTTCCTCCTGGCATTGGTACAAATGATCCTATCAACATTACATATGCAGATATTACAATTGATTCTAACCCGTTTAATGCTTCATAGTTACCTAATCCAAATAATATTATCATAGGTATCAAATAAAATGCTATCAAAGATATAACTTGCATAAATACTAATAAAACAAATTCTAATTTATTTTGAAGTAATATTTCTGTACCTTTATGAAAATTATATAAATATTCATGGAAGTGTTTAGTAGTTTCTTCCTTATTTTTAATTATTTTTAATTTACTAAGTAATCCTATAACTTTTTTAGAAATAAATTTATTAGCTTTCTTAGCAAAAGAAACTATAAATAAAACTATTATAACTAATGTATTTATTAAAAAGCCTATATATACTAAATTAACTAATATATTTTTTCCACTTATTACATGAAAAACATTATTATATATAAGTGCAAATAAACCAAGAAGTATAAGCGCTATTTGATATATAACAAAGTTTTGTATTGCAACATTTGTAGCATCAGCTATATGAAGTTTATTTTTTTTAAGTGAATATATTTCATAAGGTTTTCCACCTGTTGAAAAAGGAGTTACTCCATTAAAGAAAGCTATTTCTAATTCCATTTTAAAAGCTTGTCTTAAACTATATTCTTTATTAAACTTTCTTGCCAAAAGTGTATTAACTAAACTTCTAAATAGGTAGTATGTTAACATCAATAATAGAGCTACTATAAACCAAAATGGATTCATATTTCTAATTAATTTAGTAATTGAACTAAAGTTATCTTTTAATGAAAAATATAAAACTATAGATGTTAATATTATTACTATTAAAAAATTTATTATTTTTTTAGAATTTTTCATATTATTTTTCACCTATAATTTCTATACCTGAAAGTTTTTTTCCTTCTAATAATTCAAGTGATGCTCCACCACCTGTAGATATATGATCAAAAACTTCACTATACCCAAAATTAATAATAGCTGAACCAGTATCTCCACCACCTATTATTTTTTTAGCATCCAATTTTTTTAATACTTCACATATTCTTTTTGTTCCTTTAGAAAATTGTTCTATTTCAGTAACTCCTAAAGGTCCATTCCATACTACTGTTGCAGCATTTTCTAAACAATGTCTAAATAGTTTAACTGTATTATATCCTATATCTAATCCTATTTCATCAGCTTCTATTTCACCAATAAAACTTTCTCTAGATATAGCATCTTCACTTATTGTTTTAGCATTTACTGAATCTATCGGTAAAACTATTTTATCTTTATATTTTTCTAAAATATTTTTACAAAATTCTAATGAATCAGTATCAACCTTAGATTTACCAACTAATATACCTCCAGCTCTTAAGAATGTATATCCCATTCCTCCACCTATTAATATATAGTCAGCTTTTTGAGCTAGGTTTTCAATTACACCAACTTTATCATTTACTTTAGAACCTCCAAGTATCACTACAAAAGGTCTTTTAGGATTATCAATAGTTGATTTTAATTCTTTTAATTCTTTTTCAATAAGAAAACCAATTCCACTAGGTAGATTTGATGCTATTCCAACATTTGAAGCATGACTTCTATGACTTGTACCAAATGCATCATTAATATATATATCACCTAAACTAGCCCAATATTTTCCAAGTGAGGAATCATTATTTGATTCCAATTCACCATTTAAATCTTCATATCTTGTATTTTGCATTAATAATATTTGTTTAGGTTTTAATTTAGATATAGCTTCTTCTAAAATAGGTCCTCTTGTTTCATTTACAAAAATAACTTTTTTATTTAATAATTCTTGTAAACGGATAGCTACTATATTTAAATTGTTTTCTATTTTATCTTCATTATTTTTAACTCTACCTAAGTGAGACATTAAAATAACTTTAGCTTTTTTATTAACAGCATATTTAATAGTTTTTAAACTTTCTTTAATTCTATTATCATCCATTATAATTCCATCAATTATTGGAACATTAAAATCTACTCGAATTATTACTTTTTTGTTTTCTAAATCAAAGTCTTTTATTGTTTTCTTCATAATCCACCTATTCTCACATATTTACATTTTATAACTTTTTACACATTATTTCAAGGAATATAATACATATACAAAAAAAACATGAATAATCATGTTTTAATTTAAAGAAACTAATGTTATAGTTGCTGCTCCAGATCCACCTCTTGAACCAGAAGTCATTGATGCAGAAGTAAGTGTACTAGATAAATATCCAGATCCACCTCCGCCTCCACAATAATAAGCTGCTGCTCCGCCTCCATAAAGGCCACCGCCTCCACCAGTTCCTGATGAACTTGCTGATCCACCTATTCCAAATGATCCTCCGCCTCCAGCTGAAGTTTGTGTAGCTGCTGTTCCTCCATATCCTGCGTATGTTGCGTAGGCTCCATCTCCACCAGTAGTTCCCCCACCAGTTCCTCCTACTTTTGCTCCATATGCATTATCATATGCTGAACCTCCGCCTCCACCTGATACTATTAATATGTTTCCATTAGTTACTCCACTTGTGTAACCAATTGATCCTAGCGTTCCTGTTATTTTGGCAATATGTGTAGCTCCGCCTCCACCAGAATTATTTCCGTTTCCTGACACTGTAGAGTTACTTATTCCTTGTCCTCCTCCATTGTATCCTCCTGGGAATGTTCCGTTTGCAGAATTACTTGAATTACTTGTTCCAGCTCCTCCTACTACTACATATAATGTTTGATTTGTTATTAATGAAGCATTTCCTATTGAATATCCTCCAAGGCCCCCTCCGGTTCCTCCAATATATCCTCCTTGTGCTCCCCATGTTTCTAATTTATATGTTCCATCACATGGTACAGTAAAGTTTTGTATTCCTCCAGTGTATGCAAAGTTCCAAGTTTGCCCTGTTGCATATGCACAAAAAGCTGATGGTAATATTATAAATGACGAATAAGATGTATTACCTTTATAATCAATTACATGCAAGTAATATGTTCCAGCTGTAAGAGCTGTATAACTATTTGTATAAGTTATTACTGAACCTGTTGTATTCCAAAGTGATGGAATATCTGTTGTTGTACTAACATAATAACCTTGTAATTCATAATTATCATTTATTGTAAATGTCGCCACTTTACCATTAACCGTTAAGCTATCTATTGTCGGCACAACTAAATCTTTAACCAGTTTTACAGTAGATAAAGAATAGCTGTAAGTATAATTGCTAAGTACAGTAGCTACTACTGTATAATCTAACTCTTCATCAGCTGTTTTACTTGTATTTGGATCATAAACTGTAGAACTCATATAATTATTTTCAATTAATTGTTTAAATGTTATATAAACATAACTTCCAACTGTTTTCATTTCTGGGTAATCCTCAATATGATCGTTTATATATGCTTCAGCAGATAAAAAAGCGTTATTTTTAAATGTTATATATTTTTGTTCTTCACCTTTTTTCATCATACCAGTTATTATTGGAACCGATACTAGCATAATTATTGCCATGATAGCAAAAACGCCTAGCAATTCTACTAATGTGAACCCCTTTTTTATCAAACTAATCACCTATTCTTAATTACATTATATATTTTTTCATATCTTTAATCAAGCATATTAAATCATAAAAAAATAAATATCTTACGATACTTATTTAGTTATTTTTCCTAAATATAATGATGTTCTAACCATTTGATTACTGTAACTCATTTCATTATCATACCAAGCTACAATTTTAACTAATTGTTTTCCATCTACTTCTAAAACTTCAGTTAATAATCCATCAACTAATCCACCTAAAGATGAACCAATTATATCACTAGAAACTATTGGGTCAAAAGTTATGTCTATTGTTTCGTTTTTATTTTTAATAAAAGCATTATTAATTTCTTCTACTGTTGCATTCTTTTTTAACTCAACAGTTAAATCAACAATAGAACCAGTTGTTGTTGGAACTCTAAGTGCACTACCGCTTAATTTCCCCATAAGTTCAGGTATTACAAGACCTATAGCTTTAGCTGCTCCTGTAGATGAAGGAACTATATTAGCTGCTGCTGCTCTTCCTCTTCTTGATGCTGCTCCTTTTTTATGAGAAATATCAAGTAAAGATTGATCATTAGTATATGCATGAACTGTTGTCATATAACCTTTTACAATTCCAAAATTATCATTAACAACTTTCAAAACAGGTGCTAAACAATTTGTTGTACAACTAGCTGCACTTATTATTTGCTCACTACCATCTAATATAGATTCATTAACATTGTAAACTACAGTTTTTAAATCTCCTTTAGCTGGTGCTGAAATAATTACTTTTTTAGCTCCTGCTAATATATGTGCATTAGCTGATTCTTTATCTACAAATAAACCAGTACATTCAAATACTTGATCTACTCCTAAATCACCCCAAGGTAAATCTAGTGGGTTTTTACAAGCATAAACTTTTATTCTTCTATTTCCTACTATTAATTCATCTTTATCAAAGCTTATATCATTTACTCTATAATTTCTATGAGATGTATCATATTTAAGAAGGTAAGCTAATTGCTCTGCATCTGTTAAATCATTTATAGCTACTATTTCAAAATTAGGATTTTCTTCCATAATTCTAAAAACTAATCTTCCTATTCTTCCAAATCCATTTATTGCTACTTTTATCATATGATCCTCTTTTCTTTTTTTTATAAAAAACAACTTCCACCAATAAATTCTCTAATTACTGAATCTTGTGGTATATCATCACTTGGTATTGGTAAAAAGTTTCTCAAGAAATTAATAAGTCTTAATGCTTCACTATACATTGGATCTTCTTCTGATACTGAAAATAAAAGTGGTTCAGCATAAGTTTTTAATATTCCAAGTTCATATATTAGAGCTGAATTAATAATCATATCTGAATCATCTTGATAAGGGAAGACATATTTTTCTTCTCCTTCTCTTACATTTTTCCACATGTTTAATGTATCAGATGCACTATATGATCTATATTTATTATCTCTTATTATTCTTCTTAATTTTCTAGTATCACTAGTATGTATTCTATTATGATTATCTATATTTAATTGAGTTAAAGGACTTATATAAATTTTAAATTTAATATTTCTATCTATTGATCCTGTTAAATCATCATTTAAAGCATGTAATCCTTCTATAATAATCATATCATTTTTTTCTAATTGCAAATTTTTACCTTTATATTCTCTTTTACCAAGAACAAAGTTATATTCTGGCAATTCAACTCTTTCTCCATCTAATAATTTAGTTAAATGTTTATTAAATAAAGTAACATCTACACAGTTTAATGATTCCATATCTAATTCACCATTTTCAAGTACTGGTGTATTTTTTCTATCATAGAAGTAATCATCTATTGATATTTGATATGTATGTATTCCTTTACTTTGTAAACTAATAGCTAATTTCTTAGAAGTTGTTGTTTTACCACTTGATGAAGGTCCTGCTATTAAAACTATTTTAACATTACCTTTAGCTTCTAGTATTTTATCAGCTACATTAGATAATTGATTATTATAATATGTTTCAGCTACTCTTATAAGTTCATTGTATTTACCTACTGAAACTACTTCATTTAAATCAGAAGCATTTTCAATTCCAACTTTTTTACCCCATTTAGCATAATCTTTAAATGTATCAAACAACATTTTATGGTGAACATAATCTAGTGTACATTCTGGATTATAAGTATCAGGATAACTTATAACAAATCCATTATCTTTTATGTATGTTAATTTAAAATCATCTATTATTTTAGTACTATAAGCTAATTCTCCATAATAATAATCATATATATCATCTATTCTATATAAATTAATATATGTATTACTTATATATTTTAATACTTTAACTTTATCAAATTGTTTCATCTTTTTAAAGTATTTTATAGCATCAAATCTAGGAACACTAACTTTATTAATAATTAAATTATCATTAGATATTTCTTTCATTTTCTCTTCTATTTTTTTAATAGTTGATTTATCTATATCAGCATTTATAACTTCACAATAAAATCCTTTATCAATTGAATGATCTATAACTACTTCAGCGTCCATTCCTAAAACTTTTTTAACAGCTACTATTACCATGAATTGGGCTGTTCTTCCATATATACCATTACCTAAACTAGAGCTTCTATCAAAAAATTCTATTTTAGAACTTCTATTAATTACTTCTCCTAATTCTGTAACATTATTATCTACTTTACCTATTACTATAGGATAATTATAGTTTTTTGAAAAAGATTTACTTATTTCATATAAAGTAACTCCAGATTCAAATTCTTTAATTTCCATATCTTTATAATTAACTTTTATTGTTTTAGCCATATTAAATCCCTCAATTCTTATTCTAATTACATTCTATCAAAAAATAAAGTATTTTGTCACATCTTTACAAAAAAAAACTACTAATTGTAGTTTATTTTTCATTTGAATATAGATCTAATAATTTATTGTATATTCCTTTTTCAATTCTATTTAAAGAATTTATTGATATTTCAAGTGATTTTTGATATTCACCTTTATAAAACAATTTCTCTGCATAAGTTAAATATTTTTCTAAATCATTAGTTTCATCTCTATATCTATTTCCATATACTATAGCCATTTCTGCAAACATAGCTGTTTTAATCATTTCTTTAGTAGTTCTAAATAATTTTAAAACTAAATCTCTAGCTGTATCTACTCTTGTATTTAGCACTTCAATAGTAATAGGTTTTTTATCTAATTCTCTAATAATTTCTTTTATAGCTGCTTGAGCTTCATTTAATTCAACAAAATAATGTGGAGGAATTAAAGGCAAATTGTATTCTTTGATTTTAATCTTAGAATCTTTTAATATTGATTTAATTTCTTCCAATTGTTGTCTAGCTCTTACTTCATCATCTCTCATGTTTCCTATTGTATCTAATACAATATTTACTCTTTCATCTAATGCAGTAAGTTTAGAAGATAATACTTCTATTTCTTTACTTAATTTAGAGAAAGCAAAAACATTATTACCAGTATGTTCCATTAGTATTTTATAATCTTCATTTAATACTTCTAGTTCTTCTTTAACCGCAATTAATGAATTAACTTCAGCTACTGATAAATTATATAAACTCTTTATTTCATCTAATTGATTAAATATTTCACTCATTAAATGATTTAATTTATTTAATTTTTTTCTAAATAGTTTATCTACATCACTATATGCATCTTTATCTACTTTTTCTTTTTCATAATCTGTAAATACTGAATCAAAATATTCAGATAAGATTTTAAGTTCTAAAATACTATCTTCTAAATTTAATATTTTACATCTATCATATATATCACTAATCTTTTTATTAGCTTCTTCTATATTATATTCAATATTTAAATAATCAAGTGGATAACCTTCATTAACCATTCTACTATATTCTGAATTTACTTCTTCTATTTTTTTAGGTAAAACAACTGAACACATTAATATTATATTAGGAACTTCTTCTATAACATTTGACATATGTTTTAATAAGTCATCTATTACTTTGACTATATTATTAACTTCTGTAAATTCATTGCTTTCCATTATAGCTTCAAAGTCTTCAAAACGTTTAGCTATATTTTCAAATTGTAAATCAATTGGTTCTTTTATATCACCATATGCATCTTTATTTCTAGCAAATTTTTCATATAATTCTCTATATTTAGCTTTTAATCTAGTTACTAAAGTTCTATTTCTCTCTTCACTAGTAGTTATTTCTTTTATTTCATTTAATAAAAAATCTGAATTTGTTCTTACTTTATATATTTCCATTTCTAGTTTAGCTATTTTATATAAAGTGCTTTTATAATCCATTTGTGATAATGAATAATCAGCTTCCAACAACATATCTGTTATTTTTGGAATTTGATTAGTTCTAATAATATCTAATCTATCTTTCCAATTATTATACATAGATTCTAATTTTTCATTAGTTAAATATGACTCTATTTTAGTTAACTCTGGAACAATAGGAATACTATCTAATAAATTTTTTTCAATTTCTAATTTATCTAATTGTTTTTTATATTTTCCTTTTTTAGAACGACTAAGTCCATACATAACAACTGAAATTATAACAGCAGCTGAAAATACAACACTAATCATTATTAAAATTACAGTATCCACTTAATCACCTACCCTACACTAATATAATAATATCACATTTTTTTACAATTTTACATATATTTTTGTCAAATTTTATCTAAAAAAGCATCCAATCTCTTTAATAATCTATAATACTTGACTTTATTTATTATTTTGACTATAATACTAATTGCATTACGCATCTAGCAGCATTATTTGAAAATATTGATGTGTTTATTACCTAGTGGGTTATTTTGTAACTTTGCTGCAAAGCGAGAATATTAAAATAAACACCCTAGTATTTGACAAATAAGCAGGTGTCTAATCAAAAAAGAAGGAGGAATATTATGTCAAGATATACTGGATCTACTTATAGAAAATCTCGTCGTTTAGGTTTTTCTATATTAGAAACTGGTAAAGAATTAGCTAAAAAACCATTTGCTCCAGGGCAACACGGACAAGCAAGAGCTAAGAAATTATCAGATTATGGTACACAATTACAAGAAAAACAAAAACTTAGATTTATGTACGGTGTAAGCGAAAAGCAATTCAAAAAAACTTTTGGAGATGCTGGTAAAATGAAGGGTGTTCATGGTGACAACTTCTTTAAATTACTTGAAAGTCGTTTAGACAATGTTGCATACCGTATTGGTTTTGCATCTACAAGAAGAGGAGCTAGACAATTAGTTAACCACGGACATGTAACTGTTAATGGTAAAAAAGTTGATATCGCATCATACAGAGTTAAACCTGGAGATGTTGTAGCTCTTAAAGAACAAGCTAAAACTCATCCAGCTGTTAAAGCTGCTTTAGAAGCTGTTCATAATCGTGTAGAATTTATTACTTACGATGAAGCTAAAATGGCAGGAACTTTTGTAAGATATCCTGAAAGAAGCGAATTAAACGCTGAAATCAATGACTCATTAGTAGTAGAATTTTACAATAGATAATATTAAAAGAATCAGTTTTGATTCTTTTTTTTTTGCACAAAAAAAATGTGAATTAATCACATTTTTATTTTGCTTCTTCTACTGCTCTAGTTTCTCTAATAACAGTTACTTTAATAGTACCAGGATATTGCATTTCATTTTCAATTCTTGTTTTAATATCTCTAGCTACTTTATAACTACCTAAATCATCTATTGCATCTGGTTTAACAATAACTCTTATTTCTCTACCAGCTTGTACCGCATATGTTTTTTCAACACCAGGTATACTGTTAGCTATTCCTTCAAGTTCTTGTAATCTTTGAATATAATTTTCTAATGAATCATTTCTAGCTCCAGGACGTGATGCAGATAAGGTATCTGCTATAGCTACTAATACAGAAATAATTGATGTTGCTTCTGTATCTCCATGGTGTGATTCAATTGCATTTATAACAGTATCACTTTCACCATATTTTCTAGCTAAATCTACTCCTAAAGTAACATGACTTCCTTCAACTTCATGATCTATTGCTTTTCCAATATCATGTAATAATCCAGCTCTTTTAGCTAGTATTACATTTTCTCCAATTTCAGCTGCCATTAGACCTGCTAAATGTGCTACTTCCATTGAATGTTGTAAAGCATTTTGTCCAAAACTTGTTCTAAAATGTAATTTACCAAGTAAGTCTACTAATTCAGCATCTACTTTAGTAAGTCCTAATTCAAATAATGAAGCTTCTCCATATTCTCTAATTTGAGTTGAAATATCTTTTAAAGTTTTATCATATAATTCTTCAATTCTAGTTGGATGAATTCTTCCATCTTTAATTAATGACTCTATTGTAACTCTAGCTATTTCTCTTCTTAATGGATCAAAACTTGATAAAACTATAGCTTCTGGTGTATCATCAATTATTAAATCAACTCCAGTAACAGCTTCGATAGTTCTGATATTTCTACCTTCTCTACCTATAATTCTACCTTTCATTTCATCATTTGGTAAGTTAACTACTGTAACTGTTTTTTCATTAACTACATCTCCTGCATATTTTTGCATACAAGAAACTACCAAAGCTTTAGCTTTTTTATCAGCTTCTAATTTAGCATCACTTTCACGTTCTCTAATGTATCCAACAATCTCTAAATTCATCATGTCTTCAACTTTTTTAAGAACCATTTCTTTAGCATCATTTTTAGATAAACCAGCTATTTTTTCTAATTCTTTAATTTGTTCGTCTTTTATTTCTTCCACTTTAACTTGTTCTTTTTGGATTTCTTTTTGTTTGTTAATTAAAATATTCTCTTTTTCCTCAAGCATCAATTCTCTATTTTGAAGTGTTTGATCTCTTCTATCCATATTAGTTTCTCTTTGTAATAATCTATCCTCAGAGTCTTTTATTTCAGATTTTTTTTCTTTTATTTCTTTTTCCACTTCTAATTTTAATTTATGAGCTTCTTCTTTTATTTCAATAACACTATCTCTTTTTAATTTATCCGCTTCTTTTTTAGCATTTTCAATTGTTTTTTCTGCTTTACTTGATGCAGAAACACCTTTTAAATAACTAATAAGAAACATACCTATAATTCCAACAAAAAGTCCAATCAAGACTAGTAAAATGGAGAAAACGATTTCGTTCATAACTTAACCTCCATCTCTTAATTATACATTTAGTAAAAATATTATTTCACTACTATCATTGTAGAGAAAAAATAGAAATAAGTCAAGAAAATAAAAATGTAATTTTTCAACACAAAATAAAAGCTTTGACCTTTGTCAAAGCATAGACTTATTTTTCTGTTTCAGTTTTAGTTTTTGTTTTAGTTTTCTTTGTTATTTCAAAATGATCTCTTATTTTTGCTTCTAGTTCATTTCTAAGTTCAGAATTATTTTTCAACATTTCTTTAACGTTTTCTTTTCCTTGACCTAATTTTTCACCTTTATAAGCAAACCAAGCCCCAGATTTATCTACGATTTTCGCTTCACTAGCTAAATCTACTATTTCTCCAGTTTTAGAAACACCTTCTCCATACATAATATCAACACTGCATGTTTTAAATGGAGGAGCCATTTTATTTTTAACAACTTTGATATTTGTTTTATTACCAACAATATTTTCTCCATCTTTTATTTGTTCAGCTCTTCTAATATCTAATCTAATTGATGAATAGAATTTTAAAGCACGTCCACCAGTTGTTACTTCTGGACTACCAAACATAACTCCAACTTTTTCTCTAAGTTGATTTATAAAGATACATATTGTATTTGTTTTGCTTATTGTTCCATTTAATTTTCTTAAAGCTTGACTCATAAGTCTAGCTTGTAAACCCATGTGACTATCTCCCATTTCACCTTCAATTTCAGCTTGTGGGACTAATGCTGCTACTGAATCTATAACAATAATACTTATTGCACCACTTCTAACTAAAGCTTCACAAATTTCTAAAGCTTGTTCTCCATTATCTGGTTGTGATAATAATAATTCATTTGTATCTACACCTATTTTAGCTGCATATTTAGGATCTAGAGCATGTTCCGCATCAATAAACGCAGCTTTTCCACCTGCTTTTTGAGCCTCTGCAATAGCATGTAATGCAAACGTTGTTTTACCACTTGATTCTGGGCCATATATTTCTATAATTCTTCCTTTAGGATATCCACCTATTCCTAAAGCTATATCTAATGATAATGAACCGCTTGAAATTGTTTCAATATCTAAATGTTCATTATCCCCTAATTTCATAACTGAACCTTTACCGAATTGCTTTTCTATATCGGCAAGTACTTGATCTAAAGTTTTGTCCCCTGATGTTTTAACCATTCGTATTCCTCCTTACATTAAAAGTATATATTATATTTTTTGACGTGTCAATACAAAAACGAACATTTGTTCAAAATTTATTTTTCATCTTTTTTCCTCCTCTTTTATATTTTACGAGGTTTAATTTATATTTCCTTTTAAAAATAAAAAAATAACATTATTTATGTTATTTTCCGCTTTCAAATATAAGCTTTTTATTCATATTGTAATATTCTACACCAGAAACTATTGAAAGCACTGTTGCAATTACTAATAATGCATCTGATACTCTTAAATTCCAAAGTTCAAATGGAAGATTATAAAATAAAGATAGTGCAATACCAGTCATTAAAAATGCTGTTTTATATTTTCCTGTCTTTATAGCAGCTATTACTTGTCCTTTATTTCCAGCTAACATTTTAATTGAGTCAACTATAATATCTCTTACTATTATTACAACAGGTATTATTGGTGAAACAAATCCACTAAAAGCTAGTATAATTAATACTGAGTTAACTAAAACTTTATCAGCTATTGCATCAATCATCTTACCAAAATCTGTTACTAAATTGTTTTTTCTAGCTAAATAACCATCAACAAAATCTGTTAAAGATGCTATTATAAATAGAAATCCTGCTATTAAATATTTTAAATCTATTACTAATGATTCATTAATGAATAATTTAGGAATTATTATTCCTGTTGAATCAAAAGGAAATAGTAAAACAATAATTATTACAAATGACAAAAAAATTCTACTTAATGTAATTTTATTTGGTAAATTCATATTTCCTCCTATATATTAGTAAACCATAGATAATACATTATCATCTTTGGTTTTATCATTTTGACTAATTTGATTAAATATTAATAATGAAATTGTCAAAATTAATAATGCTAATGCACCATATAAAACAGCATGTGAAATATCTGTTTTTTCTTTTTTTAACGTTGTATATGGAGATGCTACTCTACCATCTTTTTTATTCTTTTTTTCTATTCTTTTTTTAGCTTTTTTTATATCTTCTATTGATATTTTTGAAGTATAATCGAATAAATATTCATTAAATTCATCAACCATATCTTCATAACTCAAACCTAGATATTTAGAATATTCTTTTATAAATTGTTTTAAATAAAATATATCCTTAAATGCATCTATGTTTCCAATTTCAATATTTTCTATTTGACTTGGTCTTAATTTAAGGTCAGTTGCAGCTTCTTCAACAGAGATACCAATATTTTCTCTAGCTTCTTTTAAAGCTTCTCCTATTTCCTTCAAATTTCCACCATCTTTCTTAAAAAAATAAATAAGTCTTAATAAGCCATGTTCTGTTCCTATTTCTAGGCGACAAACATCTATCTATCGATTTCTCGATCCTACACTTGATTCGATTCTCTTATGTAAGTTCCCCTACCAAATTTGGGTTTCTCGCTCGCGGGGTTTACCTCGTTCCACTTCACTGTTTCCAGCTCATTCGTCACTTTGGCACTTTACGCTAATCTAACCATATTTAAAAAACTTAGGTTATTTCATCTCCGTCAGATTTCTCTGCTATGGGTTATTTTTTCCCCATACACGAACACTACAGCCATCACAGACTGTGCGAGCATGGACTTTCCTCTACATCACTTAAATGCAGCGTTTGTCTAAAGACTATTCATCTCTTCCGTATATTGCTTTTTCTAAATTAGATAATCTTCTAAGTAAATCTGAATTTGTAACTTCGTGACTTGAACTTTCTCTAATTACATCAAATTTAGATCTTAAATTTCTAACTTCTTGTTTAAGTTTAATGTTATCTTCGATTAATTCTTTTTTATCATTTTCTGTTTCTTTAATAATAGCCATGAATTCATCATAATCTCTAATAACTGCATCAAGAAATTTATCAACTTCTTGTGGTCGATACCCTCTAGTATCTATTTTAAATTCTTTTTCTAAAATATCCTTGCCTGTTAGCAAAATTCTATCTTGATACATAATACCCCTCATTTTCTTAAAACATTTTCTCAAAAAAAATATTTTTTGTCAATTTTTTTATTTGTTTTTATCTGAGATAATTAAATAATATCACAAATGACTAAAAAAAACTATATATATAGATAATTAATTTGTATTTAATTATATTTTAAAAATGAAAACAACTAAAAAATTGTGGTATTATTTTCCAAATTATAGTATACTTAAAATGGTGATATTTATGAAATATCCATGTGGAACAAAAAAAACAAAAAGCACTTATATTGAGTATAGCAACAGAGGTATGGGACTAGAATCAGATTTAAATATTACGAATGAGCAATATAAAAATTTTGATATAGCACATATATATAAGAAGCCTACTCCTATAACTGTTTCTAAAGTGGAATTTAATATTAAAAAAGAACCTATAATTAAAGAAGGATTTTATAAAACACCTTCTACTACTGATTATAACGGTTTATATAAAGGGAAGTACATTGATTTTGAAGCTAAAGAAACTTCACTTCAAAGTTTTCCTTTATCTAATATTCATGCCCACCAAATAAAGCATTTGCAAGACATAACAAAACATGGCGGCATTGCTTTTTTAATAGTTAGATTTACAACTTCTAATATAACTTTTTTATTAGAAGAAAAAAAATTAACAAATTTTATCAACGAAAACTCTAGAAAATCTATCCCCCTATTATATTTTCAAGATAATGGTTACATTATAAAAGAAAAGTTTAATCCAAGAACAGATTATTTAGAAGTTATTAATAATTTATATTTTAAAGGAGAATAAAATGAAAAAATTTATAAATAAAAATAAAGAAGCAATTATTATAACGTCAATAAGCTTAGTAGCTTTTATTGTAGGTTATATATCAGTAGGATTTTTAAAATCATTTTTAATAATAGGACTAGCAGATGCTATATATATAGGTTCTGTTGTTTTAGGAAATAAAAAGGGGCGAAAGAAAAAATCTATTGCTCCTCCTAGTAAAGCAACAAAAAAGAAAAAAAGAAAATTTCTTAAATTACTAGCTATAGCCTTTATAGGTTGTTGTATAGTTGGTATGGTTGGAGTTGCTGCTTTCTTATTTACAATAGTTGAAAAAGCACCAAGCTTTAATCCTGATAATTTATACACACAAGAATCATCTACGATATATGATGTAAATGGTGTTGTACGTGCTAAATTAGGTAGTGAAAAAAGAGAAAAAATAACTTTTGATAAATTACCTCAAGTATTAATAGACGCTATAGTAGCGACTGAAGATTCTAACTTTTTCCAACATAATGGATTTGATTTATCAAGATTTTTAGTAGCATCAGTAAAACAAGTTCTTACTGGTGGGGGTGGAGGAGCATCTACATTAACAATGCAGATTTCTAAAAACTCATTCACTAATACATCTACATCTATAGTAAGAAAATTTACTGATATTTATTTATCTATATTTGAAATTGAAAAAGAATATACAAAAGAAGAAATTCTTGAATTTTATGTAAATACTCCTTATTTAGGTAGTGGAGCTTACGGAGTTGAACAAGCTTGTCAAACATATTTTGGAAAATCTGCATCAGATATTAACTTAGCTGAAGCTGCATTAATAGCAGGTTTATTCCAACTTCCTTCTTCATATGATCCAAACATTAATCCGGAATTAGCCGAAGAAAGAAGAGAAACAGTTTTATATTTAATGCATAGACATAAATATATTACAGACGAAGAATATGATATAGCTATGAAAATGACTGTTGAAAAACTTTTATATTCAGGAGATACAACTTCTAATGACAAAAGTGATTATCAAGTATTTATAGATACAGTTGTTGAAGAAGTATTAGAAGATACTGGATATGATCCTTATGTTACTCCAATGGAAATATATACTACATTAGATCCAGAAAAACAAACTCATGTATCTAATATTATGAGTGGAGAAACTTATACATGGGAAAATACAGCAGTTGATGCTGGAATAAGTATTGTTGATGTCAAAACAGGAGCTATTGTTGCCGTTGGTGGTGGACGTAACCGTGTTGGAGAAAGACAATACAATACAGCAACTATGATTAAACGACAAATAGGTTCTACAGCTAAACCAGTATATGATTATGCTCCAGGTATTGAATTTTTAAACTGGTCAACATATACACCATTTACTGATGAAGAATATTCATATTCAAATGGAGTTGGTATTAGTAACTGGGATAGAAAATATAATGGATTCTTAACACTAAGAACAGCTTTAGCACAATCTAGAAATATACCAGCACTTAAAGCATTCAAATCTGTTAAAAATTCAGATATATTATCATTTGTTAAAGGATTAGGACTTTCACCAGAAGTAAATGATGGTATAGTTCACGAAGCCCACGCAATTGGAGGATATAATGGTGAATCACCACTTAGTATGTCAGTAGCATATGCTGCATTTGGTAATGGTGGTTATTATATAACACCTCACAGTTATACTAAAATAATATATAAAAATACTAATGAAACATATGAGAAAAAAATAGAAAAAACAAGAGTTATGAGTGAAGAAACAGCTTATATGATGACTAATTTATTACAATCATCTGCAGCTTTAGGTCTTGGTTCTCAGTCTTATGTAAATGGGGCTGTTTATGGAGCTAAAACAGGAACTTCAAATTATGACGAAGCTACTATAAAAAAATGGGGATTTGGTTCTGATGCAGTAAATGACCTTTGGATAGACGCTGTATCTCCAGATTATGCTATTTCAATATGGTATGGTTACAAAAGTATAACTGCAGGTTATACAAGTAATTCTTATACAATAAGTCACAGAAAACTATTCCAAGCAGTAGCTAAAGGAATATTTAAAAATACAAGCAATTGGACACAACCTGAAAGTGTTATTTCTGTAAAAGTTGAATTTGGTACTGAGCCAGCTGCACTTCCTAGTGAGTACACTCCATCAGACTTAATTGTTACAGAATTGTTTAAAGAAGGTACAGAACCTACTGAAGTATCTGATAGATATAGTAAATTATCAGATGTAACTAATTTAAAAGGTACAGTTAGTGGTTCAACTTTAACATTATCTTGGAATACAATTGATACTCCAAACGCAATAAGCGATACATGGTTAAATACATTCTTTAATACAGAATACACAAATGCAAATGCAAGAGCTAGTGCATTAGCCGCTAGAATAGCTTATAACAATTCAAATATAGGTACAATCACTTATAAAGTGTATTCAAAAAATACTGCAGGCGAATTAACTTATATTGGAACAACAGCTAAAAATACATATGATGTAAGTGTAACAGCTACATCAGATACTACTTACGTAGTTAAAACATCTTATACAATATTTACAGCTAACGCCAGTGATGGTGCTTCTGTTAAAGTTGCTTTA
>Ga0209373_10002543_pt1 | contig 18108 bp, 21 predicted proteins | sample Higcelweek5metaG_FD_187173 | JGI IMG/M metagenome (GOLD analysis project Ga0209373, IMG submission 187173) | Freshwater pond sediment microbial communities from the University of Edinburgh, under environmental carbon perturbations - High... | ecosystem: Environmental > Aquatic > Freshwater >... | reverse complement strand
GTTACAGTAAGCGTCGGAGTGAAATGTCTCCAAGATGAAGTGACTCTTGACGAACTTATTGATAATGCCGACAAGAATTTATATGAGGCAAAAGCAGAAGGTAAAAACATAGTAAGAGGGTAATCATTGGACACAGTAATATCGAAAAAGCACTGGACATGGATCAGAGGTAAGTCAACGGATGAAGAAAAGAATAGCTATACTAGTTCTTGTCTTTATAAGCACGTTTTCCATTGTTTTTGCCATATTTTATGTAATAGCATCGGATAAGAATTACGAAAAAAGGTACCGCAACATTCGGGTTAGTTTTGACGCGCGGATAAGCTCCGGAAATCAACTTGGATCTCTGATTAGTTCCGAAGGAACAGCAGGGGAAGAGGTGTATATACCTGTTCAAACGGAGGTTCATGTTGTTGAGATTTGGGGGGATACTATTTGGGTTGAAACGCCATTCATAATAGAAATTGAAGGAGAACTTCACGAAGCCTCTGCGGGTCGTATCCCGATAGAGAATATTGATCAATCGTCTTACGCCAAGGAACTTTACCAATCAATAAGTAAAGAAAATGAACAACGCATTGATTCGAAGATCAGAAATTATCTTATTATTTCGGTTATTGCTGCGGCGATCGTGTTCCTTGTTTTTTCATTGATTTTCCTCTTAATCGAGAAGAAGTGCACTACCGGTCGCAAATGGAAAATCCTTTTTGGCTATCTGCTATTTAATGCAATTCTGTCGATTTCTTTTATGATTTTATGTATACAGTATGCGGGGCGCATTAAGTAAAAATGTCGCACAGAACCATTTATAAAAAGCAACCCCTTACTTCTTCCCCTCCCCCAACTCTTTGTCCTTAGCATTTTTCTTCTGCATCCTTATAAATCCGACAGAAATCAGCGCGATGCAAATGAGAAGCCCGATGACAGCGGGCAGGATGACGGACCGGCCGGACTCGCCACCGAAAAGGACGCTCCAGAGCATTTTGGCGACGGCAATAAAAACCATGACCGATATGCCCATCCACAGGCTTCTTTTCCAGAATGCAATGCTTAGAGCGATGAGCGACAGCGGGACCAGGATGGTTGTGACGATTTTAACCCAACCCCAGTCACCGAGCAGATAATCTTTTTCCATGGCAAGAAAATCAGCAACGCTGTTATTCACTGTTGCCGGGACCGGAAACCAGGACATGCTGGTAAGTAGCAGGAAAATGGTTATCGAAATGCCCGCGAAACTTCTTTTGAAGGAGAAAAAACAGAAGGGTATCAGAAACAGCGGCCGGATATACCAGCTGAGTTGATTCTGATGCCGTGCGAACACCCAATCGAAAAAGCCGGTGCTGGCAGACGCCATTACGATAAAAAGAATGGACAGAATAGCAAAGACAATTGCCAGGGGCTTGTCTAATCGCTGCAGGGATAGTTGTTTTTGCTTTTCCATGTTAATTACCTCCGTGTGTTTACTCGTGGGTAGCGGGTTTTGCGGCACCGTGTGCCATGAAGTGCACAAACAGATCCAGATTGCTTAGCATCGTGTCAAGTTCAAAATCCTCGTCCTTATTAAAGATCTCCTCAAAGTGCGAAAACAAATAACTCATGGTTTTGATTAAAAAATCCCGGGAATAGGTAGGATCAAAGGTGCTGTCCCGAATCGCTGCGTCGATCATACCGGCAAGAAGTCCCTCCGCATCGATCCCGAGTATCGCGGACGCCTCAAGATAAATAGCATTGCCTTTCTCGCCTGAAAACATTCGGCTCAGCCGATGATACCGTGGATACTTCGAGGCAAATTCTGCGCCGATACGAGCCTGATACCGAAATTGTTCGAAGATGTCTTTTCCGGCCGACACATCCGGCTGCGTCTCAAGGCGATTGCGGATAAAGGTCCACTTCGCCTCTACGGCGGACTTGAGCATATAGAAAAACAAATCCTTTTTGTCCTTGAAATGATAGTAGAAGCTTCCTTTGCTGACGCCCGAGTTTTTCAAGATGGAATTGAGCGAAGCCTCTTCATAGGACTTCGAAGAGAATTCATCCAGTGCGGCGTCCAGAACGGCTTCTTTTCGCTCGAAAAGCGTCTCTTTCATTCATGTACTCCCTTTGATGTGCAAGTTGTAGACCGACTGGTCTAATCGGATAATACCAGAATGGTTTTGCACTGTCAAACTAAAAAACTCTGACTTGCTGTAGGCTATTCGGCTATTTCCGTGAAACACAGGAAAACAATATTCCGGCAACGCGGGCCTTTTCGCGGCACCCAGACGTGAGACTCCTATGTAGTTCCATAAATTTCGAAATTTTGCAGAAGCAGGGGACAACTGAGGCCTCTCGAGTCGAAAAATACCGGCAAACCGGCCGGAACCACTCCATCTTGTCGGTATTTTTGAGTTGCAGAGAGTCAGTAGCGGCAATAATACCGACAAAACTGTCGGAAACACTTCATCTTGCCGGTATTTCGCGCCAGAGCAGAGAGCTATCGAACCGAAAAATACCGGCAAACCAGCCGGAAATGCTCCATCTTGTCGGTATTTCGCGTTATAGCAGAGGCCTATCGAGCCGATAAATACCGGCAAACCGGGCAGAAAAGCTCCAACTTGCCGGTATTTCGATCAAAATTACCAACAAAAGCATCACGATCGCCTCGATTTGAATGTATTAGAATGCGTTGCTAAGGACAAGCGAACGATAACTCGATCTGCCATATACTCAGCTTCGCGAACGTACTGGCGAGCCTTTGAAAGATTCCGAGTATTGATATAACTGGCCGAAGTAAAACTGTAATTTAGCTATCCCAACACCTTTCCTTAATTAAATTTCACGGAGATAGGTGAAGAACCTTGCTGTGCGAGCTATTGACAACCGCTGGCCTGCATCGTATTATCTATATGACTAAACTAATAGAAATAGTCACATAGTGCATATAAAGAGGAGGCGCATCGGAAATGCCCAGATTTTCGGAAAGGGAAAAGGAACGGATCTACGAGAAGTTGCGTGATGAAGGTGAGAAGCTTTTCGTGCAGCACGGGCTTCGTAAGGTAACCGTCGATGAGCTTTCTCAGGCGGCGGGTATCGCCAAGGGCACGTTCTATCATTTCTATGAAAGCAAAGAGCAGCTGTTCATGGACATCAACGTGAAGATCCAGTTCAAACTGTGGGAGCGGATGGATTCCGTTCTGGAAGAAAATAAAACACTGCCTCCAAAGGAACTCACGCGGAAGATTTTTATGACCATGGCGACATTCTCCGGGGAGTATCCGCTGATCAATATGATGAATCAAGATACGATCGAACAGCTGATCCGGAAGCTCCCGCAGGACGTAGTCGAAAAGCACGTCCAGGAGGACAGCGAATTTCTGCGAAAGCTCGAAGAGTATGGCGTCCGGTTCAAAATCGACCGCGATCTGGCGGCGAAGATTTTCGAGCATGTGTATTTGAGCAGCATCAATATGAAGTTCGAGACGCAGGAGACCCAGGCGGCAATACTAATTCTATTGCTCAACGGAGCCATTGATCAGATTGTGGAGGATTAAGGAAATGATTACAGTAGAAGATGTCTTTTTGAAATATCCGGCGGCGAAGGCAGATACCATTAACGGTATTTCTTTTTCGGTGCGGGAAGGTGAGATCTTCGGCTTTCTCGGGCCTTCGGGCGCCGGGAAAAGCACGCTGCAGAAAATTCTTACCGGTGTCCTCCGCGGCTACCGTGGCAGCGTGTCGGTGCTCGGCACGGAAGTGAAGCAACGCAAAAACAGCTTCTACGAGGATATTGGCGTCGACTTTGAATTTCCGAATTTCTACGGCAAATGCTCGGCGATCGAGAACCTCAACTTTTTCTCTTCGCTTTACAGTCGCAAGCCGCAGTCTGCCATGGACCTGCTCGAAAAAGTCGGCCTAAAGGACGATGCCGGCAAAAGGGTGTCCGAATATTCCAAAGGCATGAAGATGCGCCTCGGTTTTGTCCGCGCTCTGCTTCATGACCCTAAGCTGCTGTTTTTGGATGAGCCGACAAGCGGTCTCGATCCGTCGAGCGCGCGGACGCTGAAGAACATGATCATCGAAGAAAAGCAAAGAGGAAAGACCATTATCCTGACCACGCACAATATGCACGACGCCGAGGAGCTCTGTGACCGGGTTGCTTTCGTGGTGGAAGGGAAAGTGAAGGCGATGGATACGCCGGAGGCTTTCAGAATGCAGACCGTCGATACGAAGGTGCTTTTCGCGGTTCAGGACCAAGATAATCTTACCGAACGCGTAACGCCGCTAAAGGACCTAAATGCCAACAGTCAATTTCTAAGCGCCCTCTCCGCAGGAACGCTCAGGAGCATTCACACCCAGGAGCAGACGCTTGAGGACGTATTCATCGCGCTGACGGGCAGGTGTCTGACATGAGATTGTGGGCAGCCATCCAAAACGATATCCGCTTCCAAATGCGCTACGGATTCTATTTCCTCTATGCCTTCCTGACGCTGCTCTATTCCGTGGTGCTGATCTTCGTACCGGATCAATTCCGCGAAATCGTTTCCTTCATTGTGATCGTCTCCGATCCGGCGATGGTGGGCTTCTTTTTTATCGGCGCTATTTGGCTTCTAGAAAAAAGTGAAGGGGTTCAAAAATTCTTTGTCATTTCACCCCTCAAGTCGCTGGAATACATCCTTGCAAAAGCACTCTCACTTGCGGTGATTTCGACACTTTCAACGCTTGTGCTTCTCCTGGTTGCCGGCAAAGACGGGGCCGCATTTCTGCTCATTCTGCCGGGTGTTTTTGCCGGATCAGCGGCGTTTACCATCATCGGCCTCACGGCATCGACTTATGCCGGAACCGTCAACCAATATCTGCTTATAAGCATTCCGGCAGAACTTTTTATCACCCTGCCGATCGTTCTCTATGCATTCAAACTGCAAATCCCCGGCCTGACGCTTTTCCCGGGAACCATGCTGTGGAAATTAATCAGCGAAAAGAGCAGCGCCGAAACGATCTTCGTTCTGCTGGGCATCGCCGCATGGATTGTGATCGCAACAGGGATCGCAATGTTCAGGGTCCCACGCGCCCTGTCCGAAGAAGGAGGCGGAAACACATGAGAAAAACACTGATTCTTTTGAAGATGGGTCTGCGACAGTTGCTCACCGACGGCATGCTGGTCATGCTCCTTATCGCGCCCCTTTTGATCGGTCTGGTTTTCCGGTTTGGTATACCGGTACTAAACACCCTGCTTATCGAAAAACTGGATTTCTCCCTGCTACCCTGGTACCCACTGATTGACGCATTTATGATTATGCTGACACCGTGCATGGTCGGCATGGCGGGTGCTTTCCTGATACTTGACGAATGTGACGAGGGAACCGCTTTGTATTATACGATTACACCCACGGAAGGTCCGTTCTATCTGGCAGCGCGCATCGGCATCCCGATGATTTGGGGCGTCGTGAGCTCGATCGCAACAGTCCTGATCTTCGGAATTTCGGGGATGCCCTTACTGCAAATTCTGGTCGGATCATTTATGTCTGCGCTCGCGGGAACATTTGTCGCAATGATGGTGGTGTCCCTTGCCGGAAACAAAGTCGAAGGGCTCGCTGTTTCCAAGCTTTCGGGAATCATTTTTGCCGGAATGTTTATTGCCTGGTTTGCACCGGCTCCATACAAATATACGTCGGCTTTTCTCCCGAGCTTCTGGCTCGGCGAAGTGTTGAAAAACGGGGTGAACCTGCTCCCGGTGATCGCAGGAACGGTTGTTTGCGTAATCTGGATTGCGGGCTTTGCCGGAAAGTTCATGAGGAAAATACAATAAACCTGTGTATGTGCGGTGTGAAGCGGCACTTCCTATTCATGGGGCAGATCCAATGATAAAATAATTGCGGGAAAAGCAGACAGGGAATGCCATAACTGACACCCGAATAAGAGGAAAATTATGGATAAAAATGATGATTGGAGATTAACGTATCAGGAGAGCTATTTGAAAGGTAAAGCATTAACCTTCAAACAGTATGAACCTCCATCACCAACCTGGGATCACGATCACTGTGCTTTTTGTTGGCATAAATTCAGCGAAAGCGAATCAGATTTACACGAGGGGTATTACATTCCGGAGAATAAACACTGGATATGCCGGGAGTGCTTCAATGATTTTAAAGAAAGTTTTAACTGGACAATTATAGAACTTGATTTATAAGTTTTTGTACTGACTCAAATGTGACTCTACATGACAAAGATAGCATCGAAATATCTGGGAAATTGAGGGGGCAGTAATGACCATTGCATCGAAAAAAAACAACAGGTCAAAGGCCATCCTGCTTACAGGGCTGGCCGGAATGATCATAATGGCGGCAGTCATGTATGTATTGCTTGATCACGGAATTGTTTTGATGAATAACCCGCCTGCCAAAAAATATCCGATTCGAGGCGTTGACGTTTCCAATTATCAAGGAAAAATCGATTGGGCCGTGCTCAGCAATCAGGATATTGATTTTGCATTTATAAAAGCAACGGAAGGCAGCAGTTTTGTCGACGCGAGTTTTTCACAGAACTGGGAAGCGGCACAGAAGACGGATTTGCGCATGGGAGCCTATCATTTTTTCAGTTATGACAGTCCGGGAATCACGCAGGCTGAAAACTTCATCCAAACAGTCCAGGCTTTTGAAGGAATGCTGCCTCCGGTTATAGACGTTGAGTTCTATGGGGATAAAGAATCAAATCACCCTGACAAAGAGGCGGTATTAGTAGAACTGCGCGTTATGTTGCAGGAGCTGGAAGCCCACTATGGATTGCGGCCGATCATTTATGCAACGAAGGAGACATATAACCTCTATATTGCCGATGAATTCTCCGACTATCCACTCTGGATTAGAGAAGTGTGGTTTTCGCCCAATGAGTGTCGTGATTATGCATGGACCTTCTGGCAGTACACAAATCGCGAAAAGCTTGAAGGATACTCCGGCGAAGAAGAATTCATCGATATGAACCTGTTCTACGGAACCGGAGAAGAGTTTTTAAGTAGCAGTTGGAAAACGTAGGACTTGAGTGGGTTGAGCGACAGATACTCGGGAAAAAGGAAGACAGAGCAATGATTCTCATTGTAAGTTTTTTGTTGTGGTCAACCAACCAGTTGCGCAATATATGAATGAGTATTCCCGAGTGTTATAAGAAGAAAAGAGCTTTGTTCGTTGACATCTACTACAAGCAGTAATATAGTTGAAATAGATTGCAGTCACGACATATCAGTTTCTATGTTAATTGTAGATTATCGAGTCTCTCAATATCAAATACAGTGCCCTTAGATGAGCCAATTAAGGATTATTTTTACGGTTGTCATTTTCAAGACTACATACCCGTATCCTTGGTGGCAAAATGTTAAAGAATGCAAGGTGAGTTTATGAAAACGAAGAGATGTATTGGGTCAGAACTCTTGTTGGCATTTGTGGTTTGCATATCAATTTCTGCGCTTGTTGGAGGGTGCTTTTCGCGTGTTCCTGAAAATTCGATAACAAAGAACCGTGAAGTGTCATTTGTCACCGAAGAGAGTCAGATCGTGTCTCCTACACCGATAGAAATTGACGAGATTGTTTTTGAAGAAGTTGATGAAAAGCAGTATTTATATGCCGTGGTTGGTGAAGAGAATGTTGTTGTTCTGGGGAATGGAACAAGTCACGAGATAAAGGGTGTTCTGAGTTTTTTCCAGTATCATGATGAACTGCAATATTCGATCGACGGATCTCGGGTAGCGATGCTAATGACCGAAAATGATGATGGCTTCGGACGCGACATTAGCTACGATGAGGGCACAGGTCGTCTTATTACTTATGACGGATATACGGAATACGAGATTGCAACGGACGTTGATCGATTCCAAATTTCCCTCGATGGCAGTGCCATTGCGTATCTGACCGGAAACTATTCAGAAGGAATTGGGGGCAATCTGTACTTATATGACTGCGAAAAAGGAGAAACAGAGTTGATAAGCGAAGGAGCAGGTCGTCTTTATGCCTTATCTCCGACCGGAAATTCTATTTCGTATACAACGTTTGAGCAGTCCGGTGATCCGGAATCGCTGGTCTGTCATATCAAGACCGGAGCAAATCCTTCTCAAGAGGTTGTGAAGGGAATGTATCCCGTTGCGCTTACGGATGACGGTTCACTTGTATATACAGTCCGACGGGTGGACGGTGTTTTTCAAGAGCAAGCAGAAGTTGAGTTATGGGTCTACAAGGGTATAGAAGGGACATTACTATGTCCTGCCATCAAAAGTGAATACTTACAGGATGCCGAAGAATATCTATTTAATAGCAGTTGTACACAGGTACTTTTTAGTTATTATGATGGCGTGTATTTTTCACGAGACGGAAGCGATGCTGCACTTTTAGTGAAAGAAGCTGTTTTGCCGAAAATTAACTACGGCTATTCCAACGGCTATTACAGAGTTAACCATTATGATACCGGATTGAATGGAAGCCGCTCAGCATTTTTGAATACGCAAAATCTCTACAATGTTATGCTGACCATTCATCTAAACAGTACAGATGGAAACGGTATAAACAATATTTGGTACTTTAATGAAAAAAACGAAACGCAGATACTAAACGAAGTTTTTGTATCTCAAAGATGGATTCAGTCAGGGGGATCTATTCTGGCAATAACGGGACAGGATTGGAATCTTATGTACATTGAGGATATTTACAGTAATTCAGAACCAGTCAAAGTTGGAGCCAATGCATCTTTCCCGATTATACTAACTTCAAGCAACACGGCACTCTATATTTCCGGAGATCCCGAGGCACCCGGACTGTATTCTGTCAGAATTTCAGACGATATGAAGGAAACCTGTTTGGTATCTTCGTGCATTGGTGTTGTGCTGCATAGCAAGGAAAATGAGCCGGATAGAATTTATTATCTTGAAGGAAATGATCCTGCTGACTATGAAGACGATTCATACTACGTTGACTCATATTACTTCGATCTTTATATGGTTGAAGACACGGAGGGGGCTTCTCCTGTAAAAATTGCAGAAAAGGTTGCTTCAGTTGGAACGGGTGAATTTGGAGTTTACTATCTATCATTGGGCAAGATAAATGATGATTTGTACGATCAAAATAACCTGTTTTACAGTAGCGACGGAGAGACGTTTGAAAATGTTGCTACGATTGACGTGCGCTATCTTTATGGAGGTTGAAGACGAGTATCATTTCGCAACGATCAAACGGGCTAAGTTAGTCCTTGGAGGGCAACTAAAATGATGTCGAGTTCGAGCACAAAATTACGGGGAGGTAGTAGTTCTTTGTCATAAATTTAACCGGAAGTATCCTAATCACTAACCTCCCCTTATCCTCAAAATAATTACCACCCACCCCTTGACACACAGCCGTACTAGTTGCATAATACAGTCAATGTACTGTATTACACGAATGGTACGGTTTTTATATTTGATTTTCATGGGGGAGGGAACGGACAATTCTGGATTTTGCGGGGCTGGAGATGAATGATTTGTCTCCGATATACAATCAAATCGTGAAGTACGTCAAGATACGTATTCTGCGAAAAGACGCAGCCAGCGGAGAAGAGCTCCCCTCGCGGCGGATACTTTCGGCGACCCTCGGCGTCAATCCGAATACAATCCAGAAGGCGTATCGAATCATGGAAGAGGAGGGCTATATCGTGTCCTTTCTCGGCTCGAAAAGCATTCTCCAATACGACGAGGCGCTTGTGGAAAAGATTAGAGATGAACTGTTGCAATCGGATATGTCGGCATTTATATCAGAAGTGAAGAAAATGGGTTTTGACAAAGACCGGACGTGCAAACTGATTGATGAATTTTGGGAAAAATACTAAGGAGACGTAATATGGGGATCTGCTCAGAATGGTTTTCTATGTTTAACGTATATTGGAAAAATACACGCAAGTGGTTCTTTGTAATGGTTGCCGGACTGGCGGCGATTGAACTCGGATTGCTTCTGTATTATGTGAACGGTGGCTACCTGCACATGTATATTACGGATGGCAATAGCCGAAGATGGCCGATGGAATATGGCGGAGCACTTCAATCAATACGTCTGGATTATATAGTTCCTGTATTTTTGGTGACCTTTGTATTTTTTCTCATTCTGTCATATTCGTCATTCTTCAGTTTGAAAACATTGATGTTGACTCAACGCTTGCCGATCAGCTTGAAAATGCAGATCCTAACTCAGATCGGGTATTCCCTGCTCATGCTTCTATCATTCTGGCTTATACAGTTCCTGATCATTATCGCCGGTTTCCTGATTTATCGTTACAGTGCGCCGGATGGTTTGATGATAGACGTGCAGATTTTTAAGATTTTCTGGTATCCCGGGTTAGTGGCAAAATTATATCCTTTCCTCAACATGAACTATCTTGGGACTTGGCTAGTATGTCTTGGTTGTCTTTCTGTTTTGCCAAGCTATATTTCTTATAGAGTAAGGGTGATGGAACACTATTTCATATGGAGTGTGGTCAAATTAGCAGTCGGTTTTCTTGCTTTATCCATTGTCCGCGCTATTTATGATATAGGGGAAAAAACAATAATTTATACCGTTGTCATTTTCTTATTTTCCTTGGTAATGATCCGGTATCTTTTTTTTCGAGACGTACACCTGAAAAGGAGCAAAACTAAATGAGGGCCTGGAGATTTATCAAGTTTAGAGTTATTGCAGTTGCAGCCGGAATCAGCATTCTTTTTATCGGCCTTCAGATCGTTTATGGAGTCTTCTTCACAATCATGAATGATGCTATCGAGGTAGTTGAAAAGCATGATTATGAAGGTGCTAAATATGGTATTTTACCTGACGGCGTTATGCCCACGATTAACGATCTGCTCCAGAAAACCGCAATCATCCCCTTGATGATAATTGCGTTTATTGCAGCCTGCATCGTTCCGGTGCTCTTTATCGTGAAAGATTATTATGAAAATAAAAGCATACGTACGATTATGAGACTTCCCATTCCCAAAACATATTACTATCTCGACAAACTGTTTCCACCGACTTTTCTACTCGGAATATTTTGGCTCATGCAATGGGGGACTCTTTCAACAATGGCTCGTCTTTATATTGCCGAGGTTCCGGTAGAAAAAGTAACTTCAGATGTCTGGATGACAGTGTGGAACTACCCTCCGGCAAGGCTACTATATCCATTTTCGGATCTGTCGCACATGCCTGCTGCGCTGTCGTTTCTGATCCTGGTTCCTGCAACGGTCATCCTGTTTGTTCTGGCAGAGAGGAGCAAGAAGCGGGGTATATTTTCCGGGGTTATCGCATGTTCCGGAATCATTGCCATCCTCATGCATTTGCTCGATTTGCCCGCTTCGACATGGGTAGTTCCATCCATAACAGCCACAGTACTCATCGTCGGCATTTGGCACGTCAATAGAATTCAGATTGCATGAGGAGGGAATACAAAATGATTGAAATTAAAAATGCAAGCGCAAAATACGGGTACACCTACGGAATAAAGGATGTTACGCTCAGCTTTCGTCCGGGAGAAATTATTGGTCTTTTCGGAGAAAACGGTGCCGGGAAAACAACTCTCTTGAATGCCATCTTAGGGTATATTACTTTGTCTGAAGGGGAAATCACACTGGACGGCAAACATATAAAGAGGAAGGACATGACCCGAATCTCTTATGCAAGCAGCGAGCACACACTGTTCCCTCAACTCACGGCAGACGAACACAAAAACTTTTTCAAAGCATTTTTTCCTCGCTTTAGTGATGAGCGGTACGATTTTCTGATGAAGTTTTTTGGCTTGCCCAAAGAGAAAAAATTTAGGGAAATGTCTACGGGTCAGCAGAATCAACTCGAGACGATTTTTGCATTGTCGCAAGGGGCGGACTATATTTTGTTGGATGAACCTTTTGCAGGAAACGATATATTTAACCGAGAGGATTTTTACAAAGTACTTCTCGGTATCCTCGAGCCGACAGAATGCCTGATTATTTCAACGCACCTGATCGAAGAGATCAAAAATTTTGTTGGACGTGTTGTGCTACTCAAAAAATCAGAGATCGTCGGAGACAAGACCTGTGAAGAACTTGACGAAGGGGGCAGAGACCTGATCTCCTGGATGAGGGAAGTATACAACTATGATGAGAACCGTGCGGCCGATGTGATTCGAGTATTCCAGAAAGAACAGGAGAAATAGACAAATGAAGCGTAAAATTCCATCACCACTGATTCTACTGGCAGCGCTTACTTTACTCGCTGTTTCCGGGTGGTTATACATATACTCCTGTAGAGATGAGGTTAAAGTAAACCTGCAGACGATTACGGGGGACCCTTCCTGTCTCTCGGACAAGCACTTTGATATACAATGTCAAACATTCAAATACTCTGACTATCAGAAAGTTTGGAATGTTGATATCGGATTTCCATCCGGACCGGTGCTGGAAAAAATAACATATGGGAGCAAGCCATATATAGAAGAAATCGAATATAGAATTTCGCTCCCTTACATTTTCACTGAGTCAGAAGCATCATCGTATTCCTTTCAAATCGACTCTTGGAATAATTCATGGAGTGGACTGCTAGCCGGTCTTCAGGTCAAGGATGAAACTTCGTTGATTCCGGCCGAATATTTCCCGGAAAGCAACCTTACTGAGCACATTACTATCGATTGCTTAACTCAATTACCATGGTTTATTAAAATGGATGGAGTTATTTATTTTACTCTAGCTAATTACCCGTATGATCTGCTAACTTATAAAGCTCGCTATGATGAGGTTATAGGCGGAAAACATATTGATTCAGAGACCAGTCTGTCTTATCCCGTTGAGTACACCGCCATGTCAGGGATTTGGGTTTTTGATGAATCCTCCGATGCTTATCCGGAGAACGTCGTCCCTTATCTCATCACATCGGATTCGACTTCTATGAAAGTGTATGGGATTTATGCAGTAGAGGCTGAGAGTGCCATTATTCTTCTTACCATCGATAACGGAGTCGATCTATATGCAACAGTTTACGATACGAAGACGAAAACCACCCATGATCCTGTTCTCATTTTCCACAGTGACTCCGGAGATATTGAGCCGAAAATTATTCGGGAAAACAATACCTGTCCGATGGGGTCCATTATTGTGGAAATCCAAAATGATGAAAGTGAATGGTTTGCCTTGGCTCTTGGGAAGAATGATATAACAGGGAACATTGAAGCAGTAAGTTATGACATAGAGCAGGTAATTCCCATGTTGGTTTCATACGATTACTACGATATTGACGAAATGCTTACTTATACGGACATTTTTTATTATGTTGGTGAGGCATGGATTATTAGTGATGTCACAAATTACTGGGCGACATCACAGTTGCAACTATCTCTGAATTCTCCGAATTATCCTTATTCAAATTTATTAGCCCAAAAAATACGCGTTGTATTAGTCAAAGAAGGCGCAATTTTTTATGAAGGTCTTCTGGAATTTGATCTGGCTGCAGCGGACATGGAGTCATATCTTCAATGCTATATAAATTACGATATAAACGATGATAATTATGACATACACCATAATAGGAATACAACACAAATAGAGCTGCATTGACCGGCTTCCCTCTCGACGACTAAACAGCCACCCCCCTCTAGAAAGCGAGGCCCATATGAACGGTCAAAAAAGAGACTCGATAAAAATCGGTATGCTGGTAGACATTGTCCTTAAGGCGGATCAAGAATCCGGCAAGTTTACCAGAGGTCATGTGAAGCGCATCCTGACCAATAGTGCTACACATCCGCACGGTATTAAGGTAATGCTTGAAGAAAACGATTTGGTCGGTAGGGTGCAGGCAATCGTGGGCGCATAGTATTAAAAGATATCTTGTGTTATAATATATATGATTGTGAAATGTAGATTTAATGAGAATTAGCATAATTGCGATCCGGGTCCGCGGAGGTTTTTCGTATGAAATTCAATTTATCAAAACCTAAAAACATCACTTTTGTCGTCGCATTAATCATTGCTATCGTAGCGCTATTGATGGTTGTCGTTCCGTTCAGTCTGCCAATAGCACCGGTGTGGATGGCACTGATTGCTTTTGCAATATTGGCACTGGGCAATCTTCTCGAAGGAATGTAAAGTTAAAGGTGAAATGCTGTTGCACGGTAAGCAGAATTGCTTACGGTGCAGCAGCTTTTTTTTGTGCTTTTTTCGAAAAAAAGAATAGACGTTGACATTCTCGCTTTTCGCCCTTAATCACTTGTATTAATACTCTATGATTGGTATGTTAAAAATAAATGCAATGGAGGAATCGCAATGAGCTCTCAGAATTCAGCCGGTGTAAAATATATCATCGTCCTTCTTATTATTCTGATTGGATTTCCGGTTGCTTTTTATTTTAAGAATCAGAAATCAATCAATTATCGGTTGAATGGCACGGAAGTAACGGCAACCGTCATCGACGTGTCCGAAAAAAAGGTTCGCGGGACAGTTAGGACGACCGTCACGGTTACGTATGAGAATGAAGACGGGGAGTTAATCACTGCAAAAGCCATTAACCCCGGCAGTGTTTTTGAGAATGATACGATTGTCGGAAAAGTCGTGCCGGAAAATCCGGAGGAGGTTTTTCGGGAGCCTTCGGCGGGGATGACACTCCTTGTTTACGGCATTGTAGGACTGATCTATTTAGGTGCTCTGTTTATGCTCATCGCGATGATTCTTGGCCGTAGTGTCGGGAAAAAGATGGCCAGGCAAGGGAAGATTACGGAGGCCGTTATTCTCCGGAGGGAATTAGTCGAAGGTGACTTATTTGTCGACTTAGAGTTCAAGGACGAAAATGGTATCATGCGCCATGGATCCTGTAGAGTGCCTGAATATATTGATACGAACAACCGCACTTGTACAATACGATATCTTCCGAAATCGAAAGATAAGGCGATTTGCGAAATGAGCATGTAAGGAGATGTTATATGAATATAGAAGATTTACCCCAATGGCATTTTGGGGAAGATGAGGATACGGCCAATAGGACTGTAGCGCAAATTCTGGACGGCAGTAAACGAATGACAAGTCAAGTATATGATGAAACGTATGGACAAGATGCCTATCCAAAAGTCGGGGATATAAATGTCGTCACGGATTGGGAAGGAACGCCCAAATGTGTAATAAAAACGACGAGCGCACAAGTTATTAATTACGCAAACGTTCCTTTTGAAACGGCTAGACTTGAGCAGGGCGATGTTTCTTTGGAGGATTGGCAAATCAGCCGGGGCGAGGTTTTCGAGCAACAATACGGGGACTTGATTGATGGCAACACTCCATTGTTTCTGGAGATTTTTGAAGTAGTCGAATACCGCTAAAAATATCTGTTAAGTACATTAAAGAATATTTTCTGATAACTCCGCAAAGCCTCTCCCAAACCAGGGAGAGGCTTTGTTTGTTGCGGCATAAAGTACAGGGTTACCGGTCATTTAACTTAACATATACAAATTGTATCGTGCGTAGTATTCTGAAAAAAGGTAGCAATTATCAAATGCACTTTTATCGAGGAGGAAGTTATGAGGAGCACGCGATCCATTCGAATTCTTTCCATGGTTATGAGCTTGTTGATAGTTATCGGAATTATATCCATAAACAGAGAAACGGTTCTTGCCGACACGGATGCTACGACTGGATTAACGTACACTATAGCAGGTAGCGTGGCCACTATTACCGGTTTTACTGCACCGGCAGGATTTAGTGGTGAACTTTCGATTCCCGCTACATTGGGCACCTACCCGGTGAAAAGTATCGGGGCATTTGCCTTTTATAGTAAAACAAATCTGACGAGTGTTACGATCCCGAGCGGTGTGACAAGCATCGGGGACAGAGCGTTTCAGAGTTGCTCCGGTCTAAGCAGCGTCACGATCCCGAGCGGTGTGACAGGTATCGGGGCTTATGCTTTTGCAGGGTGTCTCGGTCTTTCCGTTATTTCGCTCCCGTCCAGTGTGACAAGCATCGGAGAATCTGCATTCAGGCTTTGTTCAGGACTTGACGATATCACGATCCCGAGCGGTGTGACGATTATCGGCATGAATACCTTTACAAGTTGCACCGGGCTTAGCAGCATCACACTCCCCGTCAATTTGACAAGCATCGGGCAAGAAGCGTTTACCGGTTGTGCTGAACTTAGTAGCATCACGATCCCGTACGGTGTTACGAGTATTGGGAAAATGGCGTTTGCCAGTTGTTCCGGTCTTACCGGGATCAGTCTCCCGAGCAGTTTGGCGAGCATCGGAGAACAAGCGTTTACAGGGTGCTCCGGTCTTGCCGACATCACGCTCCCGAGCGGTCTGACGATCATTGGGAATTTGGCGTTTTATAATTGTTCCGGTCTGACAGCAATTACCGTAGATGCAGCGAATACAACATACAAGAGCGTTGATGGAATTTTGTATTCGAAAGATGGAACCGAATTAATCAAGTGTCCGGAAGGCAAGCCCGGTAATATAGTGATCCCAAGTGGCGTGACGAGCATTGTGGAGAGAGCGCTTTCTTTTTGTACCAATCTTACGAGCATCACAATTCCCGGAAGTGTTACGAGTATCGGAATTAATGCGTTTGCCGGCTGCACGAGTCTGACATCAATTGATGTAGATGCGGCCAATACGGTTTATAAGAGTACGGATGGCTTTTTGCTTTCAAAAGATGGAACCGGATTAGTCACTTGTCCGGGAGGAAAGTCAGGCAGCATCACGATCCCGAGCGGGGTGACGAGAATCGAAGAGTCTTCTTTTACAAATTGCACAAGCCTGACGAGCGTCACGATCCCGAGAAGCGTGACGTACATTGGTTCTTACGCGTTTTATAGATGCTCAGGACTTACGACCATTACGATCCCGAGTGGAGTGACGAGCATTGCGGATGGCGCATTCTACTATTGCACGGGTCTGGCTGATGTCTTCTTGTATGGCAATGCACCGACAATGGGATCGCAAGTGTTTTTTAACTGTGCCGCTGACTTTACAGTACATTATTTGAGTACAAGCACCGGATACACTAATCCGTGGAATGGATATCCGGCCGCAGTATTTTCCGATGGAGTTTCTTACCAGACCCATGTTCAGGATGTCGGCTGGCAGGATTATGTTCGTGACGGAGCCTCTTCCGGTACCAGCGCGCAGTCCAAGCGTCTTGAAGCGATTCGCATCAAACTCGAAGGAATCGTCGGCGGCATCGAATACCGGACCCATGTGCAGGATATCGGCTGGCAGGGATGGGTCGCAAACGATGCCTTGAGTGGAACGAGTGCACAGTCTAAGCGACTGGAAGCGATCCAGATTCGTCTGACCGGAGAGGCGGCACATATTTACGATGTATATTACCGTGTTCATGCCCAGAATACGGGCTGGATGGATTGGGCGAAAAACGGTGAGTCTTCCGGAACCGCCGGTTACTCCTATCGCCTGGAAGCGATTGAAATCAAGCTGGTGCTAAAAGGCGATCCGGCACCGGGATCCACAACAAGACCTTTTATTGATTATAACGATGTGGAAAAGGTCAGTTACAAGACACACGTCCAGGATATCGGCTGGCAGGCATATGTCAGTAACGGAGCGGTATCCGGAACCAGCGCTCAATCCAAGCGTTTGGAAGGCATCCAGATTAAACTTGAGAATATCGCAGGCGGTATCGAATACAGCACGCATATCCAGGATATCGGCTGGCAGGGCTTCGTCGCCGATGACGCGATGAGCGGAACAAGCGGACAGTCCAAGCGACTTGAAGCAATTAAGATCCGACTGACCGGGGCAGCTGCAGATGCGTACGATGTTTACTATTGCGTGCATGCTCAGAACACCGGATGGCTCGATTGGGCGAAGAACGGAGAGTCCTCGGGAACCGCAGGATTCGGTTATCGACTGGAAGCCATCAAGATCGTCCTTGTCCCTAAGGGCGGACCGGCACCGGGTGCGACAACAAGGGCATTTGTGCAGGGATAAGACATAATCGGAAAGACTAAAATATACGGATCAAGCAGCACGGGAAGTGGAACGCCCGTGCTGTTTTTCATTAGTACGTTCTAGACGACTTACTCTTTTTGAGGGTAAATCGGACGATATATCCGTTAATCATCTCCACAGCCCAAGCCGGCAATTCCCTCTTGGGAATAATGAACCCGCCGAACCGCGAATAATAAAGGA
>Ga0209373_10002542_pt1 | contig 18117 bp, 17 predicted proteins | sample Higcelweek5metaG_FD_187173 | JGI IMG/M metagenome (GOLD analysis project Ga0209373, IMG submission 187173) | Freshwater pond sediment microbial communities from the University of Edinburgh, under environmental carbon perturbations - High... | ecosystem: Environmental > Aquatic > Freshwater >... | reverse complement strand
GGTTATTTTAAAGCCTGATTGAATGAGTAAAGTTGATATTTATGCTTAAATGTTATGAGATTAAACGTGTATTTTCATAACTTGAATTAAAGTAATTTGGTATTACAGCATCACGAGTATCCTTGGCATAGTTTTGAAACGACACAAAAGCAATCGTTGCTAGAATTGCCAAGATAGTGATGACGATGATGAGCTCTATGAGGGTGAAGGCTTTAAGAGATTTAATTCTATTTTCATACATAGGAATTGCATATTAATTGTAAATTGTGTGAACAACTCCTAGATTGTAAAATGATGTTTTCTTGAAAAGTTTCAAAATTCAGGTATTTTTCCTCTATTTTTTGATAAAAGTTATGATAAAGTTATGAAAACATTGTTTTTTATTCTTGATAGTGTACCACACTAGACTGCATTATATTTTTTGTTAAATATTTGTCAAAACGACTTTTAGTTCATGGGGAAGAAATGCCATTCCTAAAGAAAAATTTGAAAAAAGTAAAAAGATTATATAATGGCTTTGGAAAATATATATTTTCTCTTTTTATTCTTTTATTTTTGGCAAAATGACAACATTTTCAAAAAAATATGAACCCGAGATTTTTGAACAAGAAATCTACAAAAAATGGGAAGATACGGGCTCTTTTGTTCCCAAGAAACTTCCATTTTCTACGGGAAAAACCTTTTATATTCCGATTCCTCCTCCAAATGTCACGGGAGTCCTCCATCTTGGACATGCTCTTACGATCACTCTTGAGGACATCATGGTGAGATACCATCGTATGAAAGGAGATGAAACCTTGTGGGTGCCTTGAACTGATCACGCAGGTATTTCAACTCAAGCAAGAGTTGAAAAGATGCTTGGTGAATCAAAAATTACTCGTCAAAGTCTGGGAAGAGATAAATTTCTTGAAAAAGTCTGGGAATGGAAAGAAAAATACGGAAGCACCATCACCAATCAAATACGTATGATGGGAGCGAGTGCTGATTGGACCAAAGAAAGATTTACTTTGGATGAGGGACTCAATAAGAGAGTTGTGAAAGCATTCGTAGACCTCTACAACAAAGGGATGATCTACAAAGGGGAGTATATGGTCAACTATTCTCCCGCACTCAATACGGTTTTGTCTGACCAAGAGGTGATTTATAAAGAAGAAAGAGGAAAACTTTACTATATCACGTACTTTGTCTCTGGAAGTGACAATGAAATTATCGTTGCTACTACACGTCCTGAAACGCTTCTTGGAGATGTCGCAGTTGCGGTGCATCCGAAAGATAAAAGATACAAAAAATTATTAAAAGCAAAAAAAACACTCATTCTGCCGATTCTCAACAAAGAAATTCCTCTCATTGCTGACGATATGGTGGACCCTGATTTTGGTACTGGTGCAGTAAAAATCACCCCTGCTCACGATCCAACAGACTTTCAAGTGGCACGTCGTCACTGACTTCCTATGGATGTGGTGGTCGTAGACAAATCGGGGCACATGACTGGAAGAGCTGGAATCTTTGCTGGAATGGATGCAGAAACAGCAAGAAGAAATGTCGTTGAACTCCTCAAAGCAAAAGGAAATCTCCTTCGTATCGAAGACTATCCACATAAAGTTGGATACTGTGAAAGAAGCGGATGTAAGGTGGAGACGATTATCTCTACTCAATGGTTTGTAAAGGTTGACGAAATGGCAAAAAAAGTGATTTCTGGATACCAAAAGAAAGAATTTGAAATTATTCCTGCAAGATTTAATAAAGTTTTTGAGGATTGGATCTTCAATATCCGTGATTGGTGTATTTCACGTCAACTTTGGTGGGGACATAGAATTCCTGCTTATTACCATGTAGAGACAGGAGAAATGCTTGTTACCGACGAAGATATGAGTCAAAATCCTCTCTATCGTCAGGATGATGATGTGCTCGATACTTGGTTTTCAAGTGGTTTGTGGCCATTTTCTATTCTTGATTACAATATGTGGGAAGGAAAACAATCTGAACTTTTTGAAAAATTCTACCCAGCGCAAGTTCTTGAGACAGGACATGATATCATTTTCTTTTGGGTCATCAGAATGCTCTTGTTTGGGTATGAATTTACTGGAAAAACTCCATTTTGAAAGATCTACCTTCATGGTCTGATCAAAGATAAAAACGGAAAGAAAATGAGTAAATCCCTCTGAAATGGAATCGACCCACTCGATATGATCGAAAAGTATTCTGCTGATGCACTTCGTCTGACGATGAGTATTGGAAATACTCCTTGAAATGATCTGAAGTTTGATGAAGATAATGTTGCTGAGAATAAAACCTTTATCAACAAACTTTGGAATGCGAGTCGTTTTGTGTATACCAATATCTTTGAACAGTCAGACTTTGAAATGCCAGTGATGGCAAAACTTGAGAAAAAATTGATGAAACACTATGATGAATTGGCATTTCATGAAAAATGGATTCTCTCTCGTTTAAAAGCGGTAAGTGAGAGTGTGAATAAAGGAATGGAATCATTTGATTTTTCACTTTCTGGAATCGAGCTCCAAGCATTCACAAGAAATGAGTTTTGTGATTACTATATTGAAGAATTTAAAATTACCCGTGATATGAGCACTTATGGGAATGATGTGATTCTCTATGTGCTTTGGAATATCCTAAAACTTTGGCATCCATATATTCCATACGTGACCGAAGAACTCTGGTCAAAGTTTGGATTTGATGGATTGCTGATAGAGACACAGTATTCATCAGTGGGACTTCCAAGAGACGAAGAAATCGAAAAAGATAAAAATATTCTTATCGAACTCATCAAAGAAATACGTACCATGAGAGCCGACAACAATGTGATGCCAAACAAAGATATTACTTTGGAACTCAAAGTAAAAAAAGCAAGAGACTACCTCTTTACTCCTGCAAATCTTTATCTTATCTCAGGAATTGTCAGATCATCTTCTACCAAAATAGTTTCAAAACCTTCCAGAGATGATTTTGTGTACTCAATCACTAAATCAGGAATTGAAATTTTCCTTGATAATTCCAATGCAAAAGATATGGAACAAGAAAAAATCCGTATCAAAGAGCAAATTGCCGATGTAAAAGAATATTTACTGATCATCAACAAGAAACTTCTCAATGAAAACTTTGTAAAAAATGCTCCATCTGCACTCGTAAAAGCTGAATTTGAAAAGAAAATGCAAGCAGAAGAAAAACTTGCGAAGTTGGAAGAAAAATTGAAGAAATTGTAAGAAAAAACAAAACCTCCCGATACGTTGGGAGGTTTTCTTTTGATTTTTTCTCTAAATTCCTTATAATTATTCTTGTTTTATAATTTAAAATCGAACTATGAAATTTCGTTTTGTTACATTTTCTCAAGGGAAGAAGTGATTTACCCTAGTTGAACTCATTATCGTGATTTCGATATTAGCGATATTGGCAACCATTGCATTTATGAGTTACCAATGATATACGTCTCAGTCAAGAAATAGTAATCGTCTTACTACTGTAAAAAACATTGAATCATGACTCAATATTTTTTACACTAAAGCTGGACAATATCCTACTCCTGATTCATCAATTCAAATTCTTGCTTGAACTGCCATTATTTCTGAACAGGGGACCGTTTGAAATAATGTTGTACGTGGAATTGCTATGAATCAAATTCCAACTGATCCAGTTGACAATACGCAATATGTCTATACTACACCTCAAAATTATTCCAATTATCAGCTTCTTCTCCAGTTAGAATCTTCCTCGTTTGCCTATCTTCCTCAAACCTATGCTTGAGATTCAATCGACCTAAAACAGTTAAAAAGTATTTGAGGAGATGTTGGAATTTTAATACAGAACGATGGTCGTATTCCAAATACAAACATAGATATTTCTACAGGAAATACCCAATATTTGATCTCTTTTCCAGATGAAGATGTTATTTCCACTTCTTGAAGCAATGTGTTTAGTCAATTATTCCACAAAAGGGAAGACCTTTTAAGAAAAAAATCTTTAGCAATATACGACCCGACTCTTGTTGCGTATTGGGATATGGAAACAACAATACCTGCATGAGGTTATTCTACGATAAAAGACTTTAGTAAAAATGCTCTAAATGCTTATTGTTATGAAGGTGGTTCTCCAGTCAATTGTTGATCATCAACCTGACCACAAAATTCTGTATCATACAAAAATACTGGGAAATGATTAAAATTTGATGGAGACAATGATTGGATGCTCGTGAGTGGTACAGGTATTTATTCCAACGATATGAGTTATTTTTTCAAAGTTACTCCGTACTCAAAGTGAGAATTTTACTCATTAATGCTTTGATACCAAGATTGATCAGGGAGAAGACCTTTCAACCTTTGGTTTACGATTGCATCAATAACTACTTGATGAGTTGGATGATTTCACTATTGGTCAAATGCAGTAGATTCCACTGGAATATATGATAAGGCTTTCGCTTGACATATAACCTATAATTACACTGTTTGAGTTGGGGAAGTGAACAGTCTTATTGTTGGCTATGTAAGAAAGTGAAAGACTACGTCTCTTTATGTAAATAATAAACTCATTTTTTCTCAAGACTGAGATTATTGAGATTATTTTAAACCAAACTATATAACATTAGGTAATAGTTTGAATTGAGATATGGATGAAGTTAGAATTTTTAACAAAGCTCTATCTGTTGACGAAATGAATGTATTATATAATGTAACAAAATAATATTTTCGGAAAACAAAATAGAACGAGTCTAGGGGAATGTTTCTATGAACAGGAATTAAATAAACTTGATATTATTCATCTTTTTTATGTAGTACACTTTGTATTACATCTGAAATAATAACTCATATATTTGTATCTTTAAATTTTAAATAGGCAATATTTTTTACTTCCTTACTTTCTAATATTTCCATACTTATAGTTTTGTTTCATATTTTTACATCGAAAGTTAATATATGACAACTTATAAGTCCAAGAATAATATAAAAGAATAATGTCATGGTCCCAATTATTTTACATCATAAATGCCAACGTATATATTCTCTTTTCGCCGTTTCATTTGTCTTACTAAAAAGAAATCATTGATAAAAGAGTAAGAGTCAAAATGCAAGAAATAATGATATCCAATAGGAAACACATATTATAATAATAAGTCCCATAATTATTACAAAAGCATAAATCTTCACTTTTTCCCATCTTTTTAATTCTTCAAATACTTCAAGTTCATGAATAAATAGATAGACTTTTTGATATTCTTTGTAATTGTCACATACGAGATAGTAAAGAAGAAATTGTATTTTATTGGTATCTTCTTTTCTAATACTTAGATTTTCTGAGAGAAATGTCAATATTGGTCATTTCATCAAATCTGAAATCCAAGAGTTTTCTAGTTTAAGAATGAGGAGTTTATAATCATTGAGAGTTTTAATGAATTGAAGTGACGATGATCGAGAAGCTGATGGGGTATTGATGGAATCAAAATCTATATGGATCTTTTTTTCAAGCCAATCTTGTTTGGTTGGCATTTTATTTTTTGTTGCGATTTCGAATATATTTTTCCCTTGAAATAACTGGTTTTTTATAGAATTTTTAAAGTACTCCCAAAGATACCTTTGTATAGTTCCATTTTCCTCCTTACTCATAGTACTGTTTTCATGATTGATGAGATCACAGATGTCAACAAAAGATGAATATGAATAATCGTAGTTTTTAATAGTCGTTTTTATTTTTCAATGTTCTATTCATTCTTTTATCTTTCAAATTTCATAGATATATCCATCATCTGAACCAATGATAGTTTCTAATTGAATAATTTTATTGAATGTGAGATTTGCACTGAACATCTCTCAGAGAGAAAAAATTTCAAATAATTCTTTTAGAAATCAGATTTTTTCTTCTCTTCTTGAATTGTGCTGGTAAAGATAGAAAACTAGATGGTTGAAAAATGATAATTCAGAATCTTCTCAAAGTCATTTCAATATATTGATTTCAATTTTTTTGAGCAATTTATTAAATTTATAGAATCTGTAATACCTACTGTCTAAAAGTTCGAAATCTCAAATATCTTGGTGAAAAATATTTTCCTTTCTTTTAATTCTTCTAATACACTGGATGTAGGATATAAACTCTGTATCAAAAATGGCATATATTTGAAAATACATAACATGATCAAAAAATTTTATTTTTTGTAGATAGGGAATATATATCGTTTTATAGTACTCTAAATTTATTCATAAATCATAGAGAAAAGAGTGAATTTCATTCTTATCCTCTACAAAAACTAATGAACTATTAATAAACTCAGAAGTCTTTCTTAGGTATAAATCAAGTTTGGAAAATATTTTCCTTATTTTCCATAAAAAACCAAAAGGTGTTTTGGCTTGCATTAATTCATCAATATCAGTTTTAAGGTATTGAAATTGATCAAGATAGCTAAGTATTTGTCTTGATTCGCTTTCAAGTTGTCAAGAGTGTTCCATTGGTATGGATTTTGATTTTGTTATTTGTTGACTCATGTTGACAATATAATTTTAAGATGCACAAGTGTAGCATATTTTTTTTGAATTGCAAGGTTTGTTCAATACGTATGAAAGAATATTTTTAAATGTTCAACTATTGTTTTTTTCTTTGCTTTTTATATTGTAAAAACAATTTTTTCCATATAATACTTCTCGATTTACTCCTAACTAACACTCATGAAAGTATGAATCGTCGGACTTCCAAATGTCGGGAAATCCACACTCTTTAATGCTCTTATCAAAAACTATACTGCTGAGGCAGCCAACTTTCCATTTTGTACCATAGAACCAAACGTTGGAATAGTCAGCGTGCACGATGTACGTCTTGAAAAAATTAGAGCTGCGGTAAAAGGTCAAAAGATCATCCCTGCGACTTGTGAATTTATTGATATTGCTGGAATCGTTGAAGGAGCTTCTCAAGGTGAAGGGCTTGGAAATAAATTTCTCTCTCATATCCGTGAAGCAAATGCTATCCTTCAAGTGGTGAGAGTTTTTAAAGATGGGGATGTTATTCATGTAAATGGAAAGATTGACCCAAAAAGTGATAGGGAAGTAATCAACTCAGAACTCATTCTTGCAGATATTGAAACCCTCGAAAAAAGAATGATGACCAATCAAAGAAAAGCGCGTAGTGACAAAGAGGCTCAAAAAGCACAAGAATCATACGAAAAAATCTTTCAACTTCTCAACGATTGAAAGCTTGCTAATGAAGTGATTCCCCATAGTGAACAAGAATACTACCAAGATCTTCATCTTCTTACCAACAAACAATTTGTCTATGCAGCAAATGTTTCTGAAGAGATGATGGATACTCCCGAAGCCGAATTGAAAGCAATTCTTGGAATTGAAAATTCAAGTGTTCGTGTCGTGCCAATATGTGCTAAACTCGAATCTGATATGATTGGGATGGAAGAGTCAGAAAGAAATGAATTTTTACAAGAAATGTGACTGATTACCACAGGACTAGATAATCTCATCAAGGCAAGCTATGATTCGCTTGGACTCCAATACTATTTTACTGCTGGAGAAAAAGAAGTCAGAGCTTGGACGATTCCTGTTGGAGCAACCGCACCTCAAGCTGCTGGGGTGATTCATACGGATTTTGAAAAATGATTTATCAAAGCTGATGTTGTCCATTGGGAAGATTTGGTGACTTTTTCAGGATGGTCAGGAGCCAAAGAAAAGGCAAAAGTCAGACTGGAAGGAAAGGACTATATTGTACAGGATGGTGATGTAATGCTCTTTAAGTTTAATAACTAAAAAAAAACGGGTTTACCGTTTTTTTTAGTTAACAACATCCGCTTGCACAACCTCAGCTACCACATCCACCACTTGAACAGTGTCATCCACACCCATCTTCATCTCAAGGCACTCCTCATCCGATGATGCTTAAGAGCATAGAAGTGATTTCTTGTGGCTCAGGTACGAATCATTCAAAAATCATATCTTTGAAACTGATACTTTCTTCTTCAATAACAAACGCTGGACTTTGAGTAATAGAAAGTTCAGCTTGCAGCGCAGTATCTTGAGAACTCTCGACTTGAATAAATTCAACTAATCCTAAATCTTCAACACTGTTTTTTGTGATTTCGAGAAGTTTTGTAGTATCCTCTCCAGTACCATGGATAATAATTTTCATAAAAGTTAGAAAAAAAATATTAGCTTCATTATAAAGCTTTGACTCGAATGTCAAACAAAATAAAAAAATCCCTTCTCCTATTGAAAGTGAAGGGATGAGAAAAATTATTTTTCTTCTGTGGTAGCTTCTGCATCAACCTCATCAGTAGTTTCTTTTTCTACTTTTGACTTGCTGGCATGTGCCACTACTTCATCATGAGCATTGAGTACTTCAAATTTTTCAGGAATATTAAGATCTCAAACCTTGATAGAATCTCCAGTTTTTTCAAGGAAGCTTAAATTTACTTCAAATGAATCTACCAAGTCAGTAGGAAGACATTTTACTTCAATTTCTTTAAGATTTTCTTCAATAACAGCACTTTCTTCAGCTCTCGCTCTTGATACTCCTATAAATACAAGAGGAATTTGAGTGTGAACTTTTTCACCTTTTGTAATTGCATAAAAGTCTACATGGATGAATGCTCCAGAAACTGGGTGGAATTGTACATCATGAACGAGTGCATCAATTTTTTTCCCAGATACTTCAAGTGCAACTACATGATTTTTTCCAGCAACACGGAATACTCTCAAAAAATCAGAGTTATCCATTTTGATTGAAAGGGATTCTTGTTTGTGTCCATACACAACTGCAGGAACAACTTTTGAGAGTCTGAGAGATGCAAGATCTTCATTTTTTTCTCTCAATTCGGTTTTTAATACGAGCTTTTCCATATGATGATAATAAAAGATTTAATTAAAATAAGCGACAGCATTTTATATATAATTTGAAAATTATCAAAACTTTTTTTTATTTTTTCTTTCATTTACGCTATCAAGCGAAAAATACCCTTGGGAAAGGAATATTTTTTTTTGATTTTTTTGATTTTTTTGGTACTCTATGTGTGTTATATTTTTATCAAGTCTATGTTTGTATTTGAGATATTTCCTGCACAAAATATTATGTTTTGCCTTGAGACAGTGCAAACTGTTTTTCACGAAATTTCAAAATCAATTCCCATTGTACAAAAGGGGAGAGTGAATATTGTTTTCGTTGATGGAGAAGCAATTCAACAGTTGAATGCTACCTATAGAAACAAAGACAAGGTGACAGATGTACTCAGTTTTCATTATTATGATGATTTTTCAGGACTTTGAGAGGAAGATATTGCTGGAGAGATTGTATTATGTGAAGAATGTATCATTTTTCAAGGGAAAGAATATGGACTCGGAACAGAGTTTGAATTTTATAAACTATTAATTCATTCACTCCTTCATCTTCTTGGTTTTGACCATGAAGAAGATGAAGATTTTATTCAAATGCAAGAACAAGAAGAAAAGATTTGGACGAAAATATTTGTAAAAAATGAAAAATAATGGTATAATGGTATTGAACAAATATTAATAATTAGCTACTATGCAATACAAAATTCCAGTCCAGATTGAAAATGAAGATCCAATTATCCTATGACTTTCCTTGAAACAATTGGTAATTATTATGATAGGAGGTGCTATTGCTTATAGTTTTTTCAAAGCAATGGAACCAAATGTAGGGGCAGAAATTGCACTTATTCCAACGGTAATTATTCTTATTATCACGTTTATTATTGCTCTCTTTCGTATGTATGAAATGACTTTTTTGCCTTTTATATTTGCAATCTTTCGCTATCATATCAATTACAAGGAAAGATATTGGAAGCAGGGAACCGATAGTTATAGTTTTTTGGATATAGGTGTTGTTTCTTCTCAAACAGATCTCGCTGATGTTCAAATTGAATTCAAAAGCAAGATTGAGCGCATAGAATCGCTTGAAGATAAAATGAAAAAAATTTAGTTTACTCCTAATTCCCTCAAATGACAGTTAAAAGTGCTAATAAGTGAATCCCAGATACTTCAACACAACGTTACCTTCCTTTTTCACAAATTCGTGATAATGTGATAATTATGAAAGATTCGAGTGCAAGAATGGTTTTAAAGTGTTCAACTATTAATTTCCTATTAAAAAGCATCGAAGAGCAGGATGCTATTATAATGAGTTTTCAAAGATTTCTGAATTCTATCAATTTCCCTGTACAGATAATTGTACGATCCACTAAACTAGATATTGAGCAATATATAAAAAAACTCAATAGTCTTGCTGTAAAACAAAAAAATCCACTTCTCCAAAACCAAACCTACGAGTACATCGAATATCTCAAAAAGCTTATTGAGGTAGCACAAATTATGAAAAAGGATTTTTATATCGTCGTACCGATAGATTCCGAAGGTGATAACACGGTGAGAGATCTCTCATTTATGGGAAAATTCAAAAATTTTTGGGCTTCAATTAATTCCTGAGATGATTTAATAAAGATTCGTTCACAGCTCTGAGATTTAAATAAGGTGAAAAAATGACTTGCTCAAAGATGCAATGCTGTCAAAACTTCTCTGGAATCTATTGGAATTAAAGCAAAAGAACTGGAAAAAACAGAACTCATCAAATTTTTGAGTGAATACTACAATCCAACCATGGAGAGTTTCACTACTCTCAAAGCTGGTGTTGATCAATACAATGTAAATAATTCCTAATTATGAAAAAGCTACTTTTGATTATCTTGACCTATTTTATATCATTTCATGCAGAAGTATTTGCGTGAGATGAATGAATACTCAAATGAGTTGGTTCGGTGGAAAAGATCAGAAGATGAGATATTCATGCTGAGGATCTTCCATGAATTTTGCAAGGTTGAGTTGACTTTTTGATGGGATTTGCCGCAGCTATTTCAATTCTATTTATTATCATTGGAGCGTACCAGATGGCACTTTGAAGTGTAACCGATGAAAAATCAAAAGGAAAATCGACCATTACTTTTGCAATTTCAGGGTTTGTCCTTGCGAGTCTCAGTTGGATTATTTTAAAAATTGTGATTGATAATTTTACTTAAACAAAAACATTTAAAATGCAAACAAATACCGATGAAATGTATTTTTGGAGTTATTCCAATGAAAAAAACAGAGGAAAACTCTGGTATACTATAGCTCTCTCTATCGTGATCGGAATGGTCACCTGGGGATTTCTTACCAAACAGTATGTCATGGGGTTTTTGATTATTTTGGTTGCAGGAGTCACTTTTTTCTTGGAAAATAACCAAGATCCCAATACTCGTGTTGCCATTACTCCGCTTGGAATCAAAATCAATCAGACGTTTTATGATTTTTCAAAAATTAGTTTTTATTCTCTGATTTATGATTGAGAGTATGCTGTCATATTGAGGCTTTGACTTATTAAAAAAGGATTGAAGTATGTAGATATCAAAGTTGATAATGAAATCGCTCTGGTCTTGAAAGAGATTCTTCCTGCATACCTTTCCCAAGACGAATCCCAAGAATTTGATCTGATAGACCGTTTGATTCGTATGTTGAAACTCTAAACAAGCATTGCTTGTTTATTTTTTTGACTTTCTTTGGATGAATCATATACTTTTCCAATCTTTCCCCTAATTATTTTTCTATGCAAACCTTCGCTTTTTCTGCTATCAATCTCGGGTGTTCTAAAAACCTGGTAGATTTAGAATTTCTTATTGGTCGTATTTTTCAGGAAAAAAACTTTGAGATCCAGTTTTATGATAATCCGTCAGATTCAGAAGTGGAGTTTGTCATCATAAACACGTGTGGATTTCTTTCGAGTTCCCGCTTTGAAGCAGAAAATATTCTCAAACAATATGATGATCTCGGGAAAAAACTTATCCTGATGGGGTGTTATGTAGAGGTAAAAGATGATGCGTTTTTGGCATCACTTCAAAATCTTCACGCTATTCTCCCTCACAATGATTCCAAAGAAATTTCAAAGATCTTTTCACATGACAAGATCGAATCACTCAAAGAAAAGCTCAAAAATGCCAAACTGGAGACGTATTTAAAAACTCTTGGTGTAAATAACCGTACCAAACCTGCCTTTGTTTGGAACTCTGATGACCAAAGAGCTTATTTTCAAGCCGATTATGGGTATGAATTTCTCAAAATTGCCGAAGGTTGTGACAATCATTGTTCGTTTTGTATCATCCCAGCTATCAGAGGAAAACAAACTTCACGTACCATAGAAGATATTGTGGTGGAAGTGAAAAATATGGTTGCACTTTGAGTCAAAGAAATTCAGATTATTTCTCAAGATACCACAAGATATGGGACTGATCTCTATGGAGAGCCAAGACTTCTGGAACTCTTAGATGCGATTGACGTGATTGAAGGAGACTTCAAGTATCGTCTGTATTATCTCTATCCAGATGTAGTAACCCTTGACCAGATTGAAAGGCTTTCACATCTCAATAAATTCATTCCATATTTTGATATACCGATGCAACATATTGCTCCCAAAATTCTCAAAAATATGGGAAGGTTTTATGATGATGCTCATATTGTGAGACTTTTGGAACAAATCCGTACGGTCTTTCCCTGAGCTTTTCTTCACACGAATTTTATCGTAGGATTTCCTTGAGAGACTCAAGAAGATTTTGAAGTACTGAAGGATTTTGCCCAAAAATACCGTTTTGATTCGGTGAGTATGTTTGGCTATCACGATGAACCACTCGCTGCATCGAGCAAACTTCCTGATAAAGTTGATGACCAAGAAATTCTTCGTAGAGTGGAAGAATTATCGCATATGCTTGAGGAAATTTATGAGGAAAAATATGAAGAGAGAAGAGGAAAAGAGCTGACTGGATACATTCATGAGATTTCTTGAAAAAAATATATGATTCGTCCCGAACTCTCTGCTCCTGAGATCGATGAGTACGATATGGTGCCTCTTAAGAATATTTTAGATGGAAATCTGGCTCTCTGAGAGAAGGTGAAATATAGGTTGAAGTAAAAAAATAAAAATCATTTCTATATTTCAGCAAAAGATAAATGACATAGTTATAAAACTACGAAAAAATCTTGCAATTCAATACGTATGGAGTACAATTTGTTAGCAGATGTCAACTATTTGCTTCTCATAAAAAACTCATCTTTTTCATAGTATTTTCTAAAATCATTTTCCATAGAATACAAAAAATAAGATTTTACCGATCCGCTTTTTATGGTTTCTGAGAGCACCATATATACCCGTTCTATTTTGGTTTTTTCGGAAATCTCCTATCGACTCAAAAACTCGACTAGTTTGAACTCCTTTCAAACATGGGACTCAAACAGTTTTCGTCTCTTCCAGTTTTTCGGAAAACCAATTTTGCTTGGGGATAAAAACAAATCATCTTAATTTGAGATGGAGTATTTTAGAAATTATTTTTCAAAATAGTATGGGGAGAAAATTTTATTTCCTATTTATTTTGGTATGTCAACAAAAAACACAATCCTTGTTCAAGAAAGAAAGAAACAAGCCTTCACTCTTGTGGAACTTATAATTGTCATCACTATCCTTGCAATTCTTGCAACAATAGCCTTTGTAAGTTTTCAGTGATACACCTCAAAATCAAGAGATTCTAACAGAGTCTCAGTAGTAAAAGCCATTGAAAATGGAGTGAATATTTTCCAAGCGAAATCTTGAAAAATTCCTGAACCTGATAATATATTTGCGATTGGAAATATGAGTGGAACAGAACTCAATACCGTTTGATATATTTGAGATACTATATCTAAGCAAATCAATCTCAATGAAATTCCAATAGACCCAAAGATTTCAAGTAAGTACAGATACTGAGTTGATATTCTGAAAAGATATTTTCAAGTTTGATTTACCCTTGAAGATTCTACATTTTATACGTCAACACTTCCACATACATTTGCCGCTTGAGATATAAAAACTGCTGGGGTGATAGGAAACTACAAATATCCGCTCCTTTATAGTTGAAGTTTATGGCCTCTTCCTAGTCTTCTCTTCACAGGAACTCAAGTCTTTTCCAACACTGGAACTTGTTTTGTGGTAGATGGCTGACTCAATACTTTTGAAAACACTTGAACATGATGTGTCGAGACAATACAGCAATCACTTGAAATAATAACTGGAAACTCTGGAGTAACGCTTGCTTCCGTTGAGGCAAGTTGCAATAATTTAGATGACCATGATTGGGAAACTCTGTATGGGGTGACTTACAGTATGTTAAAAACTCAACTTTCATGTCAAAAAACAAGTCAATCTTGATCTTGTGTTACTGAACGTAAAGTGAATAACGCAAATTATACTAAATGAAGACCATCTAATGTAAATCAGGCTTGGCAGAACACTGATGCATTACAAGCATGTTACTTTTCATGTCAGACAGATTATCATTGGGAAAGTGGGGATTGCCTCAGCAATACCAAGAGTGTCCCTTGTACCCAGTCTTGAGCTTCACAAAATGCAACATATACTATAGAAAATGTAAACATAACTTGGAATGGAATCAATCGGAATACTGCACAGAATTGTTCCTACAATGTTTGTACTCCAAGCTTTTCAATAACCAACACCATTCAAGACTATATCCAAATGCAATGAAATCAACTTATGATATTAGAGCATCCTTGGACTTGGAACCCTTGAATAAGTTATGATTTTCAAATCCCAAGTAATACATATGCACCATTATTTGAATGATCTGGAAGTACGTTTATAACTATAAGAGATCATACTACAGGAACAGTAGATTGGAAGTTTATACTAAAATATGAAACAAATAACTGAATGTTCCGAGTGATAACACAGAATTTATTAAGGGGGACGAGTGATTACTGAGAATGGTCAGATATAACTTCACAAGGAGACAAAAGTGAAATTTTGGATTTCAATATTATGAGAAATGGAGTGACTAAGAACATTGATTTTAAAATGTATAAACAAAGCTATAATGTATTATGTTTTGAAACTACAATTACTCCTTACACGAATGCTTATAATACTTGTTTTAATTTGATAGATGCTAATACTTGTCATAATTAAGAAATTGATTTTAAAGCGATTAGCATAAATGAAATTATTGTCAATTTCTATTATAGTAATTTTATACTAAATCAAAATTGGTCTTCGTAAGTTTTGTTTGCAAAAATGCCTTTGAATGTACTGCCTCGCCTAACGGCGAGGGGCGAACAAGTTTTGCTTGGGTATAATTCATTTTGGTTTTTGAAAGAAAGCGAAGTTGGATTGTCAAGTAGTGTGAAGCGAGAAATTTTCAAACACGATAAAAAGGTAAAAACGAAAAGAATCATAGTTTTTACTTTTGCTTTATTTGACTATTTTCTTGAAAAATCTTTATTATTATGATACACTTTCTCTAAATACAATCTCAAGAGATACTATGAACCAAACAAAATCTTCCCCCCGCCATCATGCACAGATAGCACAAAAACTGACGGATATATCCTATCAAATCAATTCCATACTCGGTGAATCGCTACAAAACTTCAGAAAAATTGACACTCCAAGAATATGAAGATATTTCACAAAAAATACTTCATGCACAAAAGTTACATTTCTCTTGTTGTCGGATGGTTTTAGAAAACATAGAAAAAATCCATGTTCTTTTGGCACCTTTGAAACAAGTACGAATCTAATATGTCGATAAAATACCATTATATGCAATACACTCCTCAAAACTGAGCTCCTATAGAATGAACCAACATCATCAATAACGAAAAAGAATATGGAAATATTTTAATTATTTCTGCTGTGAAACTTTTCCCTTCGGTCTTTGAAAAAATTGAAAAGGAAGAAGAAAATAAAGATGATAATTTAGAATTTTAACTCTATGGAAGCCAAAGAATATAGTCCATGCGGACATTTACCAGATAGTTGTATTGAGAAAACACAAGACACTTCCACCAGAAATCCATGGTGAATAGTTGAACTCAATAATGACGATTCAAAAAATAATAGTGAGAAACAGTTTTTTGAATGTACTCCTGATTTTTTGGAAAAATTTCGTGAATTTCAAAGTAGAATCACTATTGACGATGCCCAATTTTCAAAATTCAAAAACTCTATTATTGAGTTATTAAACGATGCTTGACTCGACAATAATTCTCAGGAAGCTAATTTTTTAAAAAACATTAGTAAGGAGGAAATTGCTATTGTTATCGGGGTATTGATCGTTTCAGCATTAATAATTTATTTTTGAGGCGAAATTGTAGCTACTGTTTGAACTATTTGAAGATGACTCTCTCAAGTTTGAATTAATTTAATAATTGTAGCATTACAATATGAAAGAACAAGTTCGTTTTTACTCGCGTTTATTCCATGATCAGGAAAAGCTTGACTCGCAAGTCTCGCATCAAATCAATCATTTTTTCAGGCTGGATATCTCTCTAAAGAGTTTATTCAAATGTTTTGAGCGAGCTTTGTTCCGTTATTAACATCAATTAAAAATTCATTATTCGGAAATATGAATCCTGCAAACTCCTAATCCATAATTTGTTTGAGTATGGATACAAAAAATGGAGGTCTATGTCTCTCATTGAGAAAAACTGTTTCCTCCAAAAATTCAAAAAAAAGAAATTTTGTAGGAATGCATCTCTAGCTATCTATGCAAAATAATCTTTGCCTCTGACGATACAATACTGATATTTTCGGTGTGTGTTCATCAGGATAAAACAAAAGAAATTACAATTATGGTTCACAAGATTTACGTTTACCATCAAAGTTTAAAGTTCTGTTTATACCCAAGCAAAATTAGTTTTCCGAAAATAGAAGGGGTATAAATACATAAATCATAAAATGAGAATCCAAAGTTCATAACTTATGTGATTGAGTTTGTCAGTTTCCTGAAAGACCAATAATGTTTTTACTTTGTTCATATTGAAGTGGTGATTTTAGTATCTCAAGAAGAGGGGGAGTAAGCTTGAATCCCTCTCTCCCAACCTTATAGGAAAATTTAAGATTGTTTAATCCTTCTATTTGTCATTTTCAAGTGATTGTGATACAATGCTTATAAGTATCAATAATATAATCTCATGCACACACCATATTCTCATCCTCTTTCTTCACAAGAGCTCCCTCACTCGGGAGTTTTATGAGGAATAACAAACAAGATTTTAAAAATTCTTAACAGTGAAATTTGCCAGCAACAAAACCAAGAGCTTGAGAGGCTTTTCAACCAACTCAATGACGCATTAGATGCGAAAGTCAAGAATGCTTGATATGATTATAGAGACTATGAGCAAAGACTTTTTCGGCAAGAAAAGGATCTTGAAGCTATCTTACAGCAAGACCAAGCTTTGAGAGTGCTTTATGAAAACATTTTGAGAGCAATAAAATTTGCACCTTATCTTAAACAAGCTCTTTGGGACAAGATTCTTTTTGATAGAGTGCTTGAACTCTGACCACCAGCACAAGAGTTTTCAGAACCCATCACTTTCTCATTTGATAGACTCAAAAGAACTCCTTCCATTCCTCCTTATATCATGATCGAAGATTTCCCCAGTGATGCTAGTGTCCAAGAGCTTGAGGAAGTCTTTTCAAAGATTGAAAATACTCCTTGAGTGTTATCTATTGATTTAACTTACAACAATTTATGAGATTTTTGACTAGATCAACTTCAAGCAATTTTTTCTCACTTATGAGATGTGAGAAGTATTGATTTGAGTAAAAATAATTTGTGAAAACTTGACGAACCAAGAATTCAAGCCATTTTTTCTCATCTATGAGAAGTGAAACGCATTCGTTTGAATGGAAGTTATTTACACAGGCTCGATGAACCAAGTCTTCAAGCAATTTTTTCTCATCTGTGAAATGTGAGAAGTATTGATTTGTGGGACAATGGATTATGACAACTTGATGAATCAAGACTCCATGCGATTTTTTCTCATCTAGGAAGTGTGAGAAGTATAAATATATGGAAAAATGACATATGAGAACTTGACGAACCAAGATTTCAAGCCATTTTTTCTCATCTTACTCAAATTGAAGAAGTATTTTTAGAGTCACAAGAAGAGGTTACACGACTTGAATCCCTCTTTCCCAACCTTATAGGAAAATTTAAGATTCAATAGTCCTATTTGCTATTTTTATGCATTTACGATACAATACTTAGGAGTATCAATTAAAAATTTTGTATGCACACACCATCTT
>Ga0209373_10002541_pt1 | contig 18125 bp, 17 predicted proteins | sample Higcelweek5metaG_FD_187173 | JGI IMG/M metagenome (GOLD analysis project Ga0209373, IMG submission 187173) | Freshwater pond sediment microbial communities from the University of Edinburgh, under environmental carbon perturbations - High... | ecosystem: Environmental > Aquatic > Freshwater >... | reverse complement strand
AATGTAGGGGAAATAGAAAATCCGGATGGAGTAGGCGAAGTTGGAAATCCTCAATGCGGGGATATAATGAAGATATTCATAAAGGTTGATAACAATATAATAACCGACATAAAATTCCAGACTTTCGGCTGCGGATCTGCAATAGCTTCATCAAGCATGGCTTCGGAAATGATCAAAGGAAAGACCATCGAGGAAGCCTGGAGGCTTACAAATAAAGCAGTTGCGGATGCCCTTGACGGACTTCCTCCGATAAAGATGCACTGCTCCGTGCTTGCCGAAGAAGCAATTCACAAAGCAATCAATGACTACAGGGTCAGAAACGGACTCGAACCATGGGCAATGAAAAACCACTCGGAAACAATCCATGAACATGTTCACGGAGAATAAACAGTTTTAAAACAAGCTTCGGGAATCAAATAAGGTTTCCGAAGCATTTTATTTAGCAAATTTTGTATTGACAAGGCTGATTTTATTAACTATAATCGTAAATAACAATTGAAAATTCGGACTATGACTGAAATTAGTACATATGGGACCGCACTCAGAGAGGAAGTGGATGGTGTAAACTTCCTGGGGACCATATGGAAGCTGTTCAGGAGTCATGATTACTTTTAAGTGACACATCGTTTTGGTGTGTAATTAGGGTGGTACCACGGAGTTAAGCTTTCGTCCCTTTCTGGGATGAAGGCTTTTTTATTTTCAGAAATTTATTCAATTAAGAGGAGAGAGATAATTATGGAAAAAATCGGTTTGAACCAACTCAGGGAAATGTATTTGAGCTTTTTTGAAAGCAAAGGGCATCTGAGGCTTCCAAGCTTTCCATTAGTGCCTAAGAATGATAAAAGCTTATTGCTGATCGGTGCCGGCATGGCTCCGCTCAAGCCTTATTTTACAGGCCTTAAGGTTCCTCCATGCACAAGGATAACAACCTGCCAGAAATGCATAAGAACAGGGGATATCGAAAATGTTGGCAAGACAGCAAGGCACGGTACATTTTTTGAAATGCTGGGGAATTTCTCTTTCGGTGATTATTTTAAGGCTGAAGCCATTCCATGGGCATGGGAATTCAGTACAGAAGTTCTCAAGCTCCCTAAGGAAAATTTGTATGTAACCATTTACCTGGAAGATGATGAAGCTTTCGACTTGTGGGTTGAAAAAACTGATGTTGACCCGTCAAGGATATTCAGGCTGGGCAAGGATGATAATTTCTGGGAAGTAGGTCTGGGACCATGCGGACCTTGCTCGGAAATACATTATGACAAGACTCCTGAAAAAGGTGTATTGAAGAGTGCGGAAGAATTCGTTCAGGCAGCAGATGATGACAGGATAATGGAATACTGGAACCTTGTTTTCACACAGTTTGACCAGGATGAAAACGGAAATTACAACCCCCTTCCAAAACCTAATATAGATACTGGAATGGGTCTTGAAAGGATCGCATCCATAATGCAGGGCACAGACAGCATATTCGAGGTTGATACTATTAGAGCCATACTCGATGAGGTAGTTAAAATATCCGGCGTTGAATATGGGAAGGAAAGAAAATCCGATATATCCATAAGAATAATAACGGATCATGTCAAGAGCGTGACTTTCATGATAGGAGACGGCGTACTTCCTTCTAACGAAGGAAGGGGATATGTTCTCAGAAGGCTCCTGAGGAGAGCCGCAAAGCACGGAAAGGCTCTGGGAATAAGTGAGTCGTTCTTGTTCAAGGTAGCAGAAAAGGTAATAGAAAATTCCGGTAAAGCATATCCTGAGCTCGTCGAAAAGAGAGACTACATCAACAGGATACTTACAATGGAAGAAGAAAGATTCGATGAAACGATAGACGCAGGAACACAGATACTTGATGAATATATCAGCGAGCTTAAATCCGGATCAAAAACTGTCCTTTCCGGCGACAAGGCATTCAAGCTGTATGACACCTATGGATTCCCTATCGAGCTGACACAGGAAGCTCTTGAAGACCTTGAAATGACAGTCGATATTGAAGGCTTCAACAAGGAAATGAAGGAGCAGAAGGAACGTGCAAGGGCTGCAAGGGGAGAATCCAACTTTATGGGAGCAGAAGACACAATTGTCAACAAGCTGCCTCTGGATCTGAAAATTGAATTTCTAGGCTATGAGACTCTGCAGGCTGAAGCTGAGATAACTCATTTGGTCATTGATGAAGAGTTCGTCTCCGACCTGGAAACGGGATCGGAAGGCATCATAGTTACAGACAAAACCCCTTTCTATGCGGAAATGGGCGGGCAGATCGGTGACACAGGTACAATATCCAATGAAAATTTCACAGCGGAAGTTATTGACTGTAAAAAGAATGTTTCCGGCAAAACCCTTCATTTTATTAAAGTAATTGAAGGAAGGGTCAACGTTTCCGATACTGTAACTTTAAAGGTCGACGAATCAAGAAGAAATTCAGTCAAGAGAAACCATACAGCGACACATCTTTTAAATGCAGCATTGATAAAGGTGCTGGGAAGCCATGTGCATCAGTCAGGATCCTTTGTTGATAATGAAAGGCTCAGGTTCGATTTCAATCATTTTGAGCCTGTTGCGGAAGAATCATTGTTAAGCATTGAGAAAATTGTTAACGATGAAATTATGAAGGCTGCAAAGGTGGAAACTATAGAAATGTCACTGGATGAAGCAAGGGAATCAGGAGCCATAGCTCTGTTTGATGACAAATACAAGGATTCGGTAAGGGTTGTATCTGTTGGAGGCTTCAGTAAAGAGCTCTGCGGTGGAACACATGCATCGAATTCAGGTGAAATAGGCCTGTTCAAGATTCTTTCAGAGTCTGGAATTGCTGCAGGCATAAGAAGAATTGAAGCGATTACAGGCATGAATTCCTATAATTATTTGAATGAGAAGGAAAATCTCCTCAAAGAAATAGGCTCCTCCCTGAAATGCGCTGAAAAGGACATAAAACACAAATTGCAGCAGCAGAACGGCGAACTGAAGGAAAAGGATAAAGAAATACTTGCCATGAAATCTAAAATGTCTTTGGGCTATGAGGACGAGATACTGAAGAACGTTGTTGAAGTAAAAGGTGTAAAGGTATATTCAGGAGAACTCATTGATGTTGATGGCGAGGCTTTGAGAGAGCTTGCAGACAGGATCAGGGACAAAGTCGTGACCGGTGTTGTTGTGCTGGGAAGCTCCGTAGAGGGAAAAGTGCAGTTTGTTGCTATGGCAGATAAGGATACAATTAAAAAAGGTATCCACTGCGGAAAAATAGTGAAGGAAATCGCACAGATAACCGGCGGTGGCGGCGGCGGAAGGCCGGATATGGCACAGGCAGGCGGAAATGACCCTGAAAAGCTTGCAAAAGCTTTATCTGCAGTCCCCTCTACAATTGAAAAATTTCTTAAATAGTGTACAATTGTTGTACAATGCTTTATAATTGAATTGAATATTAATATGGAGTGGGGTGAAAAATATGGTCAATGATAATACTATTCAATTTGATCCTTTAAATAATAAAAAGGATCTGACTAAGGAAATTCTTTCCGAGGTCTATGATTCTCTTATGAAAAAAGGATATAATCCTGTAAATCAATTAGTTGGATATTTTATCTCTGGAGATCCCACTTATATTACAAATTACAATGGTGCAAGAGCTCTGATCAGGAAACTTGAGAGAGATGAAATACTGGAAGAAGTGCTAAAGCATTATCTTGAAACTAAATAAAAGTGCCCTTAAGGGCATTTTTATTTTAACTTGCAATACCCCCGGGGGTAGGAGTGGAGTATCAGATGAGAATTCTTGGTTTGGATGTCGGTGAAAGAAGAATAGGGGTTGCAATCAGCGATCCTTTAGGGTATACTGCTCAAGGGATAGGAACTATAACAAGGAAAAATTTGAAGCTTGACCTCGGCGAGATCAAAAGGATATGTGATGAATACTCTGTTGAAAGCATATTGATTGGCCTTCCGAAAAATATGAACGGCACTATAGGGCCAAGCGGCGAGAAAGTGATTGAGCTTTCCAAAATTATTGAGACCGAATTGGATTTGCCTGTTAAGCTTTGGGATGAACGGCTTACAACGGTAGCAGCCCATAAAGCAATGCTGGAGGCTGATTTGTCAAGGGCAAAAAGGAAAAAGATAGTCGATAAGATAGCTGCGATATATATTCTGCAGGGATATTTGGATAGCATTTCAAAATAGAAGTAATTGAATAAGGAGGATTTTTATGGACAATGAATTTGGCACAATTTTATTGAACGACGAAAATGGGGTAGAAATAGAGTTCGAAGTCATCACAAAACTTGACATCGAAGACAAGGAATATATTATTGTTACTCCGAAGAATGAAGAGACTGAAGATGCACTTGCTCTGAGGATCGATAAGGATGAAGACGGTACAGAAGTCTTGGTTGCTGTTGAAGACGATGAAGAATTTGAATTGGTGGAAGAAGCCTACGAAACACTTTTTGCAGAAGATTTATTGAATTAGTTTTTGATAGAAGCTATGTAAACCATAGCTTCTATATTTTTGAATTAGTTATCAAATAGTTATCAATTGACAATAGCTGAGAATAGTATTAAACTATAATAGAATTGAATTTGTGATTATTATACAAAGCGAGGTATTTTATATGGCTAAGCTATCCTCAGATGAAATAGGGAAGTTGAAACTCAATCTAAAGGAAAAGGGATATAAGCTTACCCCTCAAAGAAGGGCAATAGTTAATGAAATAATAAGAAATGAAGGAAGCCACCTGACAACTGAAGAACTGTATGATCTTGTCAAGGTTGAATGTCCGGAAATTGGACTTGCAACTGTATACAGGACAGTTCAGCTTCTTGAGGCTATTGGTGTTGTTTGCAAACTGGACCTTAATGATGGATGCAACAGGTATGAACTTGTCCATGAAGAGGAGAACCATCAACATCATCACTTGATATGCACAGTATGCAATAATGTTATAGAAGTGAAGGGCGATTTGCTGGACACTATGGAACAGAAAATTGAAGATGAATATGAATTTAAAGTAAAGAATCACAGCCTTAAATTTTATGGGGTTTGCAAGGATTGTTTACAAAAATTTTAATATAAAATAATATAAGGAGGAAAAATTTTTTTGCGAAAAGAAAAAGACAAAATCAAAATAATACCTCTCGGCGGTTTGAATGAAATAGGGAAAAACCTCACGGCGATTGAATACAAGGATGATATCGTAGTAATCGATTGTGGCATGAAATTTCCTGATGACGAAATGTTGGGAATAGACGTTGTTATTCCTGATGTAACGTATCTTCATAAGAACATCGAGAAGGTGAGGGGAATTTTTTTAACCCATGGCCATGAGGACCACATAGGTGCATTGCCGTATATCCTTAAGGATATGAATGTGCCTGTTTACGGTACCAGACTGACCTTGAGGATGGTTGAAACAAAGCTTAAGGAGCACAATCTTCTTAGTGATACGACGAGGATTACAATGGTGCCCGGAGACATAATAAAACTTGACAGTGTTTCAGTGGAGTTCATCCATACAAACCACAGCATTGCTGATTCGGTAGCTATAGCTATTCATACGCCTCTGGGCGTAGTGCTTCATACCGGAGATTTCAAGATTGACTACACACCTATAGATGGCCGCATAGCAGATTTGGCACGGTTCGCTGAATTAGGCAAAAAAGGTGTGGTTTTATTGCTGGCAGACAGTACAAACGTTGAAAGAATGGGTTACACCATGTCTGAAAGTACTGTTGGAAGCACATTTGAAAAACTGTTTGCAAAAGCAAAGGGAAGGATCCTGATCGCTACCTTTGCATCGCACATTCACAGAATACAGCAGATCATGTCAGCTGCTGAAATGTACGGCAGAAGGGTTGCCTTTTCCGGACGAAGCATGGAGAACATACTTGTTGTTGCCAAGGAATTAGGTTATATAACCGAAGATGAGAATGTCTGCATAAGTATCGATGACATAAACAAATACCCTAACGATAAGATCGTTATCATAACGACAGGAAGCCAGGGTGAGCCTATGTCAGCTTTGTCAAGAATGGCTGCATCGGAACATAGAAAAGTAAATATAATTCCTGGGGATATGGTGGTCATATCTGCATCACCTATACCAGGAAACGAAAAACTTGTATCAAAGGTCATCAACCTGTTGTTCAAAAAAGGTGCGGACGTCATTTATGAATCTCTCGAAGACATTCACGTTTCAGGACATGCCTGCCAGGAGGAATTGAAACTCATGCACGCATTGGTGAAACCGAAGTTTTTTATACCGGTGCACGGTGAATACAGGCATCTTATACAGCATAAAGAGCTGGCGGTAAAACTGGGGCTTCCTGAAAACAATGTGGTTATTGCAGACATTGGAGACATTGTTGAAGTAACAAGGGATTCCATAAAGAGGAGCGGCTCTGTTATTTCCGGACAGGTTTTTGTTGACGGACTAGGCATAGGAGACGTAGGCAATATAGTGATAAGAGACAGAAAGCATCTTTCCCAGGACGGAATAATGACAGTTGTCGTAACCATAGAAAAAGCTACAGGAATTGTCATTGCAGGTCCAGACATCATATCAAGGGGATTTGTTTATGTCAGGGAGGCCGAAGCTCTTATGGAGGAATCCAAAAAAGTGGTAAAGAATGCCCTTAACGAATGCGAAGAGAAGAACATAAAGGAATGGGCAGCTATCAAATCAAACATAAGGGATTCACTCCGAATATTCCTGTATGAAAAAACCAAGAGAAAACCTATGATTCTGCCAATTATTATGGAAATATAAGCAACCCGGGAGGATAGCCATAATGAATATTTATGACAAGGCACATGAGTTGGCAAGGGCACTGAGAGATTCATCTGAAGTGATTGAATTGAAGGATGCCGGCAAAAAAATTGAAAATAATGATAAAAACAAAATAATGCTGGAAGATTTCAGAAAGATACAGATAGAAGCTTACACAGATCAGATGAAGAATGGCAAAATGTCTCCGGAGCTGACAGAAAAGCTTCAGAACCTGGCTTCCATAATTTCCTTGAATCCTGATGTAAGCAGATATCTCCAGGCCGAGCAGCGGTTCGGAATAATCTGGGAAGATATCATCAAAATATTGAATGACGCCGTAGGCGTGGACTTGACTTTCGGAATGGATAATAGAGAATAGCAGGTTGACATTTAATAACTATGATACTACAATAGACTTGACGCATTTTTCAGGATACTATGTAGTATCCTTTTTTTTGGGAACAAAGAATCACTGGAGGATTAATAATGAATTTATTTACAAGAAATGATGTAAGAAACATCGCAATAATTGCCCATGTTGACCATGGCAAAACTACGTTGGTGGATGCCTTGTTAAGGCAGAGCCACATATTCAGGGAGAATGAAAAGCTGCAGGAAAGGGTAATGGATTCCAATGACCTTGAAAAAGAAAGAGGAATCACAATTTTGTCTAAGAATACAGCCGTTATGCATAACGGAATTAAAATAAATATTGTGGACACTCCTGGCCATGCAGATTTTGGAGGAGAGGTCGAACGTGTGCTCAAGATGGTTGACAGCGTTCTGCTTGTGGTTGACGCATATGAGGGTCCTATGCCGCAAACGAAATTCGTTCTGAAAAAAGCCCTTGAGTTGAACCTGAAGCCTATAGTTGTCCTGAATAAGATTGACAGGCCGGATGCAAGACCAGTTCAGGTGCTTGATGAAGTATTCGACTTGTTCATTGAGCTTGGCGCAAGTGACGAACAGCTGGATTTCCCGTCAGTCTACTGCTCAGCAAAGGATGGCATAGCAAAATATGAGATCGAAGATGAAAGCGCTAATATGGATCCGCTTTTCGACATGATCATTAAAAATGTCAAAGCACCTGAAGGTTATCTTGATATGCCCCTTCAATTATTGATAACAACAATCGACTATAACGAATATGTAGGCAAGATCGGTATAGGCAAAATCGAAAGAGGCAGCATCAAGAAAAATCAGCAGGTAGCATTGATAAGGAAAGACGGAACGACAGAATCCGTGAAAATAGCAAATCTATATGGATATAACGGACTGAAAAAAGAAGAAACAAATGAAGCAATGATTGGTGATATTGTGGCCGTTTCAGGCATAAGCGATATCAATATTGGTGAGACAATAGCAGATTTGGCAAATCCTGAAGCACTTCCCTTCGTGGATATAGATGAGCCAACTTTAAGCATGAATTTCATTGTTAATGATTCCCCTTTTGCGGGAAAAGACGGAGATTATGTAACATCCAGACATTTAAGGGACAGGCTCATGAAGGAACTTGAAACAAACGTAAGCCTTAAAGTTGAAGAGAGCGACGCGTCTGACTCATTTAAAGTTAGCGGCAGGGGTGAACTTCACCTTTCAATACTTATCGAAACCATGAGAAGAGAAGGTTATGAATTCCAGGTTTCCAAACCATCAGTAATTTTCAAGGAAAAAGATGGAATATTGCTCGAACCTATTGAATTGCTTACAATAGATGTTCCTGAAGACTTCATGGGTGTAGTTATGGAGAAGCTGGGACCAAGAAAAGCTGAAATGGTGAATATGACCTCCGCAATAAATGGATATACAAGGCTTGAATTCAAGGTTCCTGCAAGAGGACTTATAGGCTTCAGAAGCGAGTTCATGACCGACACCAAAGGCAATGGTATAATGAACCACGTGCTTGATGATTATGAAGAATTCAGGGGGGCGATTCCTGACAGAAGCAGAGGCTCTCTTGTCGTTTTTGAAACCGGAACATCCATAACCTATGGATTGTTCAACGCTCAGGAAAGAGGCACATTGTTTGTTGACGCTGGCATTGAAGTTTATCAGGGTATGATAGCAGGGGAATGTTCCAGGGCTGAAGACATTGAGGTAAATATCTGCAAGAAAAAGCATCTTTCAAATACAAGGTCTTCAGGCTCAGATGAAGCCCTGAAACTGATACCTATCAGGCAGATGTCTCTGGAACAATGTCTTGAATTTATAGCTGCAGACGAACTCGTTGAGGTTACACCAAAAAACATACGAATGAGGAAAAAAATCCTGAATCCGGAAATGAGAAAAAGAGCCGCAAAGAAAAAATAGTGAGGTTTTTTTATGAAGAAAAAATTCTTGATTTCAGCATCGATTATTCTGATTTTAATTGGGGCCGCAGGCATATGGACAGTAAACCACAATATTAAAAAGGTCATAAATACGCCTCTTCTTTCAACAGAGGAAAAGGTGGAGTTTGAAATAACACAAGGCCAGGTTCTGGCCGATGTAATAGGAACTTTGGATAGCAAAGGGCAGATCAGGGATAAAAAGATAGTCACGGAGTACATCAGCAAGCATGACCTTAATACAAAAGTGGTTCCTGGAAAATACAGCATATCGAATTTTGTCTCCTTGGAAAAGCTGGTTTATTTCATGAATACCGGAATCTTCGACAATGTGCCGGTCAGAGTTACAATACCTGAAGGATACAAAGTAGAAGAAATTGGCGGTGTGCTTGAAAGCAAGGGCATCATAAGCAAAAGCGAATTCCTTGAAAGCTGCAGGGAATACAAACTTCCTGATTACATCAAAAATGATGCAAAAAGAAAATATGCTCTCGAGGGTTATCTTTTCCCTGATACTTATGAACTTTACAAGGGAACTTCGGGCAAAACCATAATAGATGAGATGACGGCAAGATTCAAATCCATAGTTGATGATGTTTCAAAAAAAGCAGGAATAACGATCAGCAATGAAGACCTTGATAAATTTATAATTATGGCGTCCATCGTTGAGAAGGAAATCCAGAAGCAGGATGAACGGGGCAAGGCTGCTTCCGTATTTTATAACAGGCTGAAAATTGGAATGAAGCTTGAATCCTGCGCCACAGTGCTTTATGCCCTTGGATACCATAAGGACAAGTTGTCAAACGAGGACCTGAAGGTAAATTCACCTTATAACACTTACCTTGTCCAGGGACTTCCTGAAGGACCTGTTTCAAACCCTGGAAGGGCCTGCATTGAGGCTGCCATATCTCCGGCAGATACAGACTATCTGTATTTTGTTTCAAAAAATGACGGCACACATTTTTTCACCAGCAACTATAATGAATTCCTTAATGTCAAGGCGACAACACAGGGATTTTAATTTGATGAAAACTTTTGCGGAGGTTGGTTATGAGTGCTATAGTGCATGATTATATTGAAACCTATTTAAAAGGATTGGCCAGCATGGATGACGACGCCATTGCAGTTCTTGAGGAATATGCCTTTGAAAATCATATACCGATCATACAAAAAGAAGCAGGCAGGCTTTTGGAAACCCTTATACATGTTGTTAAACCTTTAAAAATACTTGAATTGGGAACTGCTATAGGGTACTCTTCAATACTTATGAGCAGGTGTGCCGGAAGCAGAACCAAAATAACGACCATTGAAAGGGATCCCGATATGGTCAGGCTCGCCAGAATTAATGCAGGCAACTTCGATTGCGAAGAAAACATCGAAGTCCTTGAAGGGGATTGCCTTGAAATACTGAAAAGCCTTAATGAAAAATATGACTTCATATTCATTGATGCAGGTAAAGGGCACTATGGTGACTTTTTCCCGCACTGCGCAAGGCTTCTTAACGAAAACGGCATTATCGTTTCTGATAATGTGCTGTTCAGAGGAATGGTAGCTTCAGATGATCTTGTTGAAAAAAGAATGTCAACAATAGTGAAAAGGATGCGCGAATACATTGATATGCTATTAAAAAATAAAGAATTTCACACAACTGTAATACCTATCGGTGATGGTATGGCAGTGACCGCCAGGAGGAATGTAAATGAAAAAGCCTGAACTGTTAGCGCCGGCAGGCAATCTCGAAAAATTGAAAACCGCGATTGACTTCGGGGCTGATGCCGTTTATCTTGGGGGAAGCAAACTAAACCTGAGGGCATTTGCAGATAATTTTTCGAATGAAGATATTATAGAAGGCTTAAACTATGCCCATGAGAGAGGCAAAAGGGTTTATGTGACTGTAAATGTGTTTCCTCATAATGAGGATTTGACAGGCATAGACGAATACCTGAAAGAATTGTATTCCATGGGAGTAGATGCTTTAATCGTTTCTGACCCAGGAATTATAAGCATAGCCAAAGAAACTGTACCGGAGCTTGAACTGCATCTGAGCACACAGGCAAACACTGTGAACTGGAAAAGCGCCGAATTTTGGTATAACCACGGTATAAAAAGGATAGTTTTAGCAAGGGAATTATCCATGGCTGAAATAAGCGAATTTAAGGCCAGATTGCCGGAAGGGTGTGAAATCGAGACATTTGTACATGGTGCGATGTGCATGTCTTATTCAGGCCGCTGCGTGCTTTCAAACTACATGACAGGAAGGGACTCCAACAGGGGACAATGCGCACAGCCTTGCCGCTATAAGTATTTCCTTATGGAAGAGAAAAGGCCCGGTGAATATTTTCCAATATTTGAAGATGATAAGGGAACATATATACTCAATTCAAAGGATTTATGCATGATTGAGCATATCCCGGAGCTGGCGGCAAGCGGAATAGACTCTTTCAAAATCGAAGGAAGAATGAAAAGTTCTTACTATGTCGCTTCTGTCGTAAAATCCTACCGGCAGGCAATGGATTCGTTTTTCGAAAATCCTGAAGGCTATGTCATGAAAAAGGAATGGATGGACAACCTGCTGAGGTCAAGCCACAGACAATACTTTACGGGATTTTATTTTGGCGACAAGGATACACAGATTTTTGAAAGTTCCTCCTACATAAGAGACTATGACATAGTTGGAATCGTAAGAGGCTTTGATGAAGAGAAGTGTATCGTCACGGTTGAACAGAGGAATAAGGTTTTTGAAGGAGATATTGTTGAGGTTTTGAGACCTGAAGGAGAGAATTTTTCTGTTCAGATAACAGAGCTGAGAGATTCCGAGGGAAATCGGATCAATAACGCTCCCGTTGCACAGATGATATTTTCCTTTAAAACAGATAAAAAACTAATGAATGGCGATATGCTGATAAGAGAGAAAAAGTGATAGACAAGATCCTGTAATTGAAAATAATTTCAAATACAGGATCTTTTTATAAAATAAATTTTATTGTAGCAATATTCTTAATTAAATGATAAAATATTACAAAAGCTAAAAGAATATACATTTGAGAGGTGTTAACGAATATGAAACTAAATGAGCTGCTTGAAACCACCATGAAGAAAAAAGCATCTGATTTACATTTAGTTGCGGGTATTCCGCCTGTTGTGAGGATTAATGGAACACTGGTCAGAATGAATGATACAAATTTGACTCCGGAAGATACTGAAGAATATGCAAAAAGCGTACTCGATAAAGATTACGATAATCTTGGTGATGCAGGAGAAATTGATCTTTCTTATTCGATTTCCGGTTTGGGAAGGTTCAGGATAAATGTTTTCAAACAAAGGAGTACTGTTGCCCTTGCCATAAGAGCGGTAGGTGCCAAGGTTCCTGAAATCGATGAACTCGGACTTCCTGATGTAGTACAGGAGCTTTCACTATTGAAACGCGGTCTTGTCCTGGTGACGGGCCCTGCTGGAAGCGGTAAAAGCACAACCCTGGCAGCTATGGTTAATGAGATAAACAAAAACAAATCCTCTCATATTATAACTCTGGAAGATCCTATTGAATTTCTCCATAAACATGATAAATCCATTGTGGAACAAAGGGAAATAGGAAAAGATACAAAAAACTTCAAGAGTGCCCTGAGAGCAGCTTTAAGGGAAGATCCAGATGTTATCCTGATCGGTGAGATGCGTGATCTGGACACCATTTCAGTAGCACTCACTGCAGCAGAAACAGGTCACCTGGTGCTTTCAACCCTTCATACCATAGGAGTGGCAAAGACAGTCAGCAGGCTGATAGACGCATTCCCGCCGCATCAGCAACAGCAGGTAAAAACACAGCTTGCGGCAGTTCTGAATGGCGTAATCTCACAGCAGCTTGTGCCTGCCAGCGATGGCAAAAGCAGGGTGTGTGCCCTGGAAATCATGAGATCAACCAATGCCGTCCAGAATATGATCAGGGAAGGCAAAACATATCAGATCGAATCGGCTCTCCAGACAGGTTCCAAATACGGAATGAAGACTATGGACATGTCTCTAGTTGAATTGTACAAAAAGAAAATAATCAATTATGAAGACGCACTGGCTTATGCCGCAGACAGGGACATGCTTATCAGGCTTTTGTCACTTTGATATATTGAAAATGTTTAAAGGCCCCATGACGGGGCCTTTATATTTATAGAATCATATAATCATACATTTTTAAGCAGTTTGGAGCTTTCGGGCATTCCGAAACTTTGGACTTTTTAATAATGCTGCTGGAGCATTTTTTTGTTGATTTATTTGACTTGCTTATATTTGATTTCATAAGTATTCCTCCTATATTTATATTTATTCAAAATAAATATAGGGACTTTACCAGAATGATTCGTCTTTTTTATGAAGTCTTCTTAAATCAATGTAGAAAATTAGTTCGTAGCGCTCCATAAGCCACTACCCCCTTTTGCAAACTGTATTATAACAATTTACTTGTTTATTATGTATATATAATAACATATACTGCAACTTTATACAAGTTGATTTAAACTTCAAAACTGGTGATTTTCTGCAAGAATAACAGAATAATCAGAATAATATTGGATAATGTTCATTTTGCTAAGACTTCCTCAAGTTTTGAAGGTTTAATGCAGGCTATTCATTTGTACTGATTTGATATTTTATTAAAATATGATAAAATATAAGAGGAAATTTTAACTCTATGTTGAATATATAAAAATAGGTTCTCTTATAAAGGGGGGAAATATGGTTAATGGGCGAATATATTGTAGGTATTGACATTGGTTCTTCAAAAATATCTGCAGCAGCAGGGAAATTGGATAAATCCGGAAATCTCCAGATTATTGGAGCAGCATCTGAAAGATGCAGCGGTGTAAAAAAGGGGATTGTTGTTGATATAGATAATACGTCGGAAAGCACTAAAAGATGCTTAAGACAGATAGAAAGCATGCTTGACTGCCAAATTAAAGACGCATACATATCTTTTCCAGGTGTAATAAGCGAATTGGTTTTAAGCAAAGGTGTTGTGGCCATATCCTCTGAAGACAGGGAGATTAGGGAAAATGACATCAACAGGGTAATAAGGTCAGCTAAAATAATGACAATACCGGCTAATATGGAGATTGTCGGTGTCATTCCAAACCAGTACATAGTCGATGGCACTGAAAGCATAAAGGATCCTATAGGCATGAGCGGAATACGGCTTGAACTGGATGCTCAGCTTGTAACTGCCCAGTCGACCCTGATGAGCAATTTGATGAAAAGCCTGAATAACGCAGGATTAAATGTCAAGGGAATCGTGTTCCAGCCGATTGCAGAATCGAAAGCTGCATTAAAGAAAGAGGATATGGAAATGGGAACCGTGCTGGTTGATATTGGTGCGGAAACCGCAAATATATCAATCTTTAAAGGCGGAAATATTGTTTTCAATGATCACGTTAACTTAGGCGGAAACATAATAACGAATGATATTGCTGTATGCCTGAAAATCTCAAATACTCAGGCAGAAAACCTGAAACTTAAATATGGAATTAAAGGCCATGATATTAACAACAACACAACTATTCAATTAAAAGCTGACTTCAATAATGAAATATCCATTGACTTGAATATGCTGAAACAGATAATTGAAGCAAGGATTGAAGAAATGCTGATGCTGATCAACAAAAAGATCAGAAATTCAGGTAAATATAACGAAATAGCTGGAATTGTAATAGTTGGCGGAGGCATATCATTATTTGAAGGAATAGAAGAGTACGGAAAGAAAATTTTAGAAATGCCTTTCCGAATTGCAAGACTTAATTATCCGGGAGCAACAAGCCCGATTTATGCTTCTGCTGTAGGTACAGTAATGGATGTAGCGGAGTCCTTAAAGGCAAAAGCTTCGGCCATTTCTTCAGACAGCATTAAATCAAAGAATGCCCCAAAACGAATTTTCGGAATTAAGGACGATGAAGAAGATGACATATTTGAAGATTATGAAGACAAAGAAGACAAAAGCTTAATATCAAGAATAAAAGATTTCTTTACAGAATTTTTCTAATTAGGAGGTAATATTGTGCTAGATTTCGATGTAGAAGTGGAACAATTTGCGAAAATTAAAGTAATTGGCTGTGGCGGAAGCGGAAATAATGCAGTTAACAGGATGATTGCTGAGGGACTAAAAAATGTGGAATTTATAGCTATTAATACAGATAAACAGGCACTCATGCTCTCAAAAGCAACACAGAAAATACAGATTGGTGAAAAACTCACTAAAGGCCTGGGGGCCGGAGCCAATCCGGAAATCGGAAAGAAAGCTGCTGAAGAAAGCAAAGATGAAATTGCGAATGCAATAAAAGGCGCAGATATGGTTTTCATAACTGCGGGACTTGGTGGCGGCACAGGAACCGGAGCTGCGCCAATCATAGCAGAACTTGCTAAATCCATGGGTATACTTACTGTTGGTGTGGTAACAAAACCATTCCCTTTTGAAGGAAGAAAAAGGATGCAGCAGGCTGAAATCGGTATGAAAAACCTTAAAGAAAGGGTAGATACCTTAGTAACTATTCCTAACGAAAGGTTGCTAAGCATAGTCGACAAGAAAACATCACTGATGGAATCCTTCAAGATGGCTGATGATGTATTGAGGCAGGGGGTTCAGGGAATATCTGACCTTATTACAATCCCTGGTTTGGTAAATCTTGATTTTGCAGACGTAAAAACAATAATGCTGGACAAAGGTCTCGCTCATATGGGCGTAGGCAGAGGCACAGGCGACAGCAGGGCAAAAGAAGCTGCAAAGCAGGCGATTTCCAGCCCTTTATTAGAGACTTCCATTTTAGGCTCGACTGGAGTACTGCTTAACATTACCGGCGGATTTGATTTGGGTTTGCTTGAGATCAACGAGGCTGCCGAAATAGTTCAGCAATCTGCGGATCCTGATGCAAATATCATTTTTGGTGCAGTTATAGATGAGAATATCAAAGATGAAATAAGGATCACAGTCATTGCAACAGGCTTCGAAGCAAACAAGGCTTCAATAAAACAGGATATTGCAGATAAATATGCTGTCGGCGAATTCGGTGTTATTTCAACTGATGCCGTTGTTCCGACCGATGAAAAAGAAGATATAGCTGCAACTTCAACAGCTGCTGAAGATGAAAACCTGGAAATACCTGCATTTTTGAGAAGAGGCGGCAGATAGTCAATATCATAATGATGGAGGACGTGGAAAAATGAAGTGTCCCTTTTGCGGATATGGTGACAGCAAAGTGGTTGATTCTAGATCGACGGATGATGATGTTTCTATAAGAAGAAGGAGGGAATGTTTAAGCTGCGGGAAGAGATACACTACTTATGAAAAGGTTGAAGACATTCCTATTCTGGTAATCAAAAGAAATATGAACAGGGAATATTTTGACCGGTCAAAAATTATTGGTGGTCTTCTTAAAGCATGTCAGAAAAGACCTGTTTCAAGAAGTCAGATAGAAAATATAGCTGATGAGGTCGAAAAAAAGATCACAAATGAAATGCTTACAGAGGTCAAATCAGAATACATAGGCGAGCTGATAATGGAGCATCTCAAAAAAATTGATGAAGTTGCTTATGTCAGATTTGCTTCTGTTTACAGGCAGTTCAAGGATGTAAACACATTCCTGGAGGAAATCAAGAATCTGATGTCAGATAAATAGGTATAATTTATTATACCTATTTTTTTATAATATAGGTAAACGGAGGATTAAAATGACAATCACATATATCGGTAAAAATGAATTCATCACAGAGGATCTAGGCACTGCTGCCGCAGTTTTTTCTACAGCAAAGAACGATATGAATTTTTACAGGAAATCAAATGAAGGCAAAACAAATCTCGATAGCCTCAAAAACTGGTTTTCTGTTGATTCTGTTGCTTACTTAAGCCAGGTACACAGCGACATGGTCTGTATTTATGATGGTACTGTACAGACCGGAGATGCAATCATAACCGACATACCCGGTGTCGCCATTGGTGTGTTCACTGCAGACTGCGTGCCCGTATTGATATATGATCCGGTCAGGAAAGCTGCTGCCGCGGTACATAGCGGATGGAGAGGCACCTTCAGCCGAATCGTCTGCAAAACTATAGAAAAAATGGAAAAGGAATATGGTTCAGAGCCTTCCTCCCTGGTGGCGTTAATAGGTCCTCATATACGGGACTGCTGTTATGAGGTTGGCGATGAAGTCATAACAAAATTCAAAAATGACGAATTCTATAAGGACGCGGATATATTTGCAGGAACTCATCTTAGCATGGAAAAATGCATACTATGGCAGCTAAAAAAATATGGCGTCCTTGAGAAAAACATGAAGGCTGAAAGTCAGTGCACCTTTTGCAACAGGAGTGAATTCCATTCCTATAGAAGAGGTGACATAGGCAAGCGGCAATTTTCGTTCATATACATTAAATAACGAGGAGGCTCAATATGTCAGAAGAAAAAATTTTGATCGTTGATGACGAGGCGAATATAAGGGAGTTAATAAACTTCAACCTCAAAAAAGAAGGATACAGGACAATAACTGCCGATAACGGCATAAGTGCTTTGAAGATGATAAAAGAAGAAAAGCCTTCGCTCATACTCCTGGATCTTATGCTGCCGGGGATGAACGGACTTGATGTATGCAAAGATGTAAGAAAGACCTTAGGGATATCCTCTACTCCAATAATCATGATCAGTGCAAAAGGAGAGGAATTTGACAAGGTCCTTGGACTTGAATTGGGAGCTGATGACTACATGACCAAACCTTTTTCAATCAGGGAACTGGTTGCAAGAGTTAAGGTCATTCTCAGAAGAACTGCTCCGAACTTTGTAAGCAGCAGTGTTTCCTTTAAAGACCTTGAAATAGATTTTGAAAAAAGGGAAATAAAAAAGGGCGGGCACAAAGTTGATCTTACCATGAAGGAATTTGAGCTTTTGGAAATCCTGATCAAGAATAAAGGCAGGGTACTCACCAGGGATTTTCTTCTGGATAAAATATGGGGTTATGAATATATTGGCGAGACCAGAACTGTGGACGTGCACATAAGACACCTCAGGCAAAA
>Ga0209373_10002540_pt1 | contig 18126 bp, 19 predicted proteins | sample Higcelweek5metaG_FD_187173 | JGI IMG/M metagenome (GOLD analysis project Ga0209373, IMG submission 187173) | Freshwater pond sediment microbial communities from the University of Edinburgh, under environmental carbon perturbations - High... | ecosystem: Environmental > Aquatic > Freshwater >... | reverse complement strand
CTGATCGAGCCCGTTCACCGGTTTCAATCCTCTCCGGTGGCGAGCGCAACCGGCTGCTGCTGGCCAAGCTGTTCACCAAGCCGGGCAACGTACTGGTACTGGATGAGCCGACCAACGATCTGGATGCCGAGACCCTGGAGCTGCTGGAAGACCTGCTGATGGAGTACAGCGGCACCCTGCTGCTGGTCAGCCACGACCGGGAGTTCCTGAACAACGTGGTCAGCTCTACCCTGGCGATCAACGCTGACGGCACGGTCAAGGAGACGGTGGGGGGGTATGATGACTGGCTGCGGGAACAACAACTTGAGGCTGCCCCGCCCGTTGCAACAAAGCCGGTTCAGGAAAAGGGCAAACCGCAGAAAGATCGGCCCCGTAAGCTCTCCTTCAAGGAAGAGCGAGAGCTGGAGGCACTGCCGGAGCGGATCACCGCCCTTGAGGCGGAACAGGAGCAGATCCACAGCACCCTGGCTGATCCTGAATTTTACAAAAATCGCGGGGCTGAGGCTGTGCCCCTGAATGCCCGGCTTGAAGCCATTGATGCAGAACTACTGGCTGCTTACGCCCGTTGGGAAGAGCTGGAGGCACTGCGGTGATGGTGCGCCTGTGCAGGCTGTTACAAAATAAAACCGACCGGTAACATGACATGCCCCCTGAAGCAAAAGCGCGCCAAGAGATCGACAAGAAACTCGAACAAGCTGGCTGGGTTGTCCAGGATCTGAAAAAGATCAACCTGGGTGCCGGTCCGGGTGTTGCAGTGCGTGAATACCCAACTGATACCGGGCCAGCTGATTATCTGCTGTTTGTGGATCGCCAGCCGGTCGGGGTAATCGAGGCCAAACCTGATAACACCATACTCACCTTTGTGGAAGACCAGACCGAACGCTACGCCCGCAGTACCCTTAAATGGCGGATAACCTCCACACCACTGCGCTTCCTGTTTGAAAGCACCGGTCAGGTCATCCACTTTACCGATGGTGCTGACCCAACAGCCCGCGCCCGCGAGATCTTCTGTTTTTTCAAACCTGAACAACTTGCCGAATGGCTGCATCAGCCCGAATCGTTTCGACGTCGCCTCAAGGAACGGATGCCGGAACTGCCGACCCGTAACCTGCGTGATTGCCAGATCAGCGCAGTTACCGGCCTTGAAAAATCCCTTGCCCAGAACAGGCCCCGCGCCCTGGTGCATATGGCAACCGGCGCTGGTAAAACCTTTACTGCCATCACCTCGGTCTATCGTTTGCTCAAATATGGCGATGCCAAGCGGATTCTCTTTCTGGTTGATACCCGCAACCTGGGGAAACAGGCCCATCAGGAGTTCATGGCCTACACCCCGCCCGACGATGCCCGCAAGTTTACCGAACTGTACAACGTCCAGCGCCTGAATGGCCCCACCATTGACCCGGCAGCCAAGGTCTGCATCAGCACCATTCAGCGGATGTATTCCATCCTTTCGGGTGAACCGATTGATGAGTCTGCCGAGGACGTGCCGCTGGACCAGATCGTTCAAACCAACAAACAGGCCAAGGTGGTACGCTACAACCCGGCTGTGCCGGTGGAGACCTTTGATGTCATCATCATTGATGAATGCCACCGCAGCATCTACAACCTCTGGAAGCAGGTGCTGGACTACTTTGACTCCTTCCTGGTGGGGCTCACCGCCACCCCTGACAAACGCACCTTTGGTTTCTTTAACGAAAATATCGTTGCCGAATACACCTACGAACAATCGGTGGCCGATGGCGTGAACGTGGGGTATGACGTCTACGAGATTGAAACCGAGATCACCAAAAAAGGAGCCGAGCTAAAGGCCAAAGAATGGGTGGATCACCGCGACCGGCAGACCCGCAAGAAACGCTGGGCCGAGGCAGAGGAAGACCTTCTCTACACCGGCAAGGAGCTGGACCGGTCGGTGGTCAATATCAGCCAGATCCGCAAGGTGATACAGGCCATGAAGACAGCGGTGGAGACGCAGATATTCCCCAGCCGGAACGAGACCCCCAAGACCCTGATCTTTGCCAAGACCGACAGCCATGCCGACGACATAATCCAGATCGTGCGCGAGGTGTACAACCAGGGGAACGCCTTCTGTAAAAAGGTCACCTACAAGGCAGAAGAAGACCCGGACAGCATCCTTGCCAGCTTCCGCAACGACTATAACCCGCGCATTGCCGTTACCGTGGACATGATCGCCACTGGCACCGATGTCAAGCCGCTGGAAGTTTTGCTCTTTATGCGTGATGTCCGCTCCAGGGGGTATTATGAGCAGATGAAGGGGCGCGGTGTCCGCAGTCTTGACCATGATGCCTTGAAGCGGGTCTCCAACAGTGCCGACAGCGCCAAGAGCCGCTTTGTGTTGATCGATGCCGTGGGGGTTGAAAAATCGCTCAAGACTGAAAGCCGCCCTTTGGAGAAAAAGCCGTCAGTACCGCTGAAGCATTTGATGCTGGGTGTGGCCATGGGGCACCGGGATGAGGATACCGTACTCAGTCTGGCCAATCGCTTGGTGCGGCTGGCCAAGCAGCTGGATGACAAGGCCCTGGCGCGGATCGTAAAGAAATCTGGCGGTGTAACGGTTGGTGCATTGGGCAAGACGCTGATTACCGCCATTGACCCTGATCGGGTTGTTGCAGCTGCCATTGCCACTGCCAAGGAAAAAGGGATCACCCGCACCGAAGATACCCTGACCGAAGAAGAGTTGACCGCTGCCCGCGCCCAATGCGTGGCCACCGCCTGCGCCCCCTTTGACAGCCCGGAATTGCGGGATGAAATCGAAGCGGCCCGCCGGGAACAAGAGCAGATCATTGACCATATCAATCTAGATCAGGTCACCTTCTCCGGGTACAGTGCCCAGGCCGAAGAACAGGCACAAAAGGTCATCCAGAACTTTGCCGATTATATTGCCCAGCATAAGGATGAAATCCAGGCGCTCAGTTTCTTCTACCAGCAACCTTACCAGCGCCGCACCCTCACCTTTGAGATGATCGAAGAGCTGCACGATGCTCTTTCCCGGCCGCCGTTGATGTTGACCACTGAACGGCTCTGGAGCGCATACGCACGGGTGAAGGGTTCGCAGGTGTCCGGCGCCGATACAAAACGGCAACTGACCGATCTGGTGGCCCTGGTTCGTTTTGCCATCGGGCTGGATACAGAATTGAAGCCGTTCCGTGATCAGGTGGACAGGCGTTTCCAGGAATGGATTTTCCGCCACAATGCCAAACGCACCACCGCCTTCAGCCCTGAGCAGACCGAATGGCTGCGGCTGATGAAGGATCATATCGCCTCCAGTTGCTCCATTGCCCGTGATGATTTCGACTATGCCGAGTTTGCCGCCAAAGGTGGCCTGCAGAAGGTGTGGGGGCTGTTTGGCGCGGAGCTGGACGGGGTGATGAGTGAGATGAATGAGGAGTTGGTTGCGTAATGGCGTTTTTTGTAGGGGCGCATGGCATGCGCCCAACTCAGGTGCCCTCTTGGTGCAAGAAATTCGGGCGAACGAACGGAAAACGGGCGAACGCCGTTCGCCCCTACATTGAAACCGGTTTGGTGGGGAATGAGGAGTTGGTGGCATGAATAGACAAGCGCTTCCATGCTCATGGGTATGTACTACCATCGGACAAATTGCAGATGTAATTGGGGGTGGAACGCCCACCACCACAGACCTGAATAATTTTGGCAGTTCAATTCCCTGGATTACGCCAGCCGACATGTCAAAACATACTGGTAAGATTATTGAGCGAGGGGCGCGTTCACTTTCAGAGCAAGGGCTGGAAGGCTCGGGGGCTCGCATGCTTCCCAAGGGAACAGTGCTGTTTAGTTCGAGGGCTCCTATCGGTTATGTTGCCATTGCATCACAACCACTAACGACTAATCAAGGGTTTAAGAGTTTTGTACCCGCTAAGGGGATTAGTTCGGATTACCTGTATTATTGGTTAACAAGCGCAAAATCCTTAGCAGAGGAGCTCGCAAGCGGTACAACATTCCTTGAAATTTCAGGAGCAAAAGCAGCTCTGATTCCGTTCCCAGTTGCGCCAATTGCTGAACAAACACGAACTAAAAAAGGTTTTGATTGAATCCAATGAGGCAATTGAAAGCCAATTCGAAGCAATTGCGTTGAGCCTTAAACAAGCCGCCGCCCAGCGCAAAAACATCCTCAAATCCGCCTTCTCCGGCCAGCTTGTTCCGCAAGACCCCAACGATGAACCGGCAAGCCTGCTGCTGGAGCGGATACGGGCAGAACGGCAGAAACAGGCATCTACGCTAACACGAGGCAGAAAACGGCTAAACTTGATAAAAAGTAACAAATATGTTATGAGGTAGCTATGTCGTGGATCATTGACTATTACAGTGAAGAGGTACGCAACGAAATAAATGCGCTGCCGGTAGGTATCCGGGCCTCTTACGCCCGCCTGGCTAATCTGCTGGAAGAGTTTGGCCTTGACCTGCGGATGCCCCATTCAAGGGCAATGGGCGACGGACTGTTTGAACTGAGACCTCGAGGACGCGAAGGGATTGCCCGGGTATTCTACTGCATGAAGGTTGGCAGGAAAATTATCATGCTGCATTCATTCATCAAAAAGAGCAACGAGACGCCGAAACGGGAGATGGATATTGCCCGGCGACGCCAAAAAGAGGTAGCTGAATCATGAAAGAAACTGCCCCCAGGAAAAGCCACCGTGAAATGGTGGAAGAGTGGAATCAGGAACCGGAATTCAAGGCGGCTTACGACGAACTGGAAACAGAATTTACCCTGCTGCGGGAACTGCTTCTGGCGCGGCAGCGTGCAGGCCTGACCCAGGCGGAAGTGGCCGAGAAAATGGGCACCAAGCCCCCGGCAGTGACCCGGCTGGAAACCGCTCTTTCAGACAATCGCCACTCGCCAACTATCGCTACCTTGAAAAAATACGCCCAGGCGGTCGGCTGCACGCTTGAAGTACATCTGGTGCCTGCCAAGGCAAACTGAACCATCCGTTACTCCAAAGGATACTTAGTTTATGACCACCTCCGCCCTGATCCAGAAAGTCTGGAACTTCTGCCATACCCTGCGCGATGACGGCGTCGGTTATGGTGACTATCTGGAACAACTCACTTACCTGTTGTTTTTGAAGATGGCGGATGAATACGCCCAGGAACCGTACAACCGGGATACCCATATCCCCAAGGGGCATGACTGGGCTTCGTTACGCGGTAAATCCGGCGAACCGCTGGAGGCGCACTATCTGGCTATTCTCCACAAACTGGGCACTGGTCCCGGCATGCTGGGGGCAATCTTTTTCAAGGCGCAGAACAAGATCCAGGACCCGGCCAAGCTGGCCCGTCTGGTGCAGATGATCGACGCCGAAAAATGGGTCGGTATGGAGACTGACACCAAGGGCGATCTGTACGAAGGGCTGTTGCAGAAAAACGCGGAAGACACCAAGAGCGGCGCTGGCCAGTACTTCACCCCCCGGCACCTGATTGACGCCATGGTGGCCTGTATCAGGCCGGAACCGTTAAAGACCATTGCTGATCCTGCCTGCGGCACCGGCGGCTTTTTTCTTGGCGCCCACAAGTGGCTTACCCGGCCAGGGAGCAGTCTCGACAAAAAACAGAAGGAGTTTTTGCGCCACAAGACCTTTCACGGCAATGAGATTGTACCCAACACCCGCCGTCTCTGCCTGATGAACCTGTTTCTGCACAATATCGGCGAACTGGACGGCGAGCCGAGCGTTGACCGTTCCGATGCCCTGATTTCAGAGCCCAAACAACGCTTTGACTACGTGCTGGCCAATCCGCCCTTTGGCAAGAAAAGCAGCATGACCTTCACCAACGAAGAAGGGGAAGAGGACAAGGACGCCCTGACCTACGAGCGCCAGGATTTCTGGGAAACCACCTCCAACAAACAGCTCAACTTCCTCCAGCATATCGCCTCAATGCTCAAAGAAACCGGCAAGGCAGCCGTGGTACTGCCCGACAACGTCCTCTTTGAAGGGGGTGCCGGCGAAAAGATCCGTAAGAAACTGCTGGAAAACTGCGATGTTCACACGGTTCTGCGCCTGCCCACCGGTATCTTTTATGCCCAAGGGGTAAAGGCAAATGTGGTGTTTTTCGACGCCAGGCCCAAAGACGGTAAGATACAGACCAAGGGTGTCTGGTTTTATGACCTGCGCACCAACAAGCATTTCACCCTGAAAACCAGAACACTGAAAGAGGATGATCTAAAAGAGTTCATAACCTGTTACAACCCGGAGAATCGCCACGAACGCACGGAAGCAGAACGCTTCAAGTATTTCTCCTATGATGACCTGATTGCCCGCGACAAGGCCAGCCTGGATATCTTCTGGCTAAAGGATGACAGCCTTGATAACCTGGATGAACTACCTGCGCCTGATGTCTTGGCGCAGGAGATTATTGATCATCTGGAAGCGGCACTGAACTCATTTAGGGATGTGGCGGCCGGGTTGGCTGTCAAATAACGTCTTGATGTGTTTCATGAATAGATTGGAGGCGTTACGGTGACAGCAGGCGATCCTTTACACGGCATCACCCTGGAAACAATAGTGAAGACGCTGGTCGAGCAGATCGGCTGGGCTGCAATGGGCAAAGCTGTTGATATCCGCTGCTTTACCCACGACCCGAACATCAAATCCAGCCTTACCTTTCTGCGCCGCACCCCCTGGGCCAGAGCCAAAGTCGAAGAGCTCTATCTTCGACAGAAAGCGACAACCTGTGAAAAACACTGACATCTCCTTTGACTCCCTTGGCCTGCGTCCTGAACTTCTGAGCGCCATTGCCAGCCTGGGGTATACCAGCCCCACCCCGATTCAGGCCGAGGCGATTCCGGTAATTTTTGAGGGGTGTGACCTGCTTGCTGGCGCCCAAACCGGCACCGGCAAGACTGCGGCCTTTGCCCTGCCGATAGTGCAGATGCTGGCTGAAACCACCCCCGCAGAGAAACGCAGAAAACCCCGTGCGCTGGTGCTGGTGCCGACCCGTGAACTGGCAGCCCAGGTCAGCGACGAGATGAACCGCTTTGCCCGTCGCCTGTCGCTGCGTTCCACCATGATCTATGGCGGCGTAACCATCCAGGCCCAGATCGAACGGCTGCACCGTGGTGTGGATATTGTGGTGGCAACGCCGGGACGACTGCTGGATCATGCAGAGCGGGGCACGATTGACCTGTCGCGGATCAAGTTTTTGGTGCTGGATGAGGCAGACCGGATGCTGGATCTGGGCTTTATCGATGACATCAAAAAGGTGGCAGAGTACCTGCCTGCCAAGCATCAGGCCCTGTTATTTTCGGCCACCTATTCCCAAAATATCAAACAGTTGGCTGATCAGCTGCTGGATCAACCCAAACGGGTTGAGGTGGCTCGCCGTACCCTGACCGCCGAGGCGGTGACCCAGGCGGTGTATCAGGTGGAGCGCAGCCGTAAGCGGGAGATGCTGTCGTTTTTGATCCGTAAAAATGGCTGGAATCAGGTGCTGGTCTTTACCCGTACCCGCTATGGCGCAGATAAACTGACTGAAGAACTGCTGTTTGACGGGATCAAGGCGGCTGCCATCCACAGTAACAAGAGCCAGTCGATCCGCACCCGTACCCTGGCGGAATTCAAACAGGGGCTGTTCCGGGTGCTGGTGGCAACCGATGTGGCTGCCCGCGGTCTGGATATTGAACGGCTGCCCCATGTGATCAACTATGACCTGCCCCAGGTGCCTGAAGATTATGTGCACCGGATCGGCCGCACCGGCCGTGCCGGAGAAGAGGGGATCGCCCTCTCGCTGGTGAGCCAGGAAGAACAGATCCTGCTGGCTGCCATTGAAAAGCTGGTTAAGCAGAGCATCCCGCGCCAAAGCCTGGCAGAATTTCCTCAGTATGCGGTCAGGCGTACCGTGAAGGCAAAAGAAGGTAAGCTGGCTAAAGAACAGGCCAAGCCAAAGAAGACAGAGATTAAAGCTGCAACCCCCAAGCGGAAGAAGGTGGTGCCGGAACGTCCTGCCCCCAAGACCGGCCGCCGGGGACAACGAACAGGCAGGTAGAATCTGCTATCCAGAAAACGGTAGTTTGCCACAAAAGAACACAAAGAAATAATAGAAAAACAGGCAGTTGAACAGACTGCCCGAATGCTAAGTAGGCTTCCTTTGCATCCGTTCTAACAGGTTACATTTTTTGTGATCCTTGCGTTCTTTAGCGGCCAATTGTTTGATGTTATACCGCTATAATCGTGTCACTATAGCGCGCTACTTGCCAAGACTATCAATATGGGTATCCAGTAATAGTCTCATACTGCCTGCCCCGTGAACAGCCAGGCAATAGCCTCATTATCAGCGTCAAAGGTGTCAGGCAGTACAAATTTCCCCTTGGCAATTCCCAGCCGTTGCCCCACCGGTTTCTCTGCAAGTGGTGCCAAACGGGCAACCGGCCTACCATTCCGGGTAATTACAACCTCTTGTTCCCGACCGCTTTCAATCGCTTCAACCAATCGTGAAAGGTTTGTCTTTGCTTCAAACATGTTTACGTTTTGCATAGGCCCACCTCCTTGCTAAACCAAGTCTAGCAGACATGGATTTGGTTGGCTAGCAGGCTCATACGTCCACCAACCAACCCTCCATCGGGTTGTATTTTTTCAGCTATCAGCTACACTTGGTCCCATGCAACGATTACGCATACCAATCATATTCCTGTTCCTGAGTCTTTGCTTTCAGGTCAGCGCCCTTGCCAAGACCATCATCGTGGGCGGTGACCGGGACTATCCCCCCTATGAATTTCTTGACTCAAATGGAAAACCCACCGGTTACAATGTAGAGCTGACCAGGGCCATAGCCGAGGTAATGGGGCTGCAGGTAGAGTTCCGTCTGGGGGGCTGGTCTGAACAGTTGAGGGATCTGAAAGAGGGCAGGATCGACCTGCTGCAGGGGATTTCCTGGTCAGAACAGCGGGCTGCCCAGATAGACTTTACGCCGCCCCACACCGTTGTCAACCACGCTATCTTTGCCCGCAGGGAATCGCCTGTTGTCAGTTCTTTGGCGGAGTTAAAGGGTAAAAAAGTTACCCTGCACCGTGACGGGATCATGCATGAGCAGTTGCTTCGCCAGGGCTACGGCTCGGATCTGGTACCCACCCCCACCCCGGCCGATGCGTTGCGGCTGCTAGCTTCAGGTCAATGCGACTACGCCGTGGTGGCGATTGTGCCGGGTATGTACATCATCCGTGAATACAAGCTGACCAATCTGGTTCCGGTGGCCCGCAGTATCGCTTCACAGAAATATGGCTATGGGGTTCGTAAGGGCAACGCTGAACTGTTGGCTAAAATGACTGAGGGGCTGGCAATCCTGAAAAAGACAGGCCAGTACGACGCTATCCATGCCAAATGGCTGGGGGTGCTGGAGCCGGAAGGACTTGCGCTGGGCAAGGTGATCAAGCTGGCCGCTCTGGTGATTACACCGCTGATTCTGGTACTGGGGGGGATGGCGTTCTGGTCCCGTTCCTTGCACAAGCAGGTGGCGTTGCGCACCGCTGACCTGACCCGTGAGATTGCCGAACGGACCGCTGCCGAACAGGAACTGCGCCGCAACCAGCAGCAGTTGGTGCAGGCGGATAAAATGGCTGCCCTGGGGGTGTTGGTCTCTGGGGTGGCCCATGAGATCAACAACCCTAACGGACTTATTTTACTGAACATTCCGATCCTGAAAGAGGTCTGTGACGATACGTTGGAGCTTCTGGATCAGCGTTGCCCGGATCAGGAACAGATCCGGCTGGGAGGCTTGGCCTACAGTCGCATCCGGCAGGAACTGCCCCAGATGCTGGATGAGATGCAGGACGGCGCACGGCGGATCAAGCGGATTGTGGAGGACCTGAAGGACTTTGCCCGTCAGGATGATGCAGCCCTGATGGAGCCGCTGGAACTGAATCATGTTGCCCAGGCTGCGGTGCGGCTGGTGGATCGCTCATTACGCACGGCAACCAACCGGTTTGAGGCTGAGTACACCGAACCGCTGCCAATGATACAGGGCAACAGTCAGAGGATTGAGCAGGTACTGGTCAACCTGTTGCTGAACGCCTGCCAGGCTTTAACTGACCAGAATCGCGGCATTTTCCTGCGAACTTTTATCGATCATGCAACTAATAGTATCGGAGTTTTAGTCCGGGACGAAGGTTGTGGCATTGCGCCGGAGCATCTGGATCGCCTGACCGACCCGTTCTTCACCACAAAGCGGGAAAGCGGCGGCACCGGCCTGGGGCTATCGGTCTCAGCCGGAATCGTCAAGGAACATGGCGGCAGCCTGCAGTTTTCCTCACCACCCGGTCAGGGGACCACCGTTACACTGCTGCTACCTATCGCCCAGGAATAAACACAGCAAAAGGCATTGGCACTCGGATAACATCTGATCTGAGCGGATCTTCGCAGATTCAAAAACAGTGATTTCTGATCTGCGTAAATCCGTATAATCCGCGTCATCCGCGTTCTATCATCATGGCTTTTCATCGGTGTTATAGTAAGGAGCTTGCACATGTCTGAAACCCTCTTCCCGGCCTTTGGCATTCTGTTGGTGGATGATGAACCGGCTTGGCTACGCTCTGTTTCCCTGACCCTTGAACGTTCTGCAGGCATCACCAATATCCGCACCTGTGCTGACAGCCGTCAAGTCATGGAGATCCTGTCCGGGGGCGGGTTTGGCCTGGTACTGCTGGACCTGACCATGCCCCACCTGTCCGGTGAAGAGCTGCTGACCCTGATTGCCGAACAGCACCCGGAAATTACCTGCATCGTTATCAGCGGCCTGAATCAGGTGGAGACAGCGGTTAACTGCATCAAAAAAGGGGCCTTTGACTACTTTGTCAAAACCGTGGAAGAGGATCGGCTGGTGGGCGGGGTGCTGCGTGCGATCAGGCTGCTGGAGCTTGAGCGGGAAAACCGGGAGATGCACAGCCGTCTGTTGAGCGGCGGCCTACGCAGACCGGAGCTGTTCAGCCCGTTTGTAACCGGTGATCCAGCCATGCTGACCCAGTTCGCCTATATTGAAGCAGTGGCCAAAAGCCCCCAACCGCTCTTGATTACCGGTGAAAGCGGCACCGGCAAGGAACTGCTGGCACGGGCAGCCCATGCTGCTAGCGGTTGCAAAGGGCCGCTGGTGGCGGTCAATGTGGCCGGGCTGGATGACACGGTTTTCAGCGACACACTCTTTGGTCACCAGCGCGGCGCCTACACCGGCGCTGACCAGCCTCGCAAAGGTATGATCGAGGAGGCCAGCGACGGCACCCTGTTTCTGGACGAGATCGGCGACCTGGGCATCGCCTCGCAGGTCAAGCTGCTGCGCCTGCTGCAGGAAGGGGAATACTACCCGCTGGGTAGCGATCGCCCCAAGCGGCTGCGGGCCAGGGTGATCGTGGCCACCCATGCCGATCTCGCTGTTAAAGAGGCATCAGGCCAGTTCCGGCGTGACCTCTACTATCGCCTAAAGACCCATCAGGTGCGGATTCCAGCCCTGCGGGACCGGCGCTGCGATATCCCGCTGCTGCTGGAACATTTTCTGGCTGAAGCGGCCCAGGCATTGGGCAAGAAAAAGCCCACCGCCCCAAGGGAACTGGCTCAACTGCTGGCCACCTACCCCTTTCCCGGTAACGTGCGGGAACTGAAGGCGCTGGTCTATGATGCGGTCAGTCTGCACACTGGCGGCGTACTCTCCATGGAGCGCTTTATCAGTGCCATTGGCCCCCAGACAGCCACTCCGACAGCAGCCTCCCCGGAACGACGCAACCCGTTTCTCTGCTGCGAACGGTTGCCCACCTTTAGCGAGGCAGCAGAACTGCTGGTAACTGAGGCGATGCAGCGCAGTAACGGCAACCAGACCATTGCAGCCCGCCTGCTGGGGATTTCACAACCGGCACTGTCCAAACGGCTGAAACAGCGGGAGCTTTGAAAAGTCAGGGAGAAGGGGAGGCGATATGAAAAAACTGGTTATTGCAGTTCTGCTGGTGGCGATGACTGTTTTGGCTTGGGGTGTCGAAAAAAAGAGTTCAAAAACGTTACCTGCTATCGAATATGCCTATCCTGATCAATCAATCTGGACCGTTCGCACCAACAGTAAGGGTGAGCTGGATAATCCACTGTTGCGCATAGCGAATACGTTGTTCAGTAAGGCAGGTATTGCCTGGCATGGCCGTAGTTACCCGGCTGCTCGGATGTTCAAATGTTTGCAGGACGGCACGGCGCAGTTTTCAATGCTGGTGAAATCTCCGGCCTTGCAGGAATGCTGCGTGCTGAGCCGCAAACCAGTGACAGTTGCAGAAATCCGTGTGTATCATCTTGAAGGCAAGCCCCCGATCAAGAAACTCAGTGATCTGGCAGGTAAAAATATCGTCACCATCCTTGGCTACAGCTATGGCAACCTGCTCGGGTTTCTTGACAACGGAAGAAATCGTAGCAATACCAGTGTGGTACAGACCCATGCCGCAGCATTCAAAATGCTTGCGCTACAACGCGCCGACTATCTGATTGACTATACCGGACCGGCTTCCGAAGTTCTCGCGGCGACACCTGTGCCTGGGATTCGTTGGGAGGTACTGTCGCGGCAGGATGTCCATCTGGTGCTGGCAAAAAGTTATCCAGATGCACCACGGGTAATGGCTCGTCTGGAAGCGATTGTCGGCACCCTTGATCTGGAAAAGATACTTCGGGGAGAGCAATGATATAATTGATGCCGTATGGTTTGAATTTGGCAGGCCATATGCATAATTAATGAACCGTTTGTGTGACGACGGAGCAGTTGTCTGGCAAAACGACTGCTGCGGGGTAGCGACCTTGCCGCTTTTGCCAATATATCTGGTTTGATATTAGCCTGTTATGCTCAACTTTGGCGAACGTTGGGTTTTCAGCATACATAGTGTAGCACTATCTGCAGAACTGATTAAAAACTGGTGACCTGATGCGCTATTCAGCATTGCTGACTGATTTATATGAACTGACCATGCTTGCAGGCTATCATGAGCAGGGGATGACCGAGAGAAAAGCAGTGTTTGATCTGTTTTTTCGCACCCATCCTTTTAACGGAAGTTACGCTGTTTTTGCGGGGCTGGAACCGGTTCTTGCATTCCTTGAGCAGCTGCATTTTCTGCCGGAGGAGCTGGACTACCTGGCCAGTCTTAATCAGTTTAAGCCGCAATTTCTGGACTATCTGCGGCAATTTCGTTTTCACGGCACGGTAACGGCGCCACCGGAAGGAACCGTGGTGTTTGCCGGAGAGCCACTGCTGACCATAGAAGGCAGTCTGGCCGAGGCACAGTTTGTGGAAACAGCAGTGCTGAATATCATCAACTTTCAGACATTGATTGCTACCAAGGCGGCCCGCATCACCCATGCCGCTGCAGGTGCAGAGGTGATCGAGTTCGGTCTGCGCCGGGCCCATGGACCGGATGGCGGACTTTCCTGTGCCCGTGCAGCCTGTGTTGGCGGCATCTGCAGCACCAGCAACGTACAGGCCGGGATGCGGTATGCGCTTCCGGTACGCGGTACCCATGCCCATAGCTGGGTACAGGCTTTTCCTGATGAATTGAGCGCCTTCCGGGCCTATGCAGAGACATTCCCCGACAACACAATACTGCTGGTAGATACCTACGATACGCTGAAAAGCGGTATTCCCAACGCCATTATCGTGGCGCGGGAACTTCGGGAGCGGGGTTATGAGCTGCGGGGTATCAGGCTTGATTCCGGGGATCTGGTTTTGCTTTCCCGGGAGAGCCGCCGCATGCTTGACGCGGCAGGTTTTACACAGGTCAGGATTGTGGCCTCCAATGATCTTGACGAATATCAGATCAACGCCATGAAGGCTGCCGGGGGGCAGGTGGATATCTACGGTATTGGAACCCAGCTGGCAACCGCTGGAGGTAGCGGGGGCGGTGCACTGGGAGGGGTCTATAAACTGGTTGAACTTGAAGGATTACCGAAACTGAAACTGACCAGTGATCTCGCCAAGGCCACGCTGCCCGGCAGAAAACGGGTTCTCAGGAGCTTTGCTCCTGATGGCAGGATGCTGCAAGATCTGATCTGCATGGAGCAGGAGCAGCAACCTGTTGCAGGGACTGCGGTCTATAACCTTTGCAACCCGCTGTCACCAACACCCTTGCCGCTTAACACAACGTTGCATGATCTACGGCAGGTCGTCATGCGGGATGGATGCCAGACCGTGGCACCTGAGCCACTGTCCGTAATGGCTGAACGCAGCCATCAACAGTTGTCAGTTTTGCCTCAGGGCTGTTTACGTATTCACTCGCCTGAACGCTATACCGTCTCTATTTCGGAACCACTGTATGAACTGAACAACAGGCTGACTGCCAAAGTAACCGGAGAAAGACCGCTACCATGACAGAAAACTCGGCATTACTTATCGTTGATCTGCAAAATGACTTTTGTCCCGGCGGCGCACTTCAGATCATCAACGGTGACCGCATAATCGAACCGACAAATGAGATGGTCCGTTCGTTCAGTGCTCTTGGCTTGCCGGTGTTGGCAAGCAGAGACTGGCATCTGCCAAATACCAGCCACTTTCATGATTTTGGCGGTCAATGGCCGGTTCACTGCGTTCGGGAAACCGAGGGCGCTGCCTTTCATCCGGCACTCTGTTTGCCGCAGGATGCCGTCATCATCTCAAAAGGAACCGATCTGGCATCAGACGGGTATTCTGCCTTTGCCGGTATGACCGCAGATGGTAAGGAGCTGGAACGGTTTCTGCGTGATCGAGAGGTAACGAAACTTTGTATATGCGGGCTGGCCACCGACTACTGCGTCTTGTCCACAACCCGTGATGCCCTTGGCAGGGGATTTCAGGTTATGGTGCTTTCCGATGCTGTAGCAGGGGTGGACAGCACGCCCGGAGATTCCGAGCGGGCTCTTGCGGAGATGGACCGGGCCGGTGCGCAGCTGATAACGTCCCATGCTTTGAAAAATCTGTTGTTGAAGGGGGCTCCTGCAAACGTCCAAGCGGGTCAAGCTGTAAAAAACAGTTGAAACACGGAGCAACAGAGCAACGGTTTAAAATCACAGAAAAATAAAGGCATACTCGGGTTGTAAATCAACTCACTCTTCAAGACGTCGAATATATCTCCTGGTATATGCAAGTGTTTCGTTTCAAAACATCCTGAGAGTTTAACGGACGCCGCAATCAGCAGGAGATGTCTCTCCTGCTGATTGCGGTAAACTATGTAGTATTACCCGGATCAAGGCTTCCCTGTAGTCTGCAGCATGCTCCTGACCATTTCTAATGAATAAAGTTCAAAAACGTTTTGGCCTCTCGCTCCGGTGGGGTAATTGCCCCTTTGCCATGTTCTACAAGCTTCATCAGCCAGGCCATGTTTTTTCCCAGCATCCGCATGATCTGAACGCCCTCCAGATCCTGAGCCACCTCGCCGGGGGTTCTGCCATGAATCACGTTCCAATAGTTTGAGCCCGGCATCAGCATCTCTGAGTAATTCAGGAAATTGTTCAGCTGCTCAAACGCCGGAACGCCACCGGAACGTCGCACTGCAACCACTGCGGCACCAATCTTGTGGCGCAGCATGCCGTCATTAACACCGGCCACAAAAAATGCACGATCCAGAAACGACTTCATGGTTCCGCCTATGGCCGCATAATGCACCGGTGAACCGAGAATAATGCCGTCTGCCTGTTTCATCTTCTGAATCCACTCATTAACCTCGTCACCCGGCAACACACAACGCTCGTTCTTATGCTTTATGCACTGATAACATGCCGCACAACCTCTGATCGCCTTATTGCCAACATGCACAATCTCGGTCTCAATACCCTCTTTTTCCAGCTCTGCAGTCACCATCTGCAGGGCATGCCAGGTATTGCCCTCTTTATTCGGACTGCCGTTAAACGCCACTACTTTCATACATGCTCCCCCTGTGTAGTAATTCGGTTGTGTCAACCAAGATGACTCAAAACAACTGTTTTAGTGTCGGATGCATTAGGCGAACAACCGTTCGCCCCTGCAGGTACAGGTCATCATGGTTGCAAAGGTGAATAAAATCAGACCCAAGCAATACTTTTCTTTAGCATGCTTTTGATCTATCATTTACCATAGGATAATAATCGTCAATAACGTACTTTTATGGTACGTAGTTCCTTAAAAGAAACGTAGCGACCAATTTAGCCGAAAGAGATTGTTATGGAGAGCAACCAGTCCGTTGAAAAGCTTATGATGTACCGGGATAAGGAATATACATGTCCGATTGATGTCACCCTTGCGGTGGTCGGTGGTAAATGGAAGGCCTCGATTCTCTGGCATTTATCCCATGAAACCATGCGGTTTTCAGATCTGCAGCGACAGTTCTCGGAAACCACTCGCAAGATGTTGACCCAGCAACTGCGTGAGCTGGAAGCAGACCGGCTTGTGCATCGGGAGGTTTATCCTCAGGTTCCTCCCAAGGTTGAGTATTCGTTGACTGAAAAAGGGCGAAGTATCTATCCGATTCTGGAGCAAATGTGTGATTGGGGACGAAAGTATCTGGAAAGTTGAAGCCTGTTCGACCGCCCAAGTTTTTCAGGACAACAGACCCCGTGTAGCGTGATTTTATAGAGCAGGAGTACAACCCCATGAGTCGTACAAAGGCCGAACAACTGGCACGTGCCCACTCAGAGTCCGGCCTGCATTGCGCCGAATCTGTGGCCTCAGCCATTACCCAGCTGTTTTGCCCTGAGCAAACAGAGGTCGCTTGCCGGATGGCAACCGGCTTTGGTGGCGGTTTGGCAGGTTCCCGTCAGGAGGCCTGCGGTGCATTGACCGGCGGCGTGCTTGCCATCGGGCTGCTCTGCGGCAGGGCAACGCCAGAGCAGGGCAGAGAGACTGCCTACCAAGTGAGTGCCGCCTACCGGGAGCGGTTCATGGCACGTTTCGGTGCCACCATTTGCCAGACCCTTCGTGAAAATTTCAGCACCACCGATACCAGAACCGCCTGCCGCTCCCTGACCGCCGAGGCTGCGGGGATACTGTATGATGTTTTGCGGGAGTACGGCTATCGGGTGGGGAGATAGATTGATGATCCCAAAAAAAAGCAGTTACCACAGAGATCTCAGAGGTCTCAGAGGAAAAACAAGAAGATACAACAAACAACCTGATTCCCTTTGGGTGAGATGCTTGCTACAGTTTTTTTCTTGTAGTTCTCTGTGACCTCTGTGGCTAATTGCCGTTTAAAGGATGATATAACAAAGGCAGCCGATTGGCCGCTGGGAAGCAGCACAAATAATCTGTGGATTATTTTTATATTGCATAAATTAACCTGTGTATTATTATTTATATGCAACAAAATAATACACAGGTTATTTACGTGCTGCCAAAATACAAACTTATAGCGCGTCAACAGCTCGACAAAACGCTGTCTGACTATGTCGTCTTAAAACAGAATGCACCGCCGGTTAAAGGCTGGATACGTGCCATCCGTGAAGCACTCGGCATGTCCGGCAAGCAACTGGCAAACCGCCTGAAAGTCAGTCAGCCGCGCATCCCCAGGCTGGAGCAGGATGAGCTGTCAGGCGTCGTCTCGCTGAAAACCATGCGGCAAGCTGCCGAAGCAATGGATTGCGTGTTCGTCTATGCCATTGTTCCCCGCACTACGTTAGAGGAATCCGTCCGGGCACAGGCTCGCAAGGTTGCCGAAGCCAGAGCGCAAAGGGTGTCGCACTCCATGCTGCTCGAAGCGCAAAACCTGTCAGACAAGGAGCAACACGCCTCACTTGATGCTGCCGTTGATGAACTCGTGCGGGAGATGCCCAAGGAACTCTGGGAAAGCACGCCATGAACTTTGAGTATCCAGATGGGGCAACACCGCTTGACGCGGATGAAGCTCAAGGTCTGCTCCTTTCCCACGTCACCAGCCGGGGAGAACTGGATCGCTGGGAGCAGGAAAATATCAGCGAGGCCGAGGCATGGGCATTTCGCCGCAAGCCGAAAGATATTCTCACCATTGGCTTTCTCAAGCGAATGCACAAAAGGATGTTTGGCACTGTCTGGCGCTGGGCAGGAGAAAGACGTACCAGCTTGTGAATCGGCATGCAATATTGACCCACTTTCGGGTGTAATCGGCGTCCAAAATTGACCCACCTCAGCACCTCCTCCATTCTCTTTGGCATCATCCAGAGAGAGGAGTTTTGAAAG
>Ga0209373_10002539_pt1 | contig 18128 bp, 16 predicted proteins | sample Higcelweek5metaG_FD_187173 | JGI IMG/M metagenome (GOLD analysis project Ga0209373, IMG submission 187173) | Freshwater pond sediment microbial communities from the University of Edinburgh, under environmental carbon perturbations - High... | ecosystem: Environmental > Aquatic > Freshwater >... | reverse complement strand
CTGAGCTTAACTCAAATGATTTAGGCATAATTACTCCTTATAAGGATCAAACCTCTGCATTAGTTCAACAAATTCAAGAAGAACTACCCATATCAACAGTTCACAAGTTTCAAGGACGTGAAAATGATGATATTATCATTTCAACAGTTGATAATGAAATTAGTGATTTTACTGATAACCCCAATATGCTCAATGTTGCTGTATCAAGAGCAAAAAACAGGCTGAGAATTGTAGTATCTGATAATGAAAAAAATGAAAACACGAATATTAGTGATCTTGTAAAATATATTGAATATAATAATTTTGAAATAGAGAAAAGCGACATTTTCTCCGTCTTTGATATGTTATATAAAAATTTTGAAACTACTCGAAAAGCTTATTTGTTTAAACATAAAAAAATATCAGAATATGATTCAGAAAACCTTATGTATACGGTTATTGAAGACGTTTTAATGGCAGATGAATTCTCGAAGTTAAGCGTTGTAGCACATCAACCTTTGAATTCTATTATTCGTAATCCACACAAACTTAATGACGAGGAAGTTAATTATGCAATGAATTCCTGGACACATATTGATTTCTTGATATACAATTGTATAGATAAGTCTCCTGTCTTGGCAGTTGAAGTTGATGGATATGAATTTCATAAAACAGATACTGTGCAGCATAATAGAGATAAATTGAAAGATCAGATTTTACAAAAATATCAAATACCAATCATCCGATTCAAAACAAACGAAAGCATGGAAAAACAAAAATTACAAGATAAGTTAAAAGAATTATTATTTACATAATTTAACAACCGCCCGCAGTTTTTGGACTGTGGGCGGTAAGTATATGTATTAGATATAAATTACAAATCCGAACACATCTTTAGTAACGAATGTGTTCGGATTATGCGTGATTGGCTCCCCTGCTTCTGATAAAAACGAACTGCTGTCCATAAATGCGAGAGGAATCGTTTCCGAATCCTCTCGGCAGTTGAAATTGATGATTATCTTATCATCGTATACATAAACCGAATTTATAAACGTATCTATAACACATTCACGACTGTCCTCATTCATGAGGTTTAGCTCACGCATTCTGTTAAGCCAATATAAAATCTGTTCCTTTGTAAGAATTTGTGAGCCAATTTCTTCCCTTGCTATTTTGGCCTCAATGTCAATCTTTTGAAATTCAAGTTCACTAAGCCGCTTTTTTGTAGATGCTGTTATAATTCCCTGTGCGATAGCTTCCATAAAATTATCAATGCACTTTTCAGTTTCAGCTAATTGGCTCTGCAATATTGGTATTGCAGTGTTTTCTTTTTCCTGCCATGCTTCAACTCTAGAAGCAATTTGCTCAATAACATCACCTGTAAAAATATTCTTGACAGTTTTATCAATAACAAGCTGTTCTATATCATTTTTGCGGAGTGCTTTTCTTGAACATCCCTTTTTCTTTTTGGCAGTTGAACATTTATAATAGTAATATTTCTTCCCATTGGTACCGCTTTTACCGCACTCTCCTACCATAAATGAACCACAGTCACCACAAATAAGTTTTGTTGTAAGAAGATATTTTTCATGCGATTTATAGCTTGACGGAGCATATCTGTTTTTTTCTAATCTCTGCTGTGCCATTGAAAAAAGATCTTGTGAAATAATAGCAGGAATGCCATCGGGGATAACTACATCTCTATACTGATATTCACCTATATATTTTCTGTTCTGTAATATCGTTGAAACTGTTGTTTTTGTCATAGGTTTCTTTTGCGAAGATAATACTCCATTTTCACTGAAAAAACTAACTATTTCCTTTATCTGCTTACCATTCACATACATTATAAAAGCTTCACGCACAATAGGTGCAACCAATTCATCAATTTGATAATGCTTGTTCTCATCAACGGTATATCCAACAGGAACAAAACCACCATTATACTGACATTTCAAAGCATTTTCAGTCATGCCACGAATAACCTTTTCAGAAAGCTCTGCCGAATAATATTCAGCATAACCCTCAAGCACACTTTCAAGAATAATCCCCTCTGCACCCTCAGAAATAACTTCTGTTGCAGATATTACTTTTACTCCATTCTTGCGGAGAGTTGCTTTATTATGTGCTGAATCGTATCTATTTCGTGCAAATCTATCAAGCTTCCACACAATAACCGCATCGAAAATTCCTTTTGCACTATCCTTAATCATTCTTTGAAATTCAGGGCGATTGTCGGTTTTGGCTGACATCGCTCTATCTATATATGTATCAACTAAAATCATGCCCTTACGCTCAGCAAATTCCTTACATTCACGAAGCTGACCGTCAATACTTTCTTCACGCTGATTATCGCATGAATATCTTGCATATATTACCGCTTTCATTGAAATTCCTCCGTTCTTTATCATAATTTTATGATTTCTTTATTCTTAGTTTAACACAAACGCTTTAGTTTGTCAACGATTTAAAGTGTTAAATTAATATTTGTATTATCAGAATTAACCCATTAACCCAACCTTATATGTCGAGAGTAATTTTTTATAACTATTCCTAATTTTTCGACTCATTCCACTTCAAAGCATAAAATACAATAATCAAGTTACATAAAATTTCAATCACAGAAAAGAAAATGTAGTGCAGTGTTGGTGCTGTCCCCATAAAGAAAGAACCTACCTGATACAGTGTCATTAAAATTCCAGCTGTAATATTTGTGATTTTGTTAGCTTTGAAGCCAAGAACTTTTGACAAAACTATCATTATAAACGGAATTTCAAGCGAAATACCTGCTGCCAGTAAAAAACCTTGATTCATTTCAATTCCTGCAATATTGCCTTCAATAAGTCCTTTAAGCACTGCCGATTCCATATTAGATAAAACATCACAAAGAATATAATTTACCGAAAGAAATATCCATAAAGTTGAGAGAATATCCTTTTTTCTGTTTGCAGATGCTGTTTGTTCAGTAGTTTTCATGTTCATAATAAAATCCCCTTTATTAAAATAGTATATTTTTTATTAATCCTGTATCGAAAACTGAATCTAAGCTATATTTTACATTAATTGCAAAGCGAAATCCTCCGCCATTTTAAAATCGTCTGCATTAGGTTTTCCTTTGTTCATCCCGCCAAAGGTTTTTAATATGCTGTTTGTATTGAACCCCGCACAACTGAATTCATTAATAATAATGTAGCCCTTAGAAATCAGAATATCTCTTAATGCACTATGGTCTTTTAGCATCTTTTTCTTGCCGTAGATACCACTGGTTGAAAAGATGAATGCCTTTTTATCTTTTACATCAGGTAGTGCTTTTGCCATTTCTAGTAATGGTGCATAATGCTTTCCACTGTCAATTCCTGCTCCAAATCCTATTAAACTATAGGTGCCAAGTTCCTCTAATGTAATTTCATCTGGATGTTTAACATCTACTCCAAGTGTATTAGCGATTTTCTCTGCAATTTTTTCTGTGTTGTTGTGATGATAAGAATATACTATCACAAGTGCTGATACTTTTGTTTCCATAATCAAACCCCTTTATAATAAATGAATTTACTTTTGCTCATTCTCTTCAGAGTCTTTTTCAACCTCAAAAACTTCGTCAATAGTTACTCCGAATACATCGGCTATACGAAATGCCATTTCCAAGGACGGTGAATATTTTCCAGATTCAATTGCTATTATTGTCTGCCTTGATGAACCAATCCGTTCTGCAAGTTCTTGCTGTGTCATTTCGTTTGCAAAAAATCGCAGTGTTCTTATCTTGTTTTTAATGATTAATTTTTTATTCATTTGAAACTCCAACTTTGTAATAGTAGATTACTGCAATTCCTTCAATGAAGCTTCCGGCACACATAGAAAGGAAGATAATATTTATCATAACCGAAGCTGAAAATCCAATAAGAACAAATATCATCGCAGAAACAAACCCAATTCCAGCGAATGCATAGCTAATTTTCGAGGTCTTTAGTTCAATAAGCCTATCCATTTCATCAAAGCTGTATATTGATTTCATTATTTGTGATGCAGACGCTTGACTTTTGTTATTTTTATTATAGACCTTTAAATATTCAGAGATGTACAGCACTATTTCTGAAATTATGGTAATAATCACTCCGGCTGCAATAAACAATAAAACGGCTCCTGCCCAAAACTTAATATTATCACTTTGGACATTCCTGTCCGAGCCAGAACCGAAAGCGTAAATGCAATAACCTACAACAACTAATAATAACGTCCCTAAACCTAATAAAGCTCGCTTTTCATGATATGACATAATGATCCTCCTAAGTGTTAATTTCTATAAACATATTGTAGCATATTATGTACATGATGTCAAGAATTCTTTACATGCATATACTACTAAAATTTACGATATATTTTGTGCATATTAACAAAATCCAATACAAGACGTTATCTGTGCAACATTACTTATATAGAACGAAAGTTATTGATTTTCCAAACTGAATATGTTATAATTTGATTAATATATATTTTTTTATCTTTAGTTTGTATGCTATGATTCTTTAAATCAGTTTGAATTTTTTGTATAAGAAAAAGATGAGGTGGTACAACAATGGGTAATCCTTGGAAAAAAATTAATTTAAGTGATTACGAAAGCCATATGTGTCTAGACAGTGTTTATCAACTTCAAACTATGAACCAAATGATGAAAGAACAATTTAATGCTTATTGTATTCAATCTTTAATGATTTTAGGAATAGCTGGCGGAAATGGATTAGAACATATAGATATTCAAAAATTCAACAAGATTTATGGTATAGACATAAATGAAGATTATTTAAATATTTGCAATCAACGTTATCCGATGTTAAAAAGTATCTTAGAAACGAAATGTCTTGATTTAACATCGCAAACAAACCAGCTCCCTTATGCAGATTTGGTAGTGGCAAATCTCTTTATTGAGTATTTAGGATATGAATGCTTTCAAAAAGCTATTACGCATATTAAACCGAAGTATATATCATGTGCAATTCAAGTAAATGTGGATAATAGCTTTGTATCAAACTCACCATATATCAGTGTTTTTGATCATTTAGAAGAAGTTTTGCATTCAATAGATCAGCCTATGCTTACTAAAGCAATGCACGACATAAATTATCTTGAAAATGGTGTGTTTGAATCAAAATTACCAAACGGAAAGAAATTGGTGAGGATTGACTATGTTTGCCAATCCTTTATTCACCAATGAAACTTAAGCTTGCCTTGTTTTATTGCATTAAATAAAATAAAATTATTGTACCTGTCTAATTAACCTATTATGCGGTTTTTTGCGTTTCATGATTTTTATTGTTTTGATATTCCTCAAAAAGCTGCTTCCCCTTATCGCTTTCAAAAAATTCGGTCATTGCAGGTAAAAAAGCCAGAGCCAAAGCATCAAGCTGTTCGTCTGTCAGCAACAGCTTCTTTTTCTCAGTAGCCAAAGGGTCTGAAAATTGTTCAGTACCTACGGCGGTATTTATAAGTAATTTATTTCTGCTCATATATCCCCCTAATCTGCCATAAAGTCTTTTATGACATTTTATTGATAATTCTGTCCACTCTATAAAATATATAGAGTGGCTTTTTGTTATTGCCCTTTTATTCTTAAACCGCTCGGAGTAATATTCCGAGTGGTTTATTATTATGTACCTGATACAAAGATTGTTTGTATCAGATTTCACCTTGATTTTTTCTTTACAGCATTTTGCTCCTGTTTTTTCTTTTCCTCAATAAGGTTTGAAATATAATCCCCTTGTGAAATTTCGTGATAAGTCTTTGCAATATCAGAATAAACATCATACAACTTTTTACAGCTATTAAAATTACTATTCAGGGCTGATATTTCTTGATTGATATCGAACTGTAATTGCTTCAAGTGTTGATACTCCTCATGGCTGTTGATGCCATTTTTCTGCATAGACTGCCTGCAAATATTCAAACGTAGCTTTTCAGATATAGAAATTGATGGCTTTTCTGAAAGCTCATAAAATGTATCAGCTGATTCCACAAGGCTATTAAGCCTGTCCTGTTCTGATAAAAGAGTATTGAGTTCCTGCCTTGCTTTTTTATATGTATTTTTCAGTGATTCAATTTTACCCTCAATTTCACCTATTGAATGAATATTATCACGATTTATTATGGTAAGTTGTGCTGATAGTTTGTAAACATCCATATCATTTTCAGGTGAATAAAGAGCAGTGCTGTCACGCTTCCGCTGAATTTTCCTTTCGTCCCTTGTAAGCTGAGATACCTCATTGATAGCTTTGATATAATCATTACGAATAGGTGCTGGCTCACCTGGAAGTGTTACATTAGCACCAACATCACGCCATAATATTCTTGATGCAATACTTTCAGCAGTATAATCCTCACCCAGCGTTTGGGTTCGTACAAATCGCTGTTGTCCCTCTGCCTTGATTGAAATATACTTTCCACGCTTAACAGTATAGCCAAGAAGCTCCAGTTCATAAAGCAGTTCATCAATATTTTTGGCGAAAGCTATGAGCCTGTCAATCTCAACACGAATTTTCTGTTTCCATGATGTGCCCTTGCGTTTATGCTCCCATTCATTGTAAGCCATAGTTTTGCCTTTACCCTTGCTTTTATCATAAGGCTGAACGCCAAATGCAAGGCAAACCCTGTCGGAATACTCCTTGATTTTATTAAGTGTGGTTTGATTATCATAGAACTTCTTGCCCGTCAGTGAATATGAATTTAGAATAAAATGCGAATGTATATGATTTTTGTCACAATGCGTGGCAATTACAATCTGACAGTCATCTCCGAAAGTTTTACGTGCAAATGCTTTCGAAATGCGGTGAGCCTCTTCCGGAGAAATATTATCCTGTGGGTCAAAAGACTGAATATAGTGAATTGCTTTTACTCTTCCCTTGCCGTTCAAAGGTGGTGGCTCGTTATATTTCTTCCCTGAAAAATGCTCATACACCATCTTCATATTCAAATAAGCGTCCTCAGCATTTGCCATGCAGTTTAGAGCGGTGGTATAAAGTAAATCCTCTGTTTTATCGGGATTGAGTATGTAGGCTAAGCTGCGGTCGACTGTATTGTGGAGACAAATTGATTTAATGTATGGCATAAGTTTGCGTAATCCTCCTGAAATTTTTTGAAGTCGTCGGCATAAATGCTGTTGATTTCATTCGACTTTTTTGCTATCTGATTAATATTTGTGCCTATTATGCGGAGTGCGTTTACAACAGGCGTGAAGCTTTGAAAGTCCGCATTGATAATCTTTCCATCCAGTACCATGCGACGAATGTACTCACTGGTTTTCATAGAAATCGCATTAGCACGACATTCAACCTCATTCCATTCATTGAGGTCAAAAATAACCTCTTTACGTTTAACCTGTTTGAATTTTCTCATTGAAAAATCACCTCTTTTCTTTTTATAGCGGTCTTAGGTGCAACCTAAATAAAGGGATGAGCGGTTGTTCTTTGCGGCAGCAGAACAACGTTTTTATGGGGGTAACACATTAAAAACGGGCGAAATCCGAAAGTATCTGTATACTTTCTGTGGCTTGCTAAACGTACCAAATAAAAAAGAATACGTACTCCTTATTATCAAGATTTTTGCCCGTTAGGGTGTATCCCATAAATAATATTTCTGCGGCGGCGAACAGCAGAATATTCATCCCTTTCATATATTAAGGACACAACTCAGTCGAATTTTAGTATTGCAAAAAAATATTTGTTAGGTTTTACAAAAACATAGCAAAAAGAATTCTTTATCATGTATAAAAAGTATAATTTAAAAATCCAATACTAATAAGCAACCTCAGAGTATCCTTCTATACGTTAGGACACTAAAACCCCATTTTTACGGTCAATCACAAAATGTTTTTTGAAAAATCAGCGAATTGCATATATCTATGCCCATAGTTTTGTTTGATTGTTATAGTAAATCACAACAATGCAGTCACATATTTTATTCCATCAGTTGCAAGCCAAAAATTTTATATCCCCCTTCATAAGTACATACATTCAAAGCTGAAAATGTGAATGTTTTGGCGGAGGTTTTTGAAAGTTTGTATGGTTGCATAAAATGATACCCTATAAATGAACAGAATGAATATATTCTTTCTAACAAAGCAAAGGGTACAAACAATGTTTGTACCCTTTGAAATAAATAAACCCAACTATAATTATTATTATAATATCATTTTTTAAATCATTATCAACCTTCGTCAACGTAAGCTACTCAAATTAAGACGTTATTTAACTTAACCCTGATAACGAACGCATAACCAAATCTACATCCTTATTTTCAAGTTCTTGAATAATATGCAAATAGGTTTTTTGCGTTGTTGTCATGCTCGCATGTCCAAGACGTCTTGCAACACTTGCTATTGATACTCCTGCAAAAAGCAGCAACGAAGCGTGTGTATGACGCAAACCGTGAATTGAAATCACTGGAACCTTAACTGCTTTACAATACCTGCCTATAATATCATTGACTGTAGAATTATATACTTTCCCTTTCACAAAAATAGGTTCATTCTCTGGCATTCCCTTGACAAGCTCTGAAAACTGAATTACCATCTGCCAATCAATCTGAATTTTTCTAACAGAGGATTTATTCTTTGTTGGCAGAAATCCACCGTCGCCCTTGTAATCCCAAGTTTTGCTTATTGACAGCATCTGATGTGAAAAATCAAAATCCTTTGGTGTTAAAGCAAGTGCCTCAGAAAAACGCATTCCTGTTTTTGCAACAAGAAGTATAAACCAATCCCAATTCAATTCAGATTTCAAATTTAATGATGACAGCAGGGTATGCAGTTCAAACTGATTGAGATATTTTATTTTTTTTTGACTTGGTGGCTTTCCTTTGATAATTGCCTTTCTTGTCGGATCACGGTCAATCAATCCCTCATCAACAGCGTCTAATATTGCACCTTTGAGCTGATGATGAAAATCCATTGTTGTCTGCCTTTCGTGATACAGAGCGTACTCATTAAGTATCTGTTGATATGCAATACGGTTAAGGTCGCATATCATAAGCTTGGGTGCAAGCTTAACAAGCCATGAAAGTGTCATATTATATTTGTCAAGTGTAATGTTTCGTACCGCACCCTTCTTATAAACTACAATCCATTTTTCATAGTAATTTACAAATAAATCCGTCTTTTTTACTTCTTCTAGCATTTTATCCTCCAATCATTTTTGAATAGCTTACGCTGATGAAGGGTGATAAGGGTGTCGAGGTTTGTTAAGTATTCACCTATTTTTTCCTGTTCGTCTAAATGTGGTAGTGGTATATCAATCTCCATAACTCTATTTTTTGATATGTTATATCTTGAAATACCCTGTGCTAAAAAAGTAATCTTTTTTCTTACGGAGTCAGAACGCAGCATATAAGCCAAATAAAAATTATCGATTTTTTCTACTGGTCTATAACCGAAACAGAAACTATTAAGGTATATATTTGGCTTATTTTCGAGCATTACAGATGTCATTCCAACTTCTTCTGGCGTTTCTGACGAAGTAGTAAAAAAGACATCACCAACTTGAACTACGTTTTGTCTATTGTCTATTTCGACAGGTTCAAGCATATCAAGACTTGTACATGGGTTTGAAAACACATTCATATAGGTGACGAATTTTGCCTCACCGTGTCCAAAATCATCTTTTGTTTTTCCTGATAATCCTGTATAAGTTGAGCCTAATTCCCCCAACTTCCGCTGTTCCCAAGCAAAAGCAAAAAAGAGCCAAGGATTTACTCCTTGGCTCTTATATTCGTACATCTTTTAATACCCAACTATGATACTTCAACATCAAATCCGCCAAGCAATAAAAATTCTCGAAGCAGCTTATCCGTTTTCATATTGACTTTGGGAGGTATTAAAGGGCAGTTTTCTACTTTTTCAAAATATGCCTTTGCTTTTAATTTATCCACAGACTTTTTCAGCTCATCAAAACGCCCAAACTCGTTTATATTAGCATCTGTCAGTTTAAGCCCCATCATTTTTCTAAGCTTCGCCTCATCAATACCTAAAAGAACAGCAAATTTATGAATCTGGTCGTTCTTTGCTTTATACTGATACTCTGTAATGTAATCACGCAAGGTTTTACCGCCCCCGGCAATTACATCACCACGCTGAACATCATGAAGAAAAATATTGGCGTATTTCTGTTCTTCCTGCGTCAGTGTCGCAAAAGTTTTGTGTAGCTCATTCAACGCCTTATCTATGGCTTCTTCTGTGGCTGTTCCCTGATTAAGGAGCTTAAAATACTTATCAAAACGGCTGTTCATAAAGCTTATATCTATTTTACCCGTATCAATCTCAGTGAGATACCCTACAAGGTCATATGGAATATCGTCAGTACCATCACTTGGAGGTGGATTAGGACCTTTCTCCAGCTCCTTATATCGCTGAACCAATACAAGATACGCATTTTCATCAAATTTAAGCTCGATATCTGATTCATCACCACATTCTATTTCATAAGAGGTTTTATCCCAGCTAAGTCCCTGAACCTTTGCCGCTTCAAGATACATATTCATTTCCTTAAACAGAGCCGCAAATTTTGCTTTTTCTGTGGTATCAGCAGGCAGCTTTTCAAAATCAGGCACATTTGCATTACTGAAAAGCTCTGAAATCTCATTGTAAACCTCATTGAGTTTTTCAAGATTATATCCAAGCTTTTCAACAAAAAGACCAATTGGCTTATCTCCAGAATACAGCTTTACTGCGGCGTTTATATTTTTTTCCATTGTATGAGGTCTGCGGTAATATCTTATCACACCAAATGGCTTATCCGGTCCGAACAGACGATTTGTTCTTGAGAAAGCCTGAATAATACTTTCATACTCCATCAACTTGTCCATATATAACGTATTAATCCACTTTGAATCAAAGCCCGTAAGCATCTGGTCAACAACAATCAACAAGTCAATCTGCTTTTCAGGTGTCCTCTCAATCATTTTATACTGTTCTTTGTGAGCAAGCCGCAATGCAATATCTTTTTTGAATAATGTATGACTCGGTATGGAAAAATCCTGCTGGTATTTCTCGTTATAATCCGCAATAATCAGGGCAAGTCCGTCTTCCTTGAATTTAACACCGCCATCATTATCAATATTAGGGTCAAACAAACAAGTTATTTTCAGATGAGGCATTTTCTCTTTTAGCAGTCTGTAATACTCAATCGCCTCATGAATACTGCTTGTTGCAAAGATAGCGTGAAATTTTGAGCCATGACTAAGCCTTACCCAATTTTCCGCAATGTCCTTTACAACCATGCCTTGATGTTCGGTAGTTTTGTACTGTAAATTCGGCAAATAATCCTCTATTCCCTTTACATAACTGCCGTCATCGCTCAAGTATCCAGCCATAGGCACCTGCGAAGCATCCATATACTTATAATAAACAGCGGACTTTTTAGGGTCTTCCTTTACTTCTTCAATGGAATTGGCTTTTGCTTTTTCAAGGGCAACAGCATTTCGCACATCATTATCCTTGAATGTCATCACCTTATTCGGGTCAAAGCCAAGCACATTCTTATCCCTTATTCCGTCAGCAATACTGTAACGATGAAGCTCGTTTCCAAAAACAGTTGCAGTTGTATTCATCTTCTTTTGATTTTCATCATGTATTGGTGTTCCAGTAAAACCAAAGAAAACAGCATTCGGGAACGTTCCCTTTATAGTAATCAGCATATCGCCGAATGTAGAACGATGTGCCTCATCAACAATGAAAACCACCCTTTTACCGCTCATAATTTCTATATCATGAGCATTAAGTCCGCCCTCTTCGTCCTTAATATTGCTCATTTTCTGTATTGAGGTTACAATAAGTGTATCGGCTGGATTTGTACTTTTCAGCTTTGTAATAAGAACATAAGTATTTTCGGTTGCTTGTACATCCTCATTTTCATCAGCAAAGCCACGATATTCCTTTAGCGACTGCGTACCAAGCTCTATTCTGTCGGTAAGAAACACAACCTTGTCAGCGTCTTTTGAATTTGCAATGAGCTGTGCCGACTTAAAGCTTGTCATTGTTTTGCCAGACCCTGTTGTATGCCAGATATATCCGCCACGCTGATTTTTCCCATCCCACTTTGTTTTCGAAACCTTATCGGAAATTGCACTTGCTGCATAATACTGATAGCTTCGCATAACCTTCAGCACACCGTCGGAATCGTCCGCAACCGTATAAAACCCTATCAGCTGATGTGCCATAGGAATTGACAAAAACTTTTCAGCAATCTCCTTCCAGTTGTTTATCGGTTCATTGTTAAAATCCGCCCAATGGAAATAATAGTCTGGATTGAATTTCCCATCAACGCCTGGATTCGCAAAATACACCGTTTCATCGGGATTCATTGCGACAAAAACCTGCACAAGCGAAAATAAACCGCTGAAAATACCCTCATAGGAATATTTTTCAATCTGATGATATGCATCACTAATCGGGACACCGCTGCGTTTCAGCTCGATATGTATAACGGGCATACCATTAATAAGCAGCATTATATCCCCACGACGGTTACTTAAAAGCTTTGACTTTGTTGGAAACTGTGGCTGCTGCACAATCTGATAGCGGCTTTGCCCTGCGGCGATTTCACGTCGGTCGTATATTTTCAGGCTGACTTCTTTGCCAAAATGCAGCTTATCATCAGGATTATCACGGATAACCGAAACTGTTTTGCCATTGATAAAGCTGCCGAGTTTCAAAGGCGTTCGCAGGGCTGTAATCTGCTCAATAATCTGACGCATCTCGCCGTCCGTCAGCGGAAAATTATTAAGCCTGTCAATATCCCTGTTATTGTTAAAAAGAATATCCGCCCAGTTTTTTATAAGTTCCTTTTCTGTTTTATATTTCAAAACAGTTGTTTCCCATCCCTTTTGAAAAAGCAGATTTATCAACGCCTCTTCAAATTCGGATTCTTTTTCATAAGACAATATAATTCACTCCTTTTTAGTTATGAGTTTTATATTTTTCATATAATCCTCATAAATCGAGTTACCAAGCGGGTTTGCCTGTTTTTAAAAGACTGTCAATGTCCATATATGCGTTTTCAATGCTTTCTGTTAAAACATCACCCCCTATACAAACATTTTTTCGAGGCAAGATTTTTTGATATTTTTCAGTTTTTCCAGCTTACGCTGATGAAGGGTGATAAGGTTGTCGAGGTTCTTGAAATATGAGCCGATTTGCTGTTGTTCAGCTAATGTTGGAACATAAAAATCCATATTTCTAATTTTAGAAATGCTTGTTCTTACTCGTGTACTTCCCTGTGAATCAGTATTGACCTGATTTAGAAATTCATCACTCTTAGTTGTATACAAAAAGAAATCATTTGTTGCTATTTCTGGATTGAGTTTAATTCTTACACAGTCAGATGATAAAATGTACATTTTATCATCGTTGGGGCGTATTATTGTCATGCCAGCTGGCATCATTTTTCCCATTACTAATTCGTTTTCATTGATAATACATCTTTTAATTTCTTTTGCATGTTTAAACGTGGTATACCTTACATTTTCTTCTTGCCAACCATAATCTGATAGATTACTTAATTGAACAATTCTTGCTTCGCTTTCATATGTATAATGGACTGTTTTTAAGTTACTTCCGAAAGGACCATCCGCTATATCGAGCAAGGCGTCTCCAACCTCACGCTGTTCCCAATCGCCAGTAAAACCCTTGAATCGAATTTCGGGAACATTTTCACCATTTTTAGGAAACATTTTTTCAAGCATGGATTTTTTCACGTTTTGAAGCTTATCACACTTACGCTGATGAAGGGTGATAAGGTTGTCGAGGTTGTGGAAATACTGTCCGATTTGCTGTTGTTCTGTTATATTGGCTGGTATTCTAATTTCAATTTTAGCTAAATCATTTGAATTAATTGCAGGATAACTTGTGCCTGTACAATTATCAAGTACGACTTTTACAAAGCTGTCGTTTTGCAATAAACTCATCAAAAAAGACTGATTTATATTTGGTCGCATTTGTGCGTAGCCTGTTGAAAAAACATAGTTATTTAACGGTAAATTAAATAGATAATTGTTTTTTTGATACGGTCTAACTGTTTGATAAAAAACATCACCTTGTTTTGCAAGTCTTTGTGCTCTTGATGGTGCAGTCAATTTATTTTCTGTTCTATGAGAAATCATATTTGTACCCACAACAGATTCCAAATCAACATACTCAAATACGTCAGGAATTTCAGCTTTTGGATTAAACTCAGCCAACTTCCCCAACTCACGCTGTTCCCAATCGCCAGTAAATCCCTTGAAACGAATTGCAGGCGTTTTATTATTTTCCGTCATAATATTTCACCTGCCTTGTAACACTCTCGAATATATTCCCTCGACTGATAAAAGAAATCACTGTTATAATTTGATATAATATCGCTGATTTTAGAGGAATAAACCGAAATGAGCGTATCTATTACGTCGCCTTTTGCAGTGTCTTCAATCAAACGTGCATAAACCTCGCCGATTGTCCAATAATCGGGAACGTCATATTTACACACAGCTACATTATCAAAGCTGCCATCAGCAATATGACATAGTTCAATAAATATATCCGCAGTTTTGGCTATCGGTTCGCAATGAAGAATATCAGCTTTTCTATAAATATGAGTAAGATTATCTTTCCCTAGTAAAGACACTATGTCACGGCGGGTCTGCTTTTTTTCCCTGCCAATAAACTCTATCAAACTGCAGGTGAAAAACAAATCGCTATTATTAATCTCCATGTACCTCATCCCCCCTTAGGAATTCCAATGTCCCCAAAGCCCGTGCAGTGTGAAAGCTGATTTGGTGCGTGGGTTTTTTGAATTTTGCAAGTGCCCAGAATGCTTCTCTTGATATTTTGCCGTCAACAAAATTTTGTACATAATTAAAAATAGTATCGTTAGCCATAGGTCCCTCAACAATATCGTAATCATGAGGCTTGCCAAGACGGCAGTCAGCGATAAAATCAAGCCATTCTTCGGTCATAATCTCAAACCTTTTTATTCTAAGGTTTGCATTCTCAATATATTTATATTCGCTGACAAAACCTGATATAGGATAACGTGTTGCCCATTTTATCGCCTGCTCTCTGATAATCGTGCAGTAAAATCCAAAATAAAAATCCTTGTTGAATTTGGCAGTTCTGATTTCAGGATACTTAACGATTTGCTGACTGCCATGATACAGTATTAATTCGTTCATATTATTCACCCGTCAACAGCGTTTTAAACTCGCTAAGCCCTTTCATATCAAATTCATTTCCGCAAAGGTCGTCAATCATAGAACAGATAAGATTTTCAGTGTCCTTTATCTGCGTTTCAACCTCAAAAAATGTTGTCGCATATTTCACCTGCAAGTTTTGAATTTTGCTGACTAAACCATCACCAACCGTATCAGGAAGCTTGTGCAGATTGTTTATAAGGCTTTCTATCCACTTCTTTTCAAGAAGCATAAAAACAAGCTCGTCAGAAAGCTTTTCAATGGTTTCCTTTGTCAGTGCTTGAAGTTCGGCGGTGTCCTTTTTGATTTGTGCTTTAAGATTTTTTTCCTCTGCCATAAGGCTTTCAACGTTTTTAAGCTTCTTGCTGAACGCTAAAGCCTCATTTGAGCTGTCAGATTTCAGTTCCTTGAGCTTTTTAGGAATTTCCTTTGCAATAAAGCTGTCTTCACCCCAAACATCAGATTCCTTTTCTTCCTCCGTCATTGAATCGATAATTTCTTCATAATCAGACGGGATTTCAGAAAGCCTTGTTTCCTTTGCTTTCAGTGCGGAATATTCAGCCTGCAAAAGAGTTTCCTGCACAAGCTCAAACGGAATAATATGACCAATCCAGCCGTCCTGAACCTCCTCATCCCTGCCATCCTTTTTCTTTAAAACAAGATTCGGGTCAACCTTTTTAGTCGCCTCAAAGCCCTCTGTCTGTATGATTTCAAGGTCAACGGCTATCCTTGCCCAATCATCATCAAGCAGCTGATACGCTTCATATTTGTCAATAAGAGGAATAGTCTTTAACCTTTCAAAAATATTATTGCTTAAAATGTTTTCTTCCTTAGAGGTTACTATATTAGCCATATTTTCAAGTAATTCTGATTTTAAATATGCTCCAAAGCTCTCAAATGCTGATTTAAAGGCATTTTCAAAGCTGATTACATCTATATGCTCCTTAACGGCTTTTCTGACATCATCCGCCGCCAATTCTACATAAGGGATATCACTATCTGAAAATAATGAATTTTTAAGATTAGGGAATGCAGCCCAGTATTCTTTTAGCTCATCTACCTCTGCAAGTGGAATACCGCCGAACATTGAAGAGTAAATATCCCAGCTTTCAGCCTTTTCAGATGAATCAACATAGCGAGGAATATTGAGGTTGTAATCATTGCTGCGGATTTCATCACGGCTTACAACACGGGAATACTTATCAGTATTCTTTCTCTGCGTAACAACATCAGCGATTTTCTTTATGTCCGATGCTCTAAGCTTATTGTTTTTTCCCTCTTTAGCAAAGCCCTTTGATGCATCCACAATAAGAATATCAGTATTATCACGATTTTGTTTTAGTACCATTATAATAGTTGGGATACCTGTCCCAAAGAAAATATTTGCAGGAAGTCCAATAATTGCGTCAATATGATTATTCTCAATCAAATTTTTACGGATTGTCCCCTCCTCACCGCCACGAAACAGTACACCATGCGGAAGAACAATAGTCATTATTCCGTCAGGACGAATGTGGAATAAATCATGCAGCAGAAATGCATAATCTGCTTTTCCCTTTGGTGCAAGTCCAAAACGTGCATAACGAGGGTCTGCCTCCTTATTTGACGGATCCCAAGCCTGTGAATACGGCGGATTTGATACAACAGCATCTACATACAGCGGGTCATATGTATTAACAGGGTCGTTTTCATCAAAAAATGGCCAATCCTCCTCAAGCGTATCCCCGTTTCTTGTAACGATATTATCAGGCAAAATACCACGCATTACAAGGTTCATACGTGTTAAGTTGTATGTATTCTGCTTCAGCTCCTGTGCATAATATTTTATATTATTTTCATCATCAACATACTTTGCAACACTGTTTCCGATATTTATAAGCAATGAACCTGAACCGCTTGTAGGGTCAAATATCTTGATTTTACCCCTGCCCTTTAGATGATCCGCTACAATTTCAGACATGAGGAGCGAAACCTCGTGAGGAGTATAGAACTCGCCTGCTTTCTTGCCTGCATTTGCAGCAAACATACTTATAAGATATTCATATATGAATCCAAGAACGTCATAATCCTGCTTGCCGTCCATTGGAATATCCTTAATCAGCTGAAGCAATCCGCTAATCGCCTTTGTACGTGAGCCAGAGCTGTCGCCAAGCTTACTTAAACCTGTTTGTAGAGTGTTAAATACGCCGTCAAAAACTTTTTTGTGCGTATTGCTTATAAGACGGCTGAATGCCGATAGTGCATCACTGACATTTGACACATCAAAATCCTTGCCGATTTTAAGCCATGTTGAAAACAAGTCCTTATATGCAATGAAATACCCTATCCCCTTCTGAACAAACTCAACAGTGTCATTGTCCTCCTCCGATACCTCTTCGATAAGCTCATCTGTATAATCATTCTCTTTTAGGAATTTTATTTCTTTATCTGAAAGGTATTTGTAAAAAATAAAGCCAAGAATATAATCCTTGTACTCATTTGCTTCAATTTTGGAACGCATTTTATTTGCTGATTCCCATATTTTATTGGCGAGCTGTTGCTTGTTCATTGGATTTACGTCCTTTCCATAATCACTTCTTTAGAATTTTTAATCAGGATATACCAAAGTTTTATATGATTCCTTGTGTATTTCCTAATGATACTCAATATCTCAACTTATTTATTATATCATATACTCCCTATTTTCACAATAGAAAAATGCCTGCAGAAATAAATCTACAGGCATTTCGTTTATCTATATGCAACCAGCCCAAACACAGGCTTTCCCGAATAAAATATGAAACAATCCGAACCCTTTTCAAAGTTCGGATTTATCCAGTTTGGCTCCCCCTGTTGGACTCGAACCAACGACCCTGCGGTTAACAGCCGCATGCTCTACCGACTGAGCTAAGGAGGAATATTTTTACTTTTGTGTGAATTTTTATTTGTTGCTATTTTTTTCTTTT
>Ga0209373_10002538_pt1 | contig 18131 bp, 22 predicted proteins | sample Higcelweek5metaG_FD_187173 | JGI IMG/M metagenome (GOLD analysis project Ga0209373, IMG submission 187173) | Freshwater pond sediment microbial communities from the University of Edinburgh, under environmental carbon perturbations - High... | ecosystem: Environmental > Aquatic > Freshwater >... | reverse complement strand
GCTGAACATTAAAATTAATAATGGTTTTTTACGAGAGGGTCGAAGTTCTCCCGTTCAGCATCTTGAAACGAAAATTAAAGATATAAAGGTATTTAATGCTAGACCACGTAGTGGGATTTAGTGCAACTACATGTTATGTATCTTAGCTTTGAGTTGTTTTTTTCTGGCGCATTTCAGGCACGGTGGTGGCGGTTGGAGTGCCTGATTTCTTTTTTGCCTGTAGGTGGATGAAACAGTGGTTTTGAAAAAACAACACTGTGAATGTAGGGTTGATTGCAAAAAGTGTGACAGAAAAAAACAACAGAAGGGTGGATTGTGCGGAGGCAGGCAAAAAGACTGTGCAAACCCTGTACTTCGACAAGCTCAGTGACTGAAGGGCTAAATGAGCTAACGAGAAAGGGTGAGGATTTTTGCCTGCCGGGGATTGCCCGGCGGAGCTACCCGTAATGAGCTTTCAGGTGAAACCTGACCGCTTTCTTGTATCTATGAAATTTTCCTTTTGAAAAAACTTATTTTCTTTGAATTTGGTTTTCCCATTCTGAATACGACAATTATCAATGCCAACCCGTAAAATATCTGTCTCATATTGGCTGCAATAGACGAAGGCATACCTACAAAGCGTAATGCTTCGGGTAAAAGAACTAAAAATGCAGCAGCAAAGAAGATTCCTTTCAGATTACGCATACCTCCAATAATTACAATGCTGAGGATAAAAATGGATTCATCAACCGTAAAACTGGTTGGGTCAATATAGCTTATATAGTGTGCATACAAAACTCCTGCTATTGAAGCCAACATACCACTAATAACAAAAGAACTGATTTTTGCGTTCTGAACGTTCTTTCCCAAACTCTTTGCGTACACTTCATCCTCACTTAAAGCTCTTAATACCCTGCCGAATGGAGAAGAAGATAAACGATAGAGTATAAACCAAACTAAGCCTGCAAAGAGTGCAGAAAGTAAAAGAAATGATAGCTTATTCTCAAACGCAAAACCGAATACGGTAAATGAAGGAATGCCTGGAATACCCAATGGGCCATGCGTTACATTCTGCCAATTATTCATTATAGAATAAATAACTACCTGAATGCCGAGGGTGATAATGATATAATAATCGTCAATAGTTTTTACAGCCACTTTGGCAACAACGAACGCTGCCAACCCCGATAATACTAATGCGGCAAATAGGTTTAATAGTACAGGAGTTTCAAAATTAACAGAAAGCAAAGCAGTGGTATAGGCGCCAATACCATAAAAACCTGCGTGAGCCAGCGAAATCTGCCCGCTATAGCCAGCAACCAGACTTAACGATTGTGACAGTATGGTATAAATACAGATTAATATGGCAAGGTGAAGTAGGTAGTCCATTAGATTTCAGCTTTTTTAATTCGTTTTCCACTAAAGCCATACGGTCTGAAATAGAGAAATGCAATAAGAATAATATAAGCAATGGCATTCATCCATTTGCTATCTAAATAGTAGGCAGAAAGGTGCTGCGCAGTGGCAAGGAGCAAAGAACCCAGTAACAAATAACTCATTCTGCCCATACCTCCAATTATCATGGCCACTACTGCATAAAGTAACCAGTTAAAACCCATAGTTGGCGTCATATCGGTATCGGCAGCAATAAGGATACCGGCACAAACAACCAATCCAGTACCTAATACAAAACTCCAAACAACTGCTTTACTTTTTGATATGCCGAAAATACCGCTTAATTCCGGATTAGAAGAAACCGCTTTTATTTGTTGCCCGATATTGGTTTTCTCTAAAAATACTCTACTTAAAACCGACAAACCCACACACGAAATAATAGTAATAACTTGTACACCTGTGATATAAGCTCCCATAAATTCATAACCAACCTTTACTCCCCACGTACGAAAACTAAGCGTGCTATCGCCCCATAGCATGGAAACCACGTTTTGCAATACCACATACAAACCCAATGAGGCAATAAGCATTTGCCAACTCTCCACTTTACGGCTTTGCAAAGGCTTATATATCCATTGGTTTACAACAATCATTAGCAATATGCCTGTAACGACAGAAATAGGGACAGCCAACCATAGGCCTAAACCTTGCTGAATTGCTATAAAATAGGTGATATATGCGCCAGAAGTAAGTGAAATCGCATGAGCGAGGTGAAAAAAACGAAGAATTGAATATAGGATAAAAAGAGAATATCCTATCAAAGAATAACATCCAAATGTTATGAATATGTTGAATACTATTTGCATTTTTTGGCAATGAATAAATGATATGGATATTTATTATTTTCTTTTATAAATTTAATATTGCAAAACCCACATTCTTCTAATAAATCAATCAGTTCATTTATTGATATTTTCAAAAATGAAAGGTTTATTTTACAATAGTCAACTCCATTTTTCTGAATATCATGTTCTAGGCAATGTCTGTCATTAAGTTTGTAAGTGGTTTTATAAGAATAATTATTTCCTTGCAAATCAAATTCTATAACAGGATTTTTATATGGCAAATTAAATTCATGCTCTTTTTGATTTTTCTCCCAAGCCCGAAAGTCGAATAAAAAATATCCGTTATTAGAAAGAATCAGTTTGACATTCAAAAATACTTGCATTAACTCATCTATTGAACAAACATGCATAATTGAATTGCCTAAAATAAAAACCAAATCGAATTTATTATTTGTAAATGATTCATTTAAAGACCCCCAAGACGTACATAAAAATGATTCGTTAGTGTTAGAGTACTTGTTGTTTGCTTTTTCTATAAAAACTTCACATAAATCTGAACCACAAAACTTCTTTGATGTAAATTTGTTAGATAGATTATCTATCACATTGCCAGTTGCACAAGCAGCATCTAAAATATTATTTATTTCAGGTTTGGAATTGATAAATTGTTTTAATAAATTTATTTGTGTTTGAAAGTGACCTCGTTTTATTGCAATTTTCTCATAAAACTCAGAGAACTTAATGTATTGTTTCTGCACAAAGCTATCGCTTACCATACAAATCGTGGGTTAAAACCTACCTCTTTTAATTTTATTACCGATTCATTTCTATCATACTGATAGGTATGAAATTGTTCTGTATCATTTTGAAGAACATCGGGTTTCAAGAATGCTCGTGGGTAAGTGCCACAATCTACTGTAAATAAATCATTTTCTGAACAAGCTTTAATATTCAATTCAAATTCTTCCCTTGTATTAAAAAATATCATTGTCTCAGGAAATTCTCGTTTGTATGTAGAGATGGCTTGTAAGAATTCTTTATCGGAAACAAATTTCATATCTTTTTCAATATGAACAGAATTTGCTCTTTTAATTCTTGGAACACCAATTATGTAAGGTGGGATATCGTACTTTTGTTTTAATATGTTACCATGATTAACTAATGCTTGTACATCTTCTTTCCAATCATTTAGTCCAAACAGAATTCCCATTCCATAATTAATTAAACCTGCTTCAATAGCCACTTCATAAGAATTATATCTGTTCTCAAAATCAAACTTAGGCATTTTTTCATCATGCCAAAAATTATAACGTTCTCTATTGTATGTTTCCATCCAGATAACAAAAAAATCAAGACCTGAATCTTTCAAAGTTTTATAACCTTTGTAATCAAATGGCTCAGCATTAAGTCCTATCCTTAAATCAAGATTCCTTTGTTCCGAAATATTCTTGGCATATTCTATTCGTTCAGCGATTCTATCAGGACTAAAATAGGTATCTGAAGCATATACAAATTCTATTGTGCGATAACCCCACGAAATTAACAACTCCAACTCCGCTTTAAAATCTTCATCACTTAACCTATCTCGTGGAATAATTAAATTATCTTTTTTAAAACCACAATACTTACAGTTATCTCTACAATAACTCGAATGATATTGGGGTACTATTATATTTAGATCAATCATAACTATTATTAATTCATCAAATCAATAATTTGATTTTCTGTTAAATTATAAGCTAAAAGGATATTTTTGAAATCAAATACGAGATAATCCCGATTATCAATATTTTCTTTAAAAGCTAAAACTCTTTGAAAAAATCCATCCTTTAATGAATCCGACTTTCCTATCGTTTGATAATTTAGCATATAAATTTCATCGTCATAGTACAATACGGTTTTTCTTCTTGTAAATAGACTAGGTAACATTTTCTTTCCTTTGATCAGTAAAATTGAATCTGTACCTTTTACAGATGAAAATGACTTTTTTATATTATGATGGTTAGGAGGTAGTATTAAATTCTGAATTTTATTCTCTGAAGCGAATATTGAATTGCCAAATATTTTTTCAAAAATTAAAACAGATATAAGACTATTCTGATTTACAAAATTAGTTAAATCCTTGTCCTTAATAGGATTTCCTTTTGCATCAAAATTTATTTGAAAAAAGTTATATCTTATCGTTGAAAGCTCTTTGGCAAATATTGATTTCTGATGTGGAAACTTGTCGTGTACATTGTTGTAAAATTCATCTTTTAGTTCATTTAATTTCCTTTTTATATCTAAAAAATTTTTTCTTATGTCCTTTGATAGAATCTCTAACTCATCGAGTTTTGCACAAAATATGGTCTCCTTTCTCAATTCATAAAAATACCATAAAGGCATTTGTATATTTGTTATTATGGCTTCATTAATTTCCTTCTTTTTATCAGAACATAAATATAATTTAACTAATTCTGAAAATTTATACTCATCAATAACATATGAACAAATTGACGTATATATATTATTCTCTTGATTAAAAATCGGTTCTGTTTTTAAAAAACTACAATTTAACTTTATATTGTTTTTCCACCAAAATAAAACACGAGGTGTGTATGAATTTGCAATAATACTGCCGAAAAAACCTAAAAAAGCACCAAAAAGAGTCCATAAAAGACTATTCCAAGAAAACCATTCCATCTTTACTTTTTTTTTAGTTGTACAAATTTACCATTATTAATCTGATATATAGCAAATTCTTTTTCTACATTGCCAAATTCATTAAATGAGAATTTTCCGCTTGCTCCTTCCATATCCTTAATATTTGTCATCTTATTGCGTATTTCAGTTGAGGTTCTTGCTCCATTCAGAATAGCTTTCTCTATTACTTTAAAGCAATCGTAAGCATTGGCTGCAAAAACATCGGGTTTCTGTTTGTATGCTGAAGAATAATTCTTTAGAAAATTATTTAGCACACTGTTCCTGTTGTCAATACTAAAAGCCGGATAAGAGAAATAAATAGCATTTTTAGAATTAGATAGGCTTGCAGCAAACGATTCATTATAAAAACTACTTGTTCCATATATATCTGCTTTTACGCCTAACTCTTCAATCTGTTTTAATATAATTCTTACCTCAGCTATATAACCGGGTATAAAAATCGCTTCAGCATCCGATTGTTTAATTTTAAGCAATTGGGTCCTGAAATCTTTTGAGCCTTCAGTAAATGGTTCAGAGTAAATGATTTGTCCATTAAACCGACTAACATCATTTTCAAAAATATTCTTAATACCTACTCCGTATTTTGAATTTGTATAAAAATCGGCAATTTTCTTTCTCCCTTGAGAATTTACGATAAAATCAGCCATAATTTTGCCATCGTAAGAATCAGAAGGCCAAAGCCGAAAAAAGTAATGACTAATAGTATCAAAATCTACTGAAGATGCCCCCGGTGCAACCATTGGAAGTTTATTTTTATCAATAATTGGAATTAAAACATCAGCTGTTTTACTTTGTGCACCACCAATGATAGCATCAACGCCTTTAGTTATCAATAATTGACCCGCATTTATTGCAGAATTCTTATCTCCTTTATCATCTTCAAATATTAAAGTGATACGACTTTTTATGGACGATTGATTGTATGCTAATTCAATTCCATTCTTCATTGCTTTTCCATAAACAGCAGCATCACCCGTTAGAGGAAGGATAACACCAATCTTGATTTTGTTATTGTCAGCTTGATTAGAATTCTTTTTCCACACAAAATAACCCCCAATCGCTACTGCAATTGCAAGCAAAATCCATAATAATGATTTTTTTTTCATATCATAAACTGTTTAATGTTATCAATTGAGTTTAATTTATTAATATGCAAATATCCTAATTTTAATCCGATTATGGTATCAGCGTACGAAAAAAGTTCTTTTACTTTATGCTCTACTAATACAAGTGTGATGTTGTTTTGTTTGAGTTGCTCGATATACTGCAAGACAAGATTAATATTATTACTGCTCAATCCGGCGAGCGGTTCGTCGAATAGAAGTATTTTTGGTTGATTTACCATTGCCATTCCAATTGATAGTAACTTGGCTTCTCCTCCGCTTAATCTATCGGCAGTTTGTTTGTACTTTGCCTTTAATAGTGGCATTTGCTCCATAAGTTCAGTAATTCTGCTCTCGCTTTCACGCTTATCTTTCAAATGTAATAAACTCATTTTTAAGTTTTCTATTACAGTCATATCAGCAAACAATCCGTTCTTTTGAGGAATATATACCAATCCTTTCTTTATAAGACTTTCATTGTTTTTCTTATCTACCGACTGAATACATTCATTCTGAAAATATACCTCACCGTTCCACAAGGGAAGTAAACCGGCAATTGCTTTTAAGAGTGTACTTTTACCCGAACCATTACTTCCTACCAACAAAACGGTTGCACCCTCGTCTATATCCAACGAAACATCAAACAGCACGTGTTTTTTGTCGTAACCTGTATTTAGATTTTTAATGCTTAATATATTCATACATAAGCATTTTTTACATTTTCATCGTTCTTGAAATCTCTATAGCTTTCATAACTGCGAATATTACCATTGTTGAGGAAAAGTATTCGGTCTGCAACAGTCTCAATAAAATCGGTATTGTGTTCGATAATCAGCAGTGTTTTACCCCGATCTTTTATTTCTCGAATTACTGTGGCGAGTTTTTCCCTGAAAACAGGATTCACGCCGGCAACAGGCTCGTCAAGTAACAGTATCTGAGGATCATTGGCCATACAACAGGCAAGGTTGAGTAACTTTTGTTGTCCATACGAAATTTCGCCGGCTTTAATATCGGTTATATCATCAATAAAACAAGTGGATAAGATTTCGTACGCCTTTTTACCATTAGCTAACTGTTCTTGTTTTATCTTTTTATCCAGAAAAATTGTGCGCCACCACTTTTCTCCGTCCTGAGAAGGAAAAGCAAGCAAAAGATTTTCTTTTACCATCAGGTTGCTTATCAACCGCATATCCTGAAAAGTACGGGTAACTCCCAGACGGTTTATTTTATAATCGGTCTCATGACTTATATTTTTCCCATCCAACAGCACTTCACCATTGTCAAGAGTTAAGAAACCGGAAATGATATTGAAGAGGGTTGTTTTGCCACTTCCATTCGTTCCCATAAGCACAGTAATTGAGCCTTCGTTTAATGCAAAGGTAACATCGTTAAGGACTTTATTTTCTCCAAACGATTTAGTAATATGGTTAAGTTCAAGTTTCAAGTACTCTGCTATTTATCTAAATGATGCAAAACTAATCATTTTCAATGAAAATAAGATGAATATGTTATAAGTTTTTTATCAATGATTTCAATAGAGTTTAAAAATAACTCATTAAAAGATATTGGGTAAGTTGGGAAAACCGGATATTTTGAGACCGTGCAAGGCCAGAGGTATGAGGAGAGGGTTTTTTTGACGGTTGGAGTTTTGTCCTGTGGAGCTGCCCGCAATAAATTCTCAGGCGAAGCCTGACCTTTGATCATGGAAAGCCAAAAGGCAAAAACGACTGGACATCGGTATAACTTTGTATTGGTAGGCTTTACAAAAGTATGCAAAAGTTGTTAATTTAGTTTTCCCAAATAATACTTAGAATTGTACTGAAACTTTTAGTTGGGATACAAAATTCATAGAAAGTTGAATCTTCTTTATCGTATTCATTAAGTTCAAACCAAGTAGATTTACTTATCTCTTGGGGTTTATCCTCAAAGGAATAGATGAATTCATAGTTACCCTCAAGATACTCCATCGCAACAGAATCTTTAGGTGGTGTCAATTGAATATAATCGCAGACTTTCTCTCTCATATCAGCTGATTTCTTCCAATACTTCACTCTGCCATTTTCAATAAAAACAACACAAATCGGATGTAAGTTGGAATCAATGTATTTGAATGTCGTAGCAGTAATACTTGTTTTAAATTTTTCTGCAAGCTTTTTTATTGTCAATGGAGAGAATTTTTTCACACTTGCTTCAGAAAGGAATACTTTTTGGGGCATAAGTAATTCACTGGCAAATTCATTAGCTTCCATTTCTTGAAAGCCATTTTTTAAAACTTTCTCCATGCCTTGAAAAATTTCAAAATTGCAAGAAGAATCATCTGTTATCTGAAGATGTCTATGCATAATTAAATGACCAATTTCATGTGCTATTACAAATCGTTTTCTACCTTCGAATTGAATATCGGAATTTACCTTGATTATGACTTTGCTTTTCCCAAATATTATCTTTCCATCACAATTTGTGAGAGGCTCTTCTATAACTATTACTTCTAGACCAGTTACTTCATATAAGCCAGATGCAAAAATATCAATAGGTATATCAATAATGTCATCAAATCCTAAATCTGATAATAATTTTTGAGCATGAACATGTCCATTAGTCAACCTTGCCATCTTTTTCCAATTTCTCTAATAATTCGATGAGGTTATTATCTTTAATCATCAAAATAATATCCTCTTTTGAAAGAGATTCTAAACTTCTAAAAAACATTGGAGAAAAATTATTTTGATAATTTGCTTTTAAATATGAAATTGGTTTTTCAATATCTTTATTAATCGCATCTTTCAATTGATTTGCCAATTCCAGTAATTCATTATTATGCTTTTGCTTAGCAATTGCTTTAGTTATGAATGCTATTTGTTTCTTTTTTTTAGAGTATTGTTCATAGTTCTGAATGTTGTCTTTAACAACATCATTAATAGTTTCATTATCTGCATTTAAATAAAAATCAAATAAGGCGTCATCAATATTTTTGTCTATTCTTGAGTTCATAATACTTTAATTGCTTTTAGTCTAATTTTTTTTATTTTCCTATCAAGTCTACGAATAATGTTGTAGACTTCTTTCTCTGATATGCCAAGATCTTTTGCTATTAAATTGGGTTTCGTTATGCCATCTATCCAATAGTCAAATACGATTAACTCGTCATCATCTGCATTTTCATCAATAAGCATTTGTACAATTAACTTTTTTTGCTCTTCATTTGATTCGAAATTATTATCTGGGAAATTTTCAATTTCGATATCATCAATTTTTCTTTTGATAGTTTTAAAGAAATTGCTGATATCACTTTTTAAGCATCCAAAAAGAAATTCAACAAATGGACATTTAGCATTGTTCCAGTCTCTTTTACCCTCCAACACTTTTAAGAAAATATCACTAACAAAATCTAAAGGGTCTTTCCCATCAAAGTCTTTAATACCCTCATTATTTAATCTATAACACGCATAAGATACCATACGGTCAATAACGTGATCTAAATCACATGCATTAAACTCATCATATACATTCATATTTAGGGGTTTTCAAATTAATATGCTAAAGTATAAAATTATTTTGCCAATAATGGCAAAAATAAACATTCTTTTAGCATATATATTTGAAAGGAGTGATAAAATGTATCGCCATATACTTTTTTATAAAAAAAAAGGCATGATAGTGGCAAAAATCAATTGATTCTTAGCATATATATTTGATGACGACTTTTATATCACAAAAACAAATAATCTGTTTTTCCTCAAACATTTTATTTGATAGATAACATGAGGAAAATAAATAATAATTAAATTTTAAGGTAATGGAAAAAGATTTAAAAAATCAGAACCAAAAAAACGAAGAACATGTTCTTCACCTGATTGTCAATGAGACAAATTACAAATGGGAGCATCAGTTTATAACTGGAGCTCAGGTAAAACAATTGGGGAATATTCCTCAGAGTGACAAACTTTTTCTGGCAATTAAACGCCCTTGGGAAGATGAACTGATTTCGGACGACACCGAAGTTGATTTGGCTCGTCCTGGAATTGAGAAATTCTATTCAAAACCACACGATGATTTTGAACATGTGGTCATTGTTGTAAACGGCAGACCAAAGAATTGGGCTGAGCGAAAAATCAACTACGAACAGTTGGTAAAGCTTGCTTTTCCAAACTATGTGGAAAATGAGGCCATTGTTTACACTGTTACTTACACTAACGGTCCTAAACAAAATGAAGAAAGCTCGATGGTAAAGGGAGATGTCGTATTTGTAAAAAATCAAATGATATTCAATGTTACACCAACTAATCGTTCGTAGTCCTGATTTGAAGCAACTCAGGGATGAAGGTTTCGAAATTGAGGTAAAAGGTGGATATTTACTTATCCACCATATACCTTACGTAAATCCTTCAAAGGAAGTGAAATTCGGCACATTGGTTTCTACATTAAATATGAATGGCTCACAAGTAGTTGCTCCCGAGAATCACGTGATTTATTTTATTGGCGATCATCCATGTGAAAATACCGGATTAAAAATGACTGGGATTCAGCATGAGTCAAGAGCTCAGACATTTGCAAATGATATAGTTATTCAGCATTCATTTTCTAATAAGCCTCCTGAAGGGTATGCAAATTACTATCTGAAAGTGACAAGATATGTTGAAATGATATCAGCTCCAGCTATTTCATTGGACAAAAGTGCAACTGCCAGAACATTTCGACCTATTGTAGACAAAGAAGATATAAACGTTTTTCAATATGTGGATACAAATTCGAGCAGAGCAAATATCAATATGATAAGTGCAAAGTTTGAAGGTCAGAAAATTGCAATTATCGGATTAGGTGGAACCGGTGCTTATATTCTAGATTTAGCGGCGAAGACTCCAGTTGCAGAAATTCATCTGTATGATGGAGACAGTTTTCTGGTTCATAACGCTTTTCGTTCACCAGGTGCTGCATCTGTTGAAGATTTGGAAAAGGGTATGGCAAAAACTGATTATTATAAAACTATTTATTCGAATATGCATAAGCATATTTACTCACATCCGTATTATATTGATGAAGCAAATATTTCAGAAATAGCTCAAATATCGTATGTATTTTTGGCGATTGATAAGGAAGCAGTCAAAAAAACGATTATAGACTTTTTGCTATCGCACGAAATTCCATTTTTTGATGTTGGACTTGGGGTAAATACAGTTGATGATTGTTTGGTAGGAACTTTAAGAGTAACCACAGGGACGAGCAGTAAGCATGACCATTTAGGAAATCGAATATCTTATGGTGACGATGTGAATAATGAGTATGCAACCAATATTCAGATTGCAGATTTGAATTCGCTGAATGCAGTGCTGGCTGTTATTAAATGGAAAAAACTATCCGGTTTTTATCAGGATTTAAAAAAGGAGCATAACACCACTTACTCAATTAACGTTTCTCAACTAACTAACGATGATATTGACTCATAAGTTTGTAGAATGTATCCCCGATGAGCTTGAATCGGGGATATTATATATATCAATGAATTATTGTACAGCGGTGCACAAATGCATATGCGGCTGTGGTAATGAGGTGGTAACTCCAATTTCAAGAAAAGGTTGGAAACTTAGTTTTGATGGTGAAACCATTTCACTAACTCCATCAATCGGCAGTTGGAATCTGGCTTGTAAATCGCACTATTTTATTACAAATAATAATGTGAGATTTGCCAGAAAATGGGATGAAACCTATGAGGAACCAAAATCGATTTGGATTAATTTGTTTAAGAAGAAAAAGCGCAACAAAAAGAAGAAAAACAAGAAATGAGACCGACAAACCTTCATGTCGCAGGTAGAAGGATAGTATTAACTTATAAACATGTTACTATGTATAGTACTGGAGAAAAGCCCGGAAAGGGCTATTATCGCTGTGTAAGATGCGGTGAGGTTATTTATTTGAATGACGACACCGACACTTTACCACCATGTCCAAAATGTCATAACACGAAATGGACACGTGTATAGAGCACGAAACATGTGTTAGCCTGAACCTCTCGGGCAAGGTAGAGGATTGTGGAAAATTTAAACTGATGTTATATGGTAAATAAATACAATACTAATCAGGCAACTTTATCACTGGGAAACACAGGAGTTACCCTTTATGGAGAAGCTGCCCAAATTGTTGAAATTATAGCTGTAAGTGCAATACTGATTATTTTAGCTGCTAAAATAGCTAAAACATTACAATAATTTTCTAAAAGCTAAAGCCCTGCTATCAAATCATAGTAGGGCTTTTTAAAATTGAAATTAATCAGTGTTAATTGAAATTCTCTGACTTGATAAAGTCATCCACTGTAACTCTATGCACTCCCATAATTCTTGCAATAGCACTTTTAGATACTTTTTTATCAAGAAGTGCTTTCAGTTCATTTTCTTTACCGGTGAGTTTTTTTGTTTTTGATTTGCTGCCTTTTGGACGACCGAGAATAACTCCTTCAGCTTTTTTCCTTGCCAGAGCTTCTTTTGTACGTTGAGAAATAAGGTTTCTTTCAATTTCAGCTGAAAGCCCAAAAGCAAAGGCAAGAACCTTTGAACTGATATCGCTTCCCAAACGATAATTATCTTTAATTGTCCAAACCTGAATTTCTTTCTTCATACAGTGGTGCAGTATGGACATAATCATTAAAAGATTTCTACCTAAACGAGAAATCTCAGCACAGAGTAAAATATCATCTTTTTTCATTTTTTTAAGTAGAGTACCTAATTTACGTTGTTCGATGTCTTTTGTGCCTGAAATTGTTTCTTCTATCCAGAAGTTAATCACCACTCCATTTCTTTTACAGAACTTTTCAATCTCAAATCTTTGATTTTCTACCGTTTGCTTATCGGAGCTTACGCGAATGTACCCATAATTCATAACTATCAATTTTAAATGTTGTTTTCATTTAAAATAATCAATTATTGCTATAAATTAATTTTTCAGGTCATTTATTCTTAGCGATAAATTGAAAAATTATTTGGGCGTTTGTTTCTGACAAAAATATCGGAAGTAGGTAATGGTAGGTTTGACCCTGTAAATGTACTCAACATTGGAAGAAAATCAAGAAGTACTATTTATGAAAATACAACTTTAAAAGCAATTGCAAATATAAGGAAGGGACAATCTATAACAAGTGGTGAAATAATACAAGGAGATTATCCTGTCATAGCTGGAGGTCAAAGTAGTCCATATTCACATAACTCGTATAATAATGAGGCAAATGTGATAACAGCAAGTGCATCTGGTGCATATTCTGGATTTGTATGGTATCATGATTACCCAATATTTGCTTCTGATTGTAGTGTAATTTGTTCAAAAGATGAAACAAAATTCTCCACCAAATATATTTTTGAAGTATTGAAGGTGAAGCAAAATGAAATCTATCTTTTACAACAAGGGGCTGGACAGCCTCATGTGTATTCAAGTGATTTGGCAAAATTATGGATACCAATTGTAGCAAAAGAAACTCAAGAAAAGATAGTAAAACATATTGACTCTATTCGTATTCAAGCTCAAACCCTGAAGATAGAAGCTGAAAATGTTCTTGACGATGCAAAGAAAAAAATAGAAAAAATGATATTAGGGGAGTAAATTACTCGCCTAATATCATTTGCTCAATCTCTTTTTTAGCTTTATTTAAAATCTGTATAGACTCATTTTCAAGCCTTTGAGCTTTCGTGAGAAGCAGCGAGATATTTCGTATAATAGCTTCTTGTTTATCCTTTTCAGGTAGTGGGATATTTTGAGCTAAGTAGCTGGACATTATTAAATTTCGAATTCCATTTGTTTGGCTTTGCATTGTTTCAGTTAGCTTGACATTATGCATTGTTTTTAAGAAATAGAATAAATACTCAGGGTTAATTTTTGAAGAATCAACTCTAATCTTATGAATAAAATTGCTATAACTGATATTGGTATCATTATTTAGTACCTCTTTCGATAATAATGCAATTCTACCTACAGGCTGATCCGGACTACCCCCGGATTTTTCAATCAATAAATCATTTTCCTGAATATCCATACGAGTTAATTTGCTTTGCTTTATTAATCTATATTTGACTCTCGTGTTGTCTAAATTCAGGTTGTATTTATTATCAAACTCTGTGGCTCTTATTACTAAACATTTTTTGTTCTCTTGATTTTCTTCAACTTCTGTTTCATCTGTACCCCAATCACCAGCACAACTATGAATAATTAATGATTTTAGTTGAACTGAATTTGTCTTACAATTAGCAATTGCTTGCTTTAGATTTTTGGTATTTGTATCGTATGGTTTGGGGTCAAATCTTTGCCCTATAATTTCTCTTGAATTTGTCAGAAACAAACGCCCGTTTTTTACCAACAAATTTTCAGGGTTCATCCAAGTTGGTATATCTTCGGCTTTTACTTCGGACTTTTCCGGCAGTGTAATTCCCAACTCTTGCAACAAATAACCGTCTATACTTTCTAATAGAGCTTTTGCTTCGGATTCTTTTTGTCTGCTAAGTTCTTCTGCATTGTTAATTATAGAAAAATCAATATTTTCAATAATAGGAATTGACTTTAAGGCGGTATAATCTAATGCTGGTCTAGTTGCTCCAGTAGCTCTACGAGAGGCTAATTTTTCAACTAAGTCGAGATTTAAATAATTTGCTATATAGTTGCTAACTTCAACATCTGAAGTTTTTATAACTGCCATGTGCTGATTAGTGTTACCAATGAATCCAGCTGGTGCAACAGATGCAATGGCCATTCGACCAACTCCGGTAATTTTTACTAATAAATCTCCTTCTGAAACTTGACTTCTTCGTAAATAATTTTCATGTGTTTCTTTGTTGATATAGCGTAAATTCAATAAGTCAATTTTGCTATTGGGGTTTAGATTTTGCACTCTCAGAAATGGAATTCCATTTACTTCATCGCTATAAAACTTTTCCTCTTCTTGCACAGAAGGTGTTGCTCCACTAGAAATTTTCAAAATGAAATCTCTTAGTTTTTTCGAAGACTTCTTTCTTATTGTTTTTTCAAGAAGATTAATTTCAGGGAGATAGTATTGAACTTCAAATCTACCTTCCAACTCAGACCGATTAATCAGAAAAACTTTATTTGGGTCGATATTACCAGATAAATTATATTGTGCCATTGTCAATTGCTTGAATAAATTTTGTAAGTTCTTCGCTAATCATATCTAACTCGTTGATATTGGTAGGCTTGCCGGTCGCATCATAGCCAATGTCTTCGGCAATGGCCATAAATATCGGGTAATCTGGCAATTCGCGTTGCCGTGCCTGAAGGTAAGCATCCTGCAATTGCTCTTTCAAATCGTTTATTTTATCGGTATAGAAAGCATTCAGTTCATCTTTCCATGTTTTAAATTCTTCTGTTTTTCGAAATTCAACCAAACTGATAGCCCCTGTGTAATTCAGGCCTTTCATTTCTTTCAGTTTTTGTGCTTTTTCTTTTTCCCATGCTTCTAGTTGCGTATAGTAATTAAATTGTTCTTTCAAACGTAACTGTATGGAAGCTTTTTGGTTTTGTAGCCTTTCGGTATGTGCTGCCAAATACTTTTTGGCAAACAACACTGAGCTCTTTACACCTGCACCGGTAGCAGCAAAAGCAGTTTGAGGCATAGAAACTACTGCCACAATGCGGAATTTATCTTCTATGCCATCGCGCACATATTGCAAAGAGCTGTTGGTTAATACTCCATCGGGCAATACAATACCTAAATAGCCACCTTCGGCCAAAAAGTTATGGCATTGCTCAATAAACAATACTTCGGTACTTTGATTTTCCCGTTTGTCAATGGTGGTTTTTCCTTTCACTTCGAGCCAGTCGGGTTCTTTCTTTCCGAAATCGAAATTTCCGAGATAGGCCTTCTCTGTTTTTTTTATTGTAGCACCAAATGGCGGGTTGGTTATAATAAAATTGAAATGATTGTATTTGAAGCCTGTATTTCGGGTTATCTTTTCAATTTCCTGCGGGCTGAGCAGTCCGTCAGAAGTAATTACATTTGTGTGTCCGTCGTCGTGAATAATCATATTCATTTTGGCAGCTCTTGAAATTTGTTCGTTTATTTCAATCCCAAACAGGTTCTTTTCAGCAAAGTCGTGCCAAAATTTAAAATGGCGAAGGTTCTGATTTGTATCTGTTTTGTGCTTTGGGTAAAGATCGTCGGCTTGCTTGCGAACTTTGTCCAAACAGTATAATAAGAAACCACCACTACCACACGAAGTGTCCAGTACATACGAATCATTCTTAATGGGAAGTACATCAGTGGCAAACTTTACGATAGGACGTGGTGTAAAATACTGTCCAAAGCTACCTCGGAAAAACGAATCCATAAAGGTTTCAAAAGCACGTCCTTTGCTGTCGAGGTCGGTATTTGTGAGGTTTATTTTTTCGAGGTAACTTACTACCGTTCGGATTTTCTCGGGTGAAAGGCGTATATCATCACGGAAAACTTCCGGATCTCGTTTTCGTCCTTCCTCATAGAGGGCTTTTACACGTTTAGCCAGGTTTTCGTTTTCTTTTTGGCGACGTTTTTCGCGGTCAGGCTCATCCTCGCTATCTAGGGTGATAATCTGAAAATCATAATGCTCGCCAGGTTTCCTGTCTTTCTTTTCGTCCCAAATTTTGCAAAAGATAAGTTTATCTAATTCATCGAATGCTTCCGATGGATTTAATTGCCCACCTGCCCAAAGGGCATCGTGTGCTTGTTTAAAACGTCTAGTCAACTCATCCTGCCCAATAACCGAAAGCTCAAAGTAGTTTTGTTTTCCCTCGTTTAGAACCATACTCTCGGGCTCATAAACGTATTTGTAGTTAGCTAATTTCTTAACTCCAAAGGCGGGAATGTCAGGTTGTTGTATCCGAGTATGTTTTGATTTATCTACCTCAAAATATTCATCTTTCAAGCCAGAAGTAATCCATACAAATTTCACATCGTTGGGTAAGGCATAAGCGTAACTATAAGATTGCTCGATAGCTTGTAAAAATTCCTGTTCGCTGACTTCCTGCTTTTTGCATTCCACCAAAATATGAGGTTGTGTGCATTCATCATCATTGTAAACGACTATATCTGCCTCTCGATTTTCACTACCCATTTTTACGGGCACATAATGGTTTATCCGTTCGGGTTTATATCCGTAGTTTATAACCAATTTCAGGTATGTTTCAACTTGTACCTGTTCTTCAGGATTACTGTAATTACGCTTTTTATTCTGATGTATATACGTGATTTGCTTTTCATCTTCAGACAGCTTGATGAGTCCCTGTTTGATTCCCTGTTCTATAATTGTTTGCATACTTTATTTTGATCTGTTATATCTTCTCAATTAATTTGATCTTAACTTCTTCCCAAGCCTTCAGATTATCGTATTCAACTTCCGGTTTTAGAATGCTATGTATGTCCTGGAGAAATTCTTTGTCTTTCATTTTTTCTTCCATGTTGGCCAGAAATTGTTTTTTGGTTGGAGGATTATCGACAGAGAAATCCATGTAGGCTTTGTAGCATTGAATGACTTTGGCTGTGTTCACTTCGTGATTGGTGAGTGCCCAGTATAAGTCGAAGAGGTCGCGACCTTTTCGGCGTTGGTATAATGCCCGGAGTTTGGTGCCCAACAATTCTTCTAATTCATATCCGGTTATGTTGCATTGACCCGTGAACCATGGATTTTCTACTTTGTACGGAATATCTTTCAATCCCAGTACGTTGAAGTGTTCCCGTGTGTTGATTTCGATTTTCAACCTCATGCTTATGACAGGCTGTGTGCTGGTTTCGAATCGATAAATTACAGTATTGTTGTGAATGTGCTGTAAAACGGTTCTTTTTGTACCCAAAAAGGATGCTAGTCTCTCACGAATTCTTTTGAGTACCGCAACAATTGGCTCTGAATTAATTTGAACCAAATCGATATCTTCAGAATATCGTATTTGGGGCTTTAGATAGAGCTTATGTAAGGCTGTACCTCCCCTGAAAGCCAACGATTTGTTTATTAGCTCATCTGAGAATAATTCAATTAAGGCTCTCGCTATAATTAAATCCTGTTCTACCTGTGCATCTGTAGGCCATGGTGCCTGTTCTTTCCACTCTTGTATGTATCTTTGGGGTATCATAAATCGCTTTCAATTT
>Ga0209373_10002537_pt1 | contig 18131 bp, 12 predicted proteins | sample Higcelweek5metaG_FD_187173 | JGI IMG/M metagenome (GOLD analysis project Ga0209373, IMG submission 187173) | Freshwater pond sediment microbial communities from the University of Edinburgh, under environmental carbon perturbations - High... | ecosystem: Environmental > Aquatic > Freshwater >... | reverse complement strand
GGAATTCGGAGCGGCCACACTGTCGAGTGATGCACAGCTGTTGCGAGAACCGACGATCGAATGCCTCCGCCGCCAGACTTGCCATATCGTTTTTGTTATGTAAAGTTTTTCATTCCTTTAATATTTTAATTATTTCCTCATTCCAATTACTAAATTTATTATCCTCAAAGGACATGTGTTTTAAAGTTTCAATTACAATATTCATGTGGACATTCCTCTGTAAAAGGTTATTTACAATTTTATCAAACGTCCTCATTTGGTAATTGAAAATGTGACTGACTCCTTCCATTGTAGTTTTGTAACCTCTTTTGTTTACATATTGAAAATCAAACCTTGAATAACCATCTTCTTTTACCATAACAATTTTCCCCTCTGTTACAGATCTTGGAATTAGAAGTCCTTCATTGTCTTCAGCCAACCCTGTAAAAATTTCAATGGGCTTTCCGTTTAAATAACCAACAAATACAATCCAATTTTCTTCATTTAATTTTATTCTATAAACTTTTGCATCAATAACATTTGGCCTTTTTATTGACTGTCCTGGAATTGGGATTATTTTTTCAAGTCGCTTGTGGATTTTTTGTCCAAGATCAATTTCATTAATGAAAAAATCAATTGTATGATTCCTCTTTAAAATCTTTTTAAGATTATGCAAACGAAGATAGTTGTCCCCAAAATCTATAAACCCAGTTTTTACCTCTCCATTGTTTTCATCGATCAGATATATTAGAATCTCAATGCCTTTTTCTCTTGCTTTTTCATATTCTAATTGAGTAAATGATTTTCCGGTTATATCATCTATACTTCCATAGCACATAGAAATGATACCGATATAAATATCACTTGAGTCGATTTCATCCAAACAAGTTTGAAGTGGTGTACTTCTCCTTGCTCCAAATGCCTCCATGCCAGTTATATCAACATCAAAGTCCTGTAGAACTCTCCAGATTTGTTCTCTGTGTGGCTTAAGGTCTTTATAAGTCGATGAAATGAAAACTGTCTTTTTCATAGTAGTACTTTAAAATTTTGCATAGCTAACAATCTCACCAACATTATTCCACTTTTGTTTACTTCTCCTGCCCCTATTTGCACTTCATACTTAGTGGATAAAAATCAATATTGGTGGTTCATTTACTGTTGGTTAATTGTTGGTTTTGTTAACATCATCAAATCTATAACTTATTTTTTAAAATATACGAAAAACCGAGCTTGGTCTTCGAGAACGAAACCTTCGTTCCGAAGAACGAGACCATCGTTCTTGTGAACGGAGCTTTCGTTTCTTAAAACGGAACTATCGTTCTTGGGAACGGAACTATCGTTTCTTAAAACGGAACAATCGTTCCTCGGAACGGAACTTCCGTTTCTTAGTACGAAACCTTCGTTTCTTGGAACGGGACTTTCGTTTCTTAGAACGGAACTCTCGTTTCTTGGTACGGAACTCTCGTTCTTCGGAACGAAAGCTTCAATTCTAAGTACAAACCTTCTTATTTGTTGTGTTTGCTCTTTATCTGTCATTTTTGCAGGCTTTCATCTAGTCGTATTGCGGTCTCCCGTATTTAGCATTCAACCAATATATTATCAGCAGTTGTACTTCAAAAAGGTTGATTGAATGTTACAAATAGATTATTAGTTGAAGAAGATTTGGCAAGGTGGTTTACTTTCGTTCCGAAATGGCCTAATTTTGTACTCAGGTTAACAACCTTGCGATAAAGCCCCGCTTCGGCTTTAATAGTTACCCCTAACAATTAGCATTTAATACAATATAATTATGGATCAAAAAGGATCGGCAATGGCTTTGGGCACCGAGAATGTTTGGAAATTGCTGTTGCAATACGCCATTCCTTCGGTAATTGCCATGACGGCATCGTCGCTATACAACATCATCGACAGTATTTTTATTGGGCAGGGCGTAGGTGCACTGGCCATATCGGGGTTGGCAATCACCTTCCCGCTAATGAACCTGGGCGCGGCGTTCGGCTCGCTGGTTGGCGTGGGCGCAGCAACGTTAATGTCGCTAAGGCTTGGACAAAAAGATTATTCAACCGCCAACAACATTCTTGGTAATGTATTTGTACTGAACCTCATTTTTGGTATCGCCTACTCTGCGGTGGTATTACTTTTCCTCGACCCCATACTTATTTTCTTTGGTGCAAGTGCCGACACGCTCCCCTACGCGCACGAATACATGTTTGTGATATTGCTGGGGAATGTTGTAACCCACCTCTTTCTGGGGTTGAACGCAATGTTAAGGGCAACCGGAAATCCGCAGAAATCGATGATTGCCACAATTCTTTCGGTGGTGATTAATGTGGCACTGGCACCTATTTTTATCTACAGCTTTGGATGGGGAATCAGCGGTGCGGCCTTAGCTACCGTTATTGCGCAAACGGTTATGCTGCTATGGCAAATTAAGTTGTTCAGCAACAAACAACATTTTATACATCTGCAAAAAGGGATATTTAAGCTGAAACGCAAAATTGTTACCGACTCGCTATCGATTGGACTTGCACCGTTCCTGATGAATGCCGTGTCGTGCGTAATTGTGATTGTGGTGAACAGAAGCCTGATAAAGTATGGCGGCGACCTCGACGTTGGTGCTTATGGAATTGTTAACCGTGTAGCCTTTCTTTTTGTGATGATTGTGATGGGCTTAACGCAAGGAATGCAACCAATTGTTGGGTACAACTTTGGTGCGAAACAGATAGACCGGGTTAACAAAGCCCTGAAATATACCATTATACTGGCATCGGTTGTTATGACACTGGGCTTTCTGATCAGTCAGTTGTTGCCTCATATTGTAGCATCGATTTTTACAAAAGACAACACCCTGATTGACCTTGCTGTAACAGGGCTGCGGATTGTTTTCCTGGCTTTCCCCATTATTGGTGTTCAGATGGTTACCGGAAACTTTTTCCAAAGTATTGCCAAGCCAAACAAAGCAATCTTTATATCACTGTCGAGGCAGCTGCTTTTTCTGCTTCCCGGGTTGCTTATACTGCCTCCACTTTTGGGCACAAATGGCGTTTGGTACAGTTTCCCCGTAGCCGACCTGCTTTCGAGCATTATTGCCATTACGATGCTGGTAAAACATTACCGAAAATCGAACTTATACTAGTATTTTTGAACTCATCAAGCAAATACAGAGGGTTATGAAACAAAAGATCGTTATCAATATTGGCCGTCAGTTTGGAAGCGGTGGCCGCATTATCGGAGAAAAATTATCAACATTGATGAACATTCCGTTCTTCGACAAAGAGTTGATACTAATTGCCTCGCAAGAGAGCGGCTTGGGAAAAGAGTTTTTCGAAAACTTCGACGAGAAATCGAGCCACAGCATTTTTGGCGGATTGTTTGGCCTTCGTGGCGCATTCTCCGACGAGATAGCTCCCAACAACTACCTGAACAACGAAACATTGTTCAAAATCCAAAGCGATGTAATCCGCGATTTGGCCGAAAAGCAATCGTGCATTTTTGTTGGCCGTTGTGCCGATTATGTACTTAAAGATCATCCTCACTGCCTAAACCTGTTTGTTAGTGCCGACATCGACGACCGCATTAAACGGATTGCAGAAAAGGAAAACCTACCCGAAAACAAAGCCAAAGAGCTGATCGAGAAAACCGACAAGAAACGGGCAAGCTACTACAACTACTACAGCAATAAGGTTTGGGGAGCGGCCAGCTCGTATCATTTGTGCATAAACTCGTCGTTCCTGGGTATTGACGAATCGGTAACCTTTATCAAAGAATTTGCCGAGAAAAGGTTTGGGAAGTAATGTTGGCACGTTAAGAAATAAAAAGAAGGCTAGAACCAATTTCGTTTAGTTAAAAGTTCATTGGAATTAAGCCTGAAAGGCTTAAACCGGAATAGCCGTCCCGCCATAGCGGGACGGAAAATGGACAATCTAGATTATTCCTTGCAAGCCCGATAGGGCTTGAACGTCAAATAATAATAACGTTGAACTCTTTCAGAGTTCAGGAACTATTTTGCACTCATTCTCTCCGTCCCGCTATAGCGGGACGGCTATTATAATTAAACCCTGCGGGTTGATTTTTGCAGTTGTTCAATAACAAACAATGGGCACAGCCAAGCGCTGATGAATTGCCAAGACTTTTGATGCCTCGCTCCCGCACAATCAATGTCGTTCAACTTAGAATGCTTGCGCCCCGTTGTGGCTTTTTATATGTTGACATTCAAAAACATATGGCAACATACCCCATACTAATGCTTAAAGGCCGTTGACTTTAACTTTGCTTGTCCTCCACCAACCAACATCCTCTTTTATTGGCTCTGCCGCGCTCCGATTGTGATTTTACAGCTTTGCGGTAGCGCTATTTCTTCAGTTTCAGATCGTAAAGATCGTGCCTGCGGTCTTTCAGGTTGCGAACACTTCCGTAGTTGTGTAGTTCGTTCAGCAAATCGAGATCAACATCCGAGATTAATATCATCTCGGTATTCGGAGTGGCTTCGGCACACTTGCCGTCGGTAGGAAAAGCAAAGTCGCAAGGAGAAAACACGCCCGACTGAGCATATTGAATATCCATATTGTGAACCCTTGGAAGGTTACCAACACTTCCGGCAATCACTACGTAGCATTCGTTTTCGATTGCACGGGCTTGCGCACAAACTCTTACCCGCGAATACCCATTTTGAGTATCGGTAAGGAAAGGGACAAAAAGAATCTGCATTCCCTGATCGGCCATAATGCGCGGCAATTCAGGATATTCAACATCGTAGCAAATTAGTATGCCAATCTTAGCACAATCGGTATCGAACGTTTTGATAATCTTTCCGCCCGAGAGCCCCCAGCTCTTTATTTCGTCGGGGGTAACATGAATCTTTTCGTAGGTGTCGAAAGTCCCGTCGCGCCTGCACAGGAAACCAACATTGTAAAGGTCGTCGCCACGTAATTGCGGCATACTTCCGGTAATGATATTAATATTGTAACTGATAGCCATGTTTACGAAACGTTTTCGCATTTCGTTGGTGTATTGTGCCAGCTCCCTAATGGCCTGCGATTCGCCCATGTGGTTGAACTTTGCCATCAGCGGGGCATTAAAGTATTCGGGGAAAAGCACAAAATCGGCTTTATAGTCCGAAACTGCATCAACAAAGAATTCCACCTGTTCAAACACATCATCAATGGTGTTGTAGGCCCGCATTTGCCACTGCACCAACCCCAGTCTGATAGAAGATTTCTGTGGAAGAAAATCTTGTGTGGGTGGTTGATAGTAAATATTATCCCATTGCAGCAAGCAGGCGAAATGTTTCGACTCTTCGTCGTTAGGAAGGTAATTTGTCATCACCTTGCGCACATGGAAATCGTTCGAGAGTTGAAAGGTTAGAACCGGGTCGTAAATCTCTTTTTTACGCACTTTCTCGATGTACTCTTTTGGTCGAATCTCTTCGGCGTATAGGTGGTAGTTTGGTATCCGCCCCCCAAACATGATCGACTTCAGGTTCAACGATTCACAAAGTTCCTTACGATAATCATACATCCGTCGGGCAAGACGAAGTCCGCGGAACTCGGGGTGGATAAAGACTTCAATTCCGTAGAGGATATTTCCTTTGGGATTATGGGTGTCGAACGTTTCGTGCCCGGTAATTAAATCGTACGAGTGGTCGTTCTTCACCTTATCGTAATCAACAATGATGGAAAGCGCACAACCTACAATTTTTCTGTCGGCCTCAGTCACAATCTGCCCTTCAGGGAAAATTTCGATCAGTTTTTCAATCTGCTTGCGCGACCAAAACACATCGCTACCATCAGTATATGTTCTTCTGAATGATTGTACTAATTGAGAGTAGTCGTCAATTTGAAGTTGTCTGACGGTTACCTTTTTAATTTTGGGCATCGAATCCATACTGTTTGATTTTTGGTTGATCAATCAGAACAAATATAGGGCTAAAACAACCTTTGTGTGTAGTTCGAGACTACGATTGACAAAACCTTAACGCTGCTTTGCCTTCACAAACTTTGCAACATCGACCATTGGGGCAACCCATATTTCGCTTTCATGTTGTTTCAGATAGTGAACCAACTGACTGTGAGCCTCGGTCGATACATTAATATTGTGTTCGCCACCAACACCATGAAACATGAACACCAGCAACGTATGAGATTCCATTGCCTTCTTTACAAGGTCAATCATGTAAGTTGAAGAATGCCCGTTGATGTAAAAGCTGTTGATATTGTCGAGATTGATGCTATCTAGCGGTTGAAGGCCCGACTGAACACCCCTTGCACCGGCAAACTCATTCCGAAGCGAATCGTAGAAAGTTACGCCCCCAACGTTTAAATCTCCGCAGGGATAAGCAAAAGATCGTTCTGACTTTCCGTCGATTGCTTGCAGAAGCGTATTGGTAACCCTGATTTCGCGAACCACCCTTTCGAATGAATAACGGGTAAGGTCGGTCTCGGCAGAAACCCACGATCTTCCTTGCAGACTTCCATCGCAAGGGTGAGTCAATGTATGGTTTCCAAGTTCGTGCCCACGAGCTGCCACCGATCGCCATTCGGGAAGCCTTTTGCCAAGAACTTCCGATTCGCCAATAAGATAAAACGTACCGTTGAACCCTGCCGAGTCGAGGCATGGAATAACATTGTCGAGATGAACGTTAAGGGCATCGTCGTATGTAAGCACTACAGCACATTTTTTGCCTTTCCACACATTTGCCTTTTGAGCATCGACATTCTGAATCATCATTATTGAGAGAATAAATAGGACAATCAGTGTTTGCTTCTTCATTATCGAGAATATAAGAAATGATTATCTTCTGACTACGGTTCCGGTAGCCGCTGGTTTTGTAAGGTTTTTTGCGTTGGTAATCAACACCATGTTTACGCCGCTATTCAACGCACGGAAAGCAGTTTCGAGTTTAGGGATCATTCCGGCAGCAATAGTTCCATCGGCAAGGTATGCGCGGTACGACTCACGGTCAAGCTCACGGATCACCGATTTTTCGTCGTCGGGATTAGAGAGCACGCCATCTTTTTCGAAGCAATAAACCAAGGTTACATTATAGTCGGAACACAACGAAATTGCCAGTTCAGAAGCAATTGTATCGGCATTGGTATTAAGCAAGGTACCTTTCCCGTCGTGGGTAATTGGTGCAATAACCGGGGCAATATTCTGGCTGAGCAAATAACTCAGTTCGCGTGTATTCACCTCGGCAACATCGCCAACAAAACCATAATCAATCTCTTTCACCGGACGTTTAAAAGCTCGGATAATATCCATATCGGCACCTGTAAAACCTACCGCATTACAATTCTTTGCCTGCAACCCGGCAACAATATTTTTATTCACCAGCCCGGCATAAACCATTGTCACAACATCGAGCATGGGCTTATCGGTTATACGCCGCCCATCAACCATCTTTGTTTCAATGCCCAACTGAGCAGCAATTGCTGTAGCCGTACGGCCTCCGCCATGCACCAGAATTTTATTCCCTGATATACTTTTAAAATCAGTAAGCAACTGATTCAACGATTGTTCTTCCTCAACAATCTTCCCCCCAACCTTTACTATCGTAAGTTTTTCCATGTTCCGTTAAATTTGTGCTAAAATAAGTATTTCTAGTTGAACAAATCAAGAATTTCATCGGCAGAAACAGATTGAAATGGAGAGCCCGGCTGAATGAATTTCTCGGCCAGTGCAGATTTGCGTTCCTTAAGTTTCTGAATCTTCTCTTCAATGGTTTCTTCGGATATAAAACGATAAACAAACACCTTCTTTTCCTGCCCAATACGGTGGGCACGACTAATTGCCTGGTTCTCGGAAGCTGGGTTCCACCAAGGGTCGAGAATGAAAATATAGTCGGCCGAAGTAAGGTTCAACCCTACCCCACCCGCCTTGAGCGAAATAAGGAAGATTTTCTTCTCGAGGTTGTTCTGAAACTCGTTGATCACCGCCTCGCGATCGGCTGTTTGCCCTGTAAGCAAGCAATATTGCCACCCAAGTTTCTCAAATTCATTCTGAAAAAGTTTCAAGTGAGTAACAAACGATGAGAATACCAACACCTTATGATTTTCGGACATTAGCTCTTCGAGGTTGCTCAGCACTTCGTTAAATTTACCCGATGCACAATCGGTTTCGCCAACCAATGCCGGATGGTTCGACAACTGCCTCAGCTTGGTCATCCCTTGCAAAACTAGGAACGACGATTTCTGAATTCCCTGTTTTTCGATGTTCTTCAACAAACTGTTCCGAATAACCGATTTTTGTGTTTCGTACAACGATTTCTGATCTTCGGTCATTTCGCAAGTCCTGATCAGCTCGGTCAAGTCAGGAAGATCTTTGGCTACCTTCTCTTTTGTTCGGCGCAAAATAAACGGAGAGATCAAGTTTTTGAGTTGCCGCTGTTTATCTTCATCGTTTCGCTTTTCAATTGGCACAATAAACTCCTTCTGAAAGAAAGAATAGCTTCCGAGCAAATCGCGGTTCAAGAAGTTGATCTGAGCCCACAAGTCGGAAAGTGAATTCTCGATTGGGGTACCGGTCAGCACCAGTTTGTGTTTCGAATTCAACACACAAACCGCTTTGTACGATTTCGAATCGGGATTTTTGATATTCTGGCTTTCGTCGAGAATAAGGTATCTGAAGAAAATATCTTTCAACTGACCAAAATCGTTTCTGACGGTTCCATAGGTTGTAATAATTAGATCGTAACGGTTTGCAATAGACTGAAGGCTGGAGATATTCTTCCGCTTCGACCCAATGTATTTGTGTACTTTAAGCTGCGGTGCAAATTTCTTTGCCTCGTTGTACCAGTTATACACCAACGATGTTGGCACAATAACAAGCGATGCCTGTCGTGGAATGCTAGCCAGAGGTTCAAATAGCGAAAGCTGATTAGCAACAGCTTGCTTCTCTTCGGCAATAGTTGCGGCCAACTCCCCTTTCAGTTTCAGCAGCAGCGTAAGGGTTTGAAGTGTTTTACCAAGCCCCATGTCGTCGGCAAGGCAGCCACCAAAGTTCTTTTGACCAAGTGCGTACATCCACGAGAAACCCTCTTCCTGATAACTTCGGAGGTTTGCCTTCAGCCCTTCGGGCAACGGAATCAGCTCGAATGCCTGACTCTCGATATCCTTTACCTTCTCATTAATCTTTGGGTCGAGTCCTTTAAGGTTCTCTTCAAGTATTTTATAATGGTGTTTTGCAAACTTCAGTTTCTCGCCGTCGCCTTCGGCAAACGAAATGAGCTCGCGAAAATAGGCGAACCACTCCAACGGAAGGATTGCCACTTCGCCATTGGGCAAAAGGTATTCGCGCTTTCCGGCCAGAATATTCTTCTTCAAACGGATGAAAGGAAACTTAAAATCGCCAAATGAAACCATGGCATAGAGGTCGAACCAGTCGTCTTCCGATTTCATATCGACTTTAATCTCCTGCGATCCGGTGTAGTATTTTATGTCGCCAATCTGCTGTTCAATTAAAATATTCTTTTCACCAAGTTCATCCTTCAACCTATTTATCCAGTTGATAATAGCAAACTGCGGTTCGTCTTTAAACAAGTCGGAATCTTTGGCAATGGTAAGGCGGTTTCCGCCAAGCACAAGCCCCTTTGTTCGTAGGAAGTCGACCATCTCTTTCTCCCACTCGAAATTGCGTTTGTATTTACGGAACACATACTTTCCGTTTTCCATTTTCAGATCGACCTCAACATCGCCCTTTTTATCGGCCAGAAAACGTTTCGACGCATACTGAAACCTCAACACAAGCATTGGCTCCAAATCGAGCCCGCGTTCAACCGTAATAATCAGCTTCTTGTCGGAGTCGAGAGTAAGAATATCGAAGCCATTTGCCACCACATCGTTATCGCGTACAATATTAAAGACGAATGTTTTCAGGTATTTCTCAGTCACCGTGGGCGGCACTTTCACAAACTCTTTCTCAAGGAATGGCAACAACCGCTTTCCCGAGACCTTCTCGAACGCATACAATTTGTTGTTGATAACCATACGGCAAGGAGTATCAGCAACCATTACTGGCTTTCTGAAAAGAATTTTGAGTGGCTTCTCGTCGTAATAAATCTGAAGGAAATATTTAAGCCCTTCACTTGTCAAATCGAAATTGAAAACCGGTCGAGCCGTATTCTCCAAAATCTCGATCAAATCTTCATCGTAAACATTGCTGTACTTTGGTGGCTTGTGATATAACCTCAACCCATTTTTCTGAGCAAGACTAAGGCATTCAACCACCTGTTTGTCGATAAACGGGCTGATATGTTTTGTAAAAATAGTTGGGTCGAGGGTCTGGAAAAACTCTTTACTCCCCAATTTCCTTGAAAACTTACGGGCCAAATTATCATCGCTGTAACTCTCGGTTAGCTGAACAATTTTCCGATGAACAGGCAAGAAATCAAAATCAAGCTTCTCGATGTCGGCAAAAATAACCTGAGAAACAATAGCATAAAAAGTACCCGCATCATTTTTTCTGATTAAAAATGGAGCAATAACATGCCCCAAAACACGATGTTCGGTTAGGGCTAAAACAAATTCAGTTGGACGCAAATTCTGGTTCAAAATCATAAAAAACTTAGAGAGTTTAATCTACTTCTATCCGTTACAAATTGACATTAAAAGTTTTACAACTAACTAAAAATCAATTTTGACGAAAAAGGAAAAACTCCAAAAGTAAAAAAACATTTCGCCCCATGTTAAGTGAATTTCTTAAAATCGAAAAAAAATAAAGAAATAATTGAAATCGTACAGGCATAATGCATTATGATTTTATTTTTGTGAACAAGAATCTAAATATTAGCATTAAAATAAAGTCAATGAACCGTATTGTCGAGAAGGAATTCTTTTCCAAAAACGTTGTAAAACTGGTAGTTGAAGCCCCTATGATTGCCAAATCAAGAAAACCTGGGAACTTCATTATTTTAAGAGTCTCAGAAAATGGCGAACGCATTCCGCTAACCATAGCCGGAGCCGATGAACAAAAAGGAACCATCACAATCATTGCACAAACAGTGGGCGTTAGCACCGAAAAGTTAGCAAAAATGAATGTTGGCGACTCGCTGCACGATTTGGTTGGACCTCTTGGTAAAGCAACCGAAATACACAATGTTGGAACAATTTTGGCCTGTGGTGGTGGTGTTGGAATTGCCCCCTTACTTCCAATTATTGAAGGATTCAAGAAAGCCGGCAACCGCGTAATATCAGTATTAGCTGCCCGTTCAAAAGATTTAATAATTCTCGAAGACGAAGTTCGAAAATGGTCGGATGAAGTAATCATTATGACCGACGACGGTTCTCATGGAAAAAAAGGGTTGGTAACTCAAGGAGCTGAAGAGGTTATCCTTCGCGAAAAAGTTGACGAATGCATTGCCATTGGACCTGCCATTATGATGAAATTCACCTCGTTGCTCACAAAAAAATACAACATCCCAACACAGGCCAGCCTCAACGCACTAATGGTCGACGGCACCGGAATGTGCGGAGCTTGCAGGGTTACTGTTGGCGGAAAAACCAAGTTCACTTGTGTTGACGGACCTGAATTTGATGCCCATCAAATAGATTTCGACGAAATGATGATGCGCCTTGGCGGATACAAAAAAGAAGAAAAAGCCGACATGGAACAATACATGTCGAAATAGATTTGAAACTTTAATCATCAGCAAAAACAATTATAGACTCTTTCAACTACAATATAATGACAACCTTAGAAGAATATTTAAAAGATAGAAGAGAACAGGAATGGCGTGTTGAGCTTCGTAAAAAATTAAAAGGCAAAGAACGTACCGACATTCCCCGTGTACACATGCCCGAAGTTGATCCAAATGAGAGGGTAAAATATCAAAACATGGAAGTGAACACTGGCCTCAGCAAAGAGCAAGCCATTGTTGAAGCTTCGCGTTGCATGGATTGTGCCAACCCTACCTGTATGGAAGGTTGCCCTGTGCAAATCAACATCCCTGAATTCATCAAAAATATTGAACGGAACGAATTTGGCGAAGCGGCTGCCACATTGAAGCAAACCAGCGCACTACCAGCAGTTTGCGGACGTGTTTGCCCGCAGGAAAAGCAGTGCGAAGAAAAATGTTTCTACAAAACAAAACTCAATAAAGAAGCCGTTGCAATTGGCTACCTCGAACGCTTTGCTGCAGACTGGGAACGCGAATCGGGTTCTATCTCGATCCCCGAATGCGCCCCATCAAACGGTATAAAAGTGGCAACAATTGGCTCGGGTCCATCGTCGCTATCTTTTGCAGGCGACATGATAAAACTTGGCTACGACGTAACCGTTTTTGAAGCCCTTCACGAAATTGGAGGCGTTCTGAAATATGGTATCCCTGAATTCAGGCTACCAAATTCAATTGTCGACACCGAACTGGAGAATATGAAACAGATGGGTGTGAAATTTGAGAAAAACTTCATTGTTGGAAGAACTGCCTCGTTCGACCAATTGAAAGAAGACGGATTTAAAGGTTTCTTTGTTGGAAGTGGCGCCGGGTTACCTCGTTTCATGAATATTCCTGGCGAAAATTACAACGGCATTATGTCGAGCAACGAATACCTCACCAGGGTTAACCTCATGAATGCTTCAAGCGATGAGTTTGACACTCCTGTTCTGAAAGGTAAGAATGTTGCCGTAATTGGAGGTGGAAACACAGCAATGGATTCTGTTCGAACAGCCAAACGGTTAGGTGCCGAACGTGCAATGATTGTTTACCGCCGCTCAAGAGCCGAAATGCCAGCTCGTGTTGAAGAGGTAAAACATGCTATTGAAGAAGGCATCGAATTTATCAACCTTGCCAATCCGTTAGAATATTATGCCGATGAAACCGGGCGAGTGAACAAAATGCGTCTCCAACACATGGAACTTGGCGAACCCGATGCTTCGGGCCGCCGTAAACCAGTTGAAGTTGAAGGTTTGGAATCTGAGATTGATGTTGATTTAGTAGTTGTTGCCGTTGGCGTTTCGCCAAACCCACTGATACCAGCCTGCCTACCCGACCTTAAAGTAAGTAAATGGGGAACCATTGAAGTTGGCGAAAACATGCAATCGTCTATTCCTGTAATTTTTGCAGGTGGCGACATTGTGCGTGGTGGTGCTACCGTAATTCTGGCAATGGGCGATGGCCGAAATGCAGCAAAATCGATGCACGAATATCTTTCTGAAAATAATTAACTTAGTCTTTTATTGCAACTAAAATATCATTGAAAATGGCAAACTTAACAACCCGCTTCTTTGGCTTAGATTTGAAATCTCCAATCATTATTGGTAGTTCCGGACTAACGTCATCGGTCGAAAAAATAAAGATGCTCGAAAAATTCGGAGCTGGAGCTGTTGTATTAAAATCGGTCTTTGAAGAAGAAATATATGCCGAGTTCGAAGATGAATTCAACAAACAATCAATTGGTTATGCGAATCAAGAGTATCTCGACTATTTCGACTATGAGATCAAAAACGATAAGGTTAAGCATTACCTGCAACTGATTTCTGAAGCTAAAAGTTCGGGGGTTAAAATCCCAATTGTAGCCAGCATAAATTGCACATCGGGTAGCGACTGGGCTTTCTTTGCTCGGAAACTAGCCTCTGCGGGTGTCGATGCTCTCGAACTTAACCTATTTGTAATGCCTTCGGATGTTGAGCGCGATGCTCTGGCCGTTCGCAACTATTATTTCAATACAATTAAAAAGGTGATGACCGAAGTTTCGATTCCTGTCGCCATCAAGATATCTTCTTATTTTTCTGACTTATCACTGATGATCAAAGATTTGTCGGAGACTGGAGTAGCAGGTATCACACTATTCAACCGTTTCTACAATGTTGATATCGATATCGACACAAAAGAGTTGGTGCCAGCAAAAATACTGAGCTATCCGTTTGAATACCTCGAATCTCTCCGCTGGATTGGCATAACATCACCTATTGCAAAGTGCGACCTTGCGGCAAGTACCGGCATTCAGGATTACCAAACTGCCATTAAAATGTTGATGGCCGGAGCTTCGGCAGTGCAAGTTGTATCAGGAGTTTACAAACACGGATACGATTTCATTGAAGAGATGAATAAAAGTATCTCGAAATGGATGGATGCCAACAACTATGAAAATCTGAATGATTTAATTGGTGTTGCAAGTTCAAAATCGGTGAAAAATCCGACATTATACCAACGAGTTCAGTTCATGAAACACTTTGGTGGTTTTACTGGTTCTGAAGAGGAGTAGCTCTTCAGAACTTTCTAAATCAACGCGATAATCTTTTGAACAGAAGCTTTGTTTGAAAAACGGCTGTTTAAGACATCTTTTCGGAGCTGCACCATCTCGGGAGTAAATTCTTTTTGCATGTACTCGCCAATTTCTACAATCATTTGCTGATCGTCTTCAACAAGAATACAGAAATCCTGAAGACCAGTACCGACAACAAGATGAGGAGTCCCCATGCAGAAACGACCGTTAAACAAGGCATTGAGTAGTTTCAACTTAAAGCCTGTAGCCTGAAAAGTTGGCAATAAGTTGATGTGGGCTCCATAGATAAGTTGCTGCAACTGTTCTTCATCGGGATTAGAAACTAGCTGAACATTGTCGGCTTTGTAAACCTCTTTCTGAAGTGTTGGCATTGGATTTTTCCCCGCAATAAGAAAATGGAAACCAACATTAGGTGCAATTTTTTCAACAATATACCTAGCTGCTTCGTCGTTTTCCTGAACACTCAGATTGCCATGATATAGAATGTATTTCCCCTCTCCTTCTGCAATATTCACCTCCTCGCTTTGATGGCAAGGCGGCGTAATAAACGTTTTCCCATAGTGACGTTGGAAATACGCTTCATCCGACTCTGAAATAGCGGTGATATGATTTGCGTAATTTAGAATCTTTTCAAAACGTTTCAGCTTTTGGGCTTCAATATGGAAATAAAGTCGCAAAAAGCCCAGCGGAGTGTTCTTTGCTAAAGAGTTATAGTAGTCGTGCTCAACATTGTGGCACCTAACAATTTTCGACCTTTTCTCTAGCTTTGGGTGGTTCAGATAGAAGCAAGAATGTAAACCTTCAAAAAGAATTGGATAATTGTCTTTCAGCAGATTGTTGAGCAAATCGGGATTTGAACGCGATTTCACAATGTAAGGCAGTCTCGAAACTTGGTTTACAAACGACATTGATCGTTTATAATATACAACCTCGGCACAAATATCAGTTAAAACTTTAGCTCCTTCGCGACCATATTCAAAGCAGTGAAGATGAATTTTCACACCTTCGTTACTCAACGCCTTTAATCGATAAAAAACATCGATAACCCCGCCATAATCGGCAGGATAAGGAACATTAAATGCAATTACATGAAGATGTTTCTCCATTATTAATTTCGGTTTAGTCGATCAAAAATAAAACTATTGACGTTTAAATCAGCAAAAAATGAAAATCAAGACAAAAAGAAGCCTCAATATGAATTATGTGTGAACGAAATCGAACATCCTTACCTCGAATAGATAAGCTGGGAAAATTATAAGCAAAAAAAACTACTTTTGCATCCGCAATAAAATATAGAATACATGTCGTTAAAATGTGGTATCGTGGGGTTGCCTAACGTAGGAAAATCAACCCTTTTCAATTGTTTATCGAATGCAAAAGCTCAGTCGGCAAACTTTCCGTTTTGTACTATAGAACCTAATGTTGGGGTAATTACTGTCCCCGACGACCGGTTGGTTGTACTCGAAAAGTTGGTTAATCCACAGCGTGTTGTGCCAACAACTGTCGAAATTGTTGATATAGCTGGGTTAGTTAAAGGTGCCAGCAAAGGCGAAGGATTGGGCAATAAATTCCTTGGAAACATTCGCGAAACCGATGCTATTATCCATGTAATCCGTTGTTTCGACGACGATAACATTACTCATGTCGATGGTTCAATAAATCCTATCCGCGATAAAGAGACAATCGATTTCGAACTTCAAATTAAAGATTTAGAAACAATTGAAGCCCGAATAACAAAAATAGCAAAACAAGCCCGCACAGGAGGCGATAAACAAGCCTTGAAAACGTTAGCGATACTCGAGAACTATAAAGCTGTACTCGAAACAGGCAAATCGGCTCGGGTTGTTGAACTCGACAAAGAGAGCCAGTCGTTGGTTTCGGACCTTTACCTGCTTACCGACAAGCCCGTGCTTTATGTTTGTAATGTTGACGAAGCTTCGGTTGTAACCGGAAACAAATATGTTGATATGATCCGCCCAATTATTGAGGAAGAACATGCCGGAATGCTGATGATTGCCGCCGCAACAGAAGCCGATATTGCCGAGCTCGAAAGCTTTGAAGAGCGCCAAATGTTCCTTGATGATTTGGAATTAAACGAATCGGGAGTTGCTAAACTTATTAAAGAGGCATATCGGATATTGAACCTTAAAACCTATTTCACCGTTGGTGTTAAAGAAGTTCGTGCATGGACTTTCCACGACGGATATACCGCACCACAGGCTGCTGGTGTTATCCATTCCGATTTTGAAAAGGGCTTTATTCGTGCCGAGGTAATTAAATACGACACCTTTGTTGCTCTTGGAACCGAAGCTGCATGTAAAGATGCCGGCAAAATGGGCGTTGAAGGCAAAGAATACATTGTGCAGGATGGCGACATTATGCACTTCCGATTTAACGTGTAACTACAATTCTATCAATATAAAATCCCGAAACATTTCGATTTCGGGATTTTTTTTTATCGAAACTCCAATTATTTCTTTACAGAATTATCTGGTTACCAAAAAAGAAAAAAGGGTATCGACAAATAATTCGACACCCTTCTTAACTCAACCTAACAAACTATCTAATCTCTAACGAAATCTGTTGTTTAATATCAACAGATGAATTCCCTATAAGTATTTCAAATTTTCCAGGTTCAAGAACCCAATCATGTTTTGAAGGGTCGTAATATGAAAATGCATCTTTATTCAGGCTGAAGGAAAGGGTTTTCTTTTCACCTTTCTTCAAAAATACTTTGCCAAATTCCTTTAATTCCTTAACGGGGCGTGGCAATGAAGATTCTTTGTCGGAGACGTAAACCTGAACTACTTCGGCCCCATCAAAATTGCCGGTATTTGTTACATCAACTGAAAACTTTATATCGCCCGACTTGATGTCTTCATTTTCAACTTTCACATTGTCAATATTAAAAGTAGAGTACGAAAGTCCGTAACCGAATGGGAATCTTGGCTTAACAGTGCTATTGTCGTAATGTCTGTAGCCAACAAAAATGCCTTCTTTGAAATCAACATTCAGGTCGTTGTCATCGTCCCAATAGCTATTGAAAGTTGGGTTATCTTCCAATTTACTTTCAAAAGAAACAGGCAATTTTCCCGATGGATTTGTAACCCCAAAGATGATTTCAGCAACAGCCAATGCACCTTCACCTCCCGGATACCATGCATGAAGCAACCCTTTTACCCCATTTATCCATGATTCCAGCTCAACATTGCCCCCACCGTTTAAAATAACAATGGTATTGGGGTTTACAGCACTGATTTTCTGAATGAGTTCATTCTGGTTGAACGGCATTTCAAACGATCTGTCCGATCCCTCAGACTCATTTTCATTACTGAAACCAACACATACAATTGCGATATCAGATTCCTTTGCAAGTTTTGCCGCTTGTGCAACATATTCTTCAGGACCTAAATCTTTGCCTTCGCGTTTCTGAGATGCAAGACGAATAATTGCATCTCCTCCGCCCTGGTAATATTCAACTTCGATCTTATACTCCTGACCTTTTTTAAAGTCAGATTCATATTTTCTGATTGTTTCGCCCTGATTTTGCCATTGTTCAATAATCATTTTGCCATCAACAAAAAGTCTATATCCATCATCTCCAGCTAATCCAAGCCAGTACGAACCGCTAACTTCGGGAGAGAAATAGCATGTAAACCGAGCAGAGAAATCTTCGCCGGGAACAATATCTGAAGCCATTTGGCCTAAGTTAAGATTCAGTTTTTCAAATACTTTTGAATGAATTATATCTCCTTCCAACTTGGTACCTTTATAGAATTCGGCTTTGACTCCCAGCTTTTTAGCTCCATCTTCAATCACATAAAAATTGAAATTATCGAAGAATCCATCAGGAAGACGTTCTCCGGTATAAACACCTTTTGAAAATTTCACATCAACACCATCGCCGGCAACTTGTTTCACCGCGTCGAAAAC
>Ga0209373_10002536_pt1 | contig 18136 bp, 16 predicted proteins | sample Higcelweek5metaG_FD_187173 | JGI IMG/M metagenome (GOLD analysis project Ga0209373, IMG submission 187173) | Freshwater pond sediment microbial communities from the University of Edinburgh, under environmental carbon perturbations - High... | ecosystem: Environmental > Aquatic > Freshwater >... | reverse complement strand
TGGAATTTATCATATGAATATTGTTCAAGGAATTTATGATTGTTTTTTAGGTTTTTTGATATTTAAATGGGAATGGTTCCTGTTTGTTTTACAGTAAGTATAATTTCATTAATCGTAATGTTAGTTATGTTTATAAAAATCGAAAATAATAAAAAACATGTATTGCAATACGAAGTGGTTAATACTGAAAAACACTTGATTAAAAAGAATAATAATTATATAATGCATAGAGATATAAATAGTAATGCAAACAAGATACAAACGTGTATCTGCCCTTGTGAGCTTCTTGTTGACCAAGAGGCTATTTTTTGAAAAATACTGGTGGGTTCTATCTTATTGATTAATATGGTTGCTGGAGGATTGAAAAAGTAATGGTTGTAATAGATTGTCCAAATGGGAATAAAATCATTTTGGATGAACTTGATTATGAAAAAGCAAAAGAATATAAATGGCTGGCTTATAAGTATGAGTATGATTTTGCAAAGGTTTTTACCCTGTCAAAAGGAAAAAGAATTTCTATATCAAAGCTTGTTTTTGGAATTAGTGGACAACAAAGTATATTTCATAAAAATAATGATCCGTTTGACTTTAGACGTGAAAATATCGTCATATGTAAGAATAAAAGTGAATTTGCACAGCTTGCATTTCCAAGGAAAAATAAAACGTCTGCATTTAACAATGTTTATTGGAGTATACAATGTTCAAAATGGATTGCAAAAGTAATATTTAATCGAAAAATAATACATGGAGGCTATTTTGAGGAAGAGCGGGAAGCAGCTATTGTTGCAGACTATCTTATGAAATTATTTTACGATAACTGTTTGAAATTAAATTTTCCAGAAATGACAGATGAAGAACTCATGCTAGAGTACGATAAAGTAATCGTAAAGTATGGTGTTTCACAAATTGATAAATTAGCAAAATGTCACCAAGGGATTTCTACCAAAGTTGAAGGTGAAAGAAAATCATCATTTGTTGGAGTATATTACGATTTAAAAAATAAGTGGTGTGCTAGAATTTCGTATTGCAAGAAGAGATACTTAAAGTATGGTTTTAATACTGAGACAGAGGCAGCTTTAGCATATGATGAGATGGCTTTGTTCTATTATGGTGAATATGCAAGGCTTAATTTTCCAAAAGAGTAACTTGACCAAAGGCATAATGCAGATCATGATCACAAATATAATGTATAAAAATAACGTCACTGTCCGTGCAAGAGTGCAGTGAATGTGGTATAATTCTGTCATATAAAAAATATGTAAATTCAGAAAAATAATATACACAGAGTCCGGGGGAAAAGTGATGGATAATCAAACATACAATCAGATTGTTAACTTTATATGGGGTATAGCAGATGATTGCTTGAGAGATGTATATGTTCGAGGAAAATATAGAGATATTATTTTGCCTATGACAGTAATTAGAAGGCTTGATGCAGTTTTGGAACCGACAAAAGAAGCCGTTTTGAATATGAAGAAAACACTTGATAAAGCAGGAGTTGTTGAACAGACAGCAGGATTATGCAGTGCAGCAGGACAAGCATTTTGCAATTCGTCTCCCTTTGTGCTCAAAGATTTGAAATCAAGAGCAAAGCAACAACAGCTCAAAGTAGATTTTATTGCCTATCTTGATGGTTTTTCGTCTAATGTACAGGAGATTCTCAGTAAGTTCGAATTCAGAAATCAAATTGATCGTATGATCGATGCCAATATACTTGGAGCGGTCATTGAGAAATTTGTCAGCCCCACTATAAATCTAAGCATAAATCCTGTGCTTGAGGACAATGGAGAAGTTAAATTGCCAGGTCTTGATAACCATACTATGGGTATTATATTTGAAGAGCTTATTCGTAAGTTTAATGAAGAAAATAATGAGGAAGCTGGAGAACACTTTACGCCAAGGGATGTTGTAGAGCTGATGGCGGATATAACAATTCTTCCAGTTGTGGATAAGCTAAAAGACGGGTCGTATCTTGTGTATGATGGGGCTTGTGGAACAGGTGGTATGCTTACTATAGCAGAAGAACGTTTGAAAGAAATTGCAGGAGAGAATAATAAGCAGGTTTCCATAAATCTTTTCGGTCAGGAAATAAACCCTGAAACCTATGCTATTACTAAAGCAGATATGCTTTTAAAGGGAGAAGGAGAACAGGCAGAAAATATCAAACTCGGCTCAACCCTTTCAGATGACCAGCATGCAATGAGGTATTTTGATTTCATGCTCTCAAATCCGCCGTATGGGAAAAGTTGGAAAATGGATATGGAGAGGCTTGGAGGAAAAGGGGATATCACAGATTCGAGGTTCGTTGTGTCTCATGCAGATGAACCAGAGTTTAAGATGATTCCAAGGTCAAGCGATGGGCAGCTTTTATTCCTAGCAAATAAAATAAGTAAAATGAAGCATAATACAGAGCTTGGAAGCCGAATTGTTGAAGTTCATAACGGTTCGTCTCTTTTTACAGGTGATGCAGGGCAAGGAGAAAGCAATCTCAGAAGATATATTATTGAGAATGACTGGCTTGAGGCTATAATAGCCTTGCCAGAGAATATGTTTTACAATACGGGTATTGCAACTTTTATATGGGTTGTTACAAATAGAAAGGCTAGACACAGGCAGGGAAAGGTGCAGCTTATAGATGCGACATGTATGAAGTCGTCATTACGGAAAAACCTTGGGAATAAAAATTGTGAATTTACTACTGAGATTCGCAAGGAAATTTTAGATCAATTAATTGGTTTTAGAGACACAGAGCAGTCAAAGATATTTGACAACAGAGAATTTGGATATTACAAGATAACGGTGGAAAGACCTTTAAGACTTGCGGTTGATTTGTCAGAAGCTAATATAGATACTTTTAATGAAGTATGCAAAAAGGCGGATGAGCTTGACACCATTAAGCTTTTAAGGGAAGTGGCTGAAAAGCTAGGGAATGTTATAGTAATGGATTACAATAAATTCCTCATTGCTTTAGAACAGGCAGGTGAGAAAATGGAGATAAAGTTGTCGTCAAAGCGGTTGAATTTTTTAAAGAACCAGTTTGCAAAGGTCAATGAAAAAGCAGAGAAGATTTTTAAGAAGATTCACAGAGGCGGTAAGGTGAAAAGTAATCCGTTGTATGGGAAGTTTGAAGCAGAAAAGCAAGTTGTGGAGTATGAGCCCGATGCAAATCTTAGAGATACTGAACAGATTCCGCTTTTGTATGAGGGTGGAATTGAGGAGTTCTTTAAAAATGAGGTATTGAGCTTTGCACCAGATGCGTGGATTGATGTGGATAAGACGCTGATAGGGTATGAAATCAGTTTTACGAAATATTTTTACAAGCCAGTTAAGCTAAGGAGTCTTGAGGAAATTGTTGCAGATATAAAGGCACTTGAGGCAGAAACTGATGGGCTGTTGAATGAGATTATAGGGGGCTGATGGGATGAGTAAGAGTGAACTTAAGCCTTATGAAGAATATAAAGAGACTGGATTAGATTGGTTAGGGTGTGTTCCAAAGCATTGGGAAGTGAGTAAGAATTCTATACTATTTAGAGAAATCGTTGATACAGGACATAGCGATATGGAGCTTTTGTCAATACTTCAAGATAAAGGAATTGTTAAGCAGTCTTCAACTGGAAGAAAAATAAGAAAAGCTGAAGAAAGTCAAAATTATAAAAGAATTTGTGATGGCGATATAGGTTATAACCTTATGAATGCATTTATGGGGGCTATTGGTGCTTCAAAATACGAAGGGATTATTAGTCCTGCATATGCAGTTTGCAGACCAAAAGTAAAAATGAATGTTTGGTATTACAATTATCTTTTTAGAACTGAATTATACAAGTCAGAATTTAATAAAAATTCATATGGTATTATGTATGAAAGAAATAGATTATATTTTGATAGGTTTAAAAGTATTTACTCAATTGTTCCGAGCATGGAAGAACAAGAGCAAATTGTTAAGTACCTTGATCATAAATTAGCGAAAATAAACAGGTTTATTAAGGCAAAAAAAAAGCAGGTAGAGTTAATAAGAGAAATTGTTGATAAATTAACTAATAATGCTATAAATAATCAAAATACAAAATGGATTAGATTTATTTCAACAGTAAAAATAGTGAGAAAAGAAATAGAACGTGACAATAGAAAAATTTATACACAAATTGGACTTTATAATAGAGGTCGAGGAATTTTTCATAAACCTGCTGTATGTGGTGCTGAACTAGGTGATTCTAGGTTTTTTGAAGTTGAGGAAGACTGTCTAATATTTAGTGGACAATTTGCATGGGAAGGTGCTGTAGCACTTACAAGCAAAAAAGATATTGGTTGTATTGCATCTCATAGATATCCAGTAGTAAAAGGAAGGGATGGGATTGTATTAACATCTTATTTATGGGCTTTATTCATAACAAAGTTTGGACATAATTTACTTAATCTATGTTCTAGAGGGGCAGCAGGAAGAAACAGACCACTAAATATAAATTATTTATTAAAAGAAAAGATTCCATTACCATCTATAGAAGAGCAAAAAGAAATAAGTTTGCTAGTGGAAAAGTATATGTTAATGAACAACCGACTTTCTGACTTTATTAGATTAGTTTCGGAATACAAAAATGCCCTTATCTCCAATGTGGTAACAGGCAAAGTCGACATTCGCCATATCAAAGTTGAAGAAACAACCGACATTGAAGAACTTGACATAGAGGAAGAACCAACCGATGAAGAATCTTCTGATACAGAAGACAGTGTAGAATAGTTTGTATAGTTTGAAATAGAGATTTAATACTGTCCAGATACTGACTGGACAAGGCAGTGAGCAAAGCAAGAAAGATGGATGATGAGTCATATAAAACAAACAATAGAGGATGGTGACAGATGATGGCAATCAATACCAGAGAAGAAGGCTTTGAAACTCTCATAGTCAAGCACTTGACCGATGTAAACGGCTATGAGGAAGGCAAGAACAATGACTACAACAAGGACTATGCGGTTGATGAAACCCGATTATTCAGATTCCTTGAATCAACACAAAAAGAGAAGCTTGAAAAATTAGGATTGGATGTAGAAGCAAATAAAATCAAATTTTTAAACCGCCTCCAAGGGGAAATAACCAAAAACGGTGTTATAAGTATTTTAAGAAACGGATTTAAAGTATACCCTGTAACATTAGACATGTACTACATGACTCCTTCTGAAAACAACCTTGCAGCGAAATCACTTTATGAACAGAACATTTTCAGTGTTACCCGTCAGCTTATGTACTCAAAGGACAGTGCACGCTTGGCACTTGATTTTGCTGTGTTTTTAAACGGACTTCCCATTATAACCTGTGAGCTTAAAAATCAATTGACAAAGCAGACTTTTGAAGATGCTATTTATCAATATAAATCTGATAGAGACCCAAAGGAGCTTTTTTTTAACTTTGGACGGTGCATGGTTCATTTTGCGGTAGATGATAATGAAATTGCCATGTGTACAAAACTGGACGGTAAAAAATCTTGGTTCCTTCCATTCAATAAAGGTTTTGAGGGAGGAGCAGGAAATCCTCCAAACCTTACAGGCATAAAGACGGATTATCTCTGGAAGGAGATTTTTACAAAAAAAGAGCTTTCAAATATAATAGAAAACTATGCACAAATTATTGAAGAAATGGATGGCGGAACAAATAAGAAAAAGAAAAAACAGATTTTTCCTAGATATCACCAGCTTTCTGTGGTAAAGGCACTACTTAAAGATGTTGACTTAAATGGTGTAGGTCAAAGATATCTTATTCAGCACAGTGCTGGAAGTGGTAAGTCCAATTCTATTGCATGGCTTTCACACCAGATGGTATCAATTGAGAATAAAGGTAAACCTGTTTTTGATTCAATTATTGTTGTAACTGATCGAATAAATCTGGACAAGCAAATAAAAAACACAATAAAAGGCTTTATGCAGGTTGCAAATACAGTAGGTCATGCTGAAAATTCAGGAGATCTTAAAAGGCTTATTCAGGACGGTAAGAAGATTATAGTGACCATTGTTCACAAATTTCCTTATATCTTGGATGACATAGGTTCTTCCCACAGGAAAAATAACTTTGCTATAATTATAGACGAAGCTCATTCCAGCCAGAGTGGAAATATGTCTGCCCAAATGAACATGGCTCTCTCTTCGAATTATGATGTTGGTGAGGAAGAATCAACTGAAGATAAGGTCAATAAGATACTTGAAGGGAGAAAAATGCTCAAAAATGCCAGTTATTTTGCATTTACAGCTACTCCTAAAAATAAAACTTTGGAATTGTTTGGTATTCCGTACGAATCTGAAGGCAGAATCAAGCGTCGCCCGTTTCACAATTATTCAATGAAGCAAGCTATTCAGGAGCGTTTCATATTGGATGTTCTCAAGAATTTCACGCCAATAAACAGTTATTATAAGATTGCAAAAATTGTTGAAGATGATCCCATGTTTGATAAGAAAAAATCCCAAAAGAAGCTTCGCCGCTATGTAGAATCACAGGAAAAGGCTGTTGAGCTCAAAGCAGAAATTATGGTAGATCATTTTCATGACCATGTGATTTCAAAAGGGAAAATAGGTGGACAGGCAAGGGCTATGGTGGTTACCGCTAGCATAGAGAGAGCAATACAGTACTATTATGCCATAGAGGAATATCTTAAAAAACGTAGAAGTGCATATAGAGCTATTGTTGCTTTTTCGGGAGAATATGATTATGGTGGCAAAAAGGTTACAGAATCATCCGTAAACGGATTTTCCAGCAGTGAAATTGAAAAACGTATGAAGCAGGACCCGTACAGAATTCTTGTTGTTGCGAATAAATTTCAAACAGGATATGATGAGCCGCTGCTCCATACCATGTATGTAGATAAGGTTCTTACTGATATCAAAGCAGTTCAGACATTATCAAGGCTAAATCGAGCTCATCCGCAGAAGCATGATACTTTTATTCTTGATTTTGCGAATGAATCGGATACTATAAAAGAATCCTTTGAAAAGTATTATACAACCACTGTTTTATCAGATGAAACAGATCCTGACAAATTGAACGACCTAGAATCTGATATCAGAGGATACCATGTTTTTACTGACCACCATGTCAACGGTGTTGTAGATATGTATTTAAACGGCAAAGACAGAGAGCGTTTAGATCCAATATTGGATACTTGTGTTCGTATTTATGAAAACGAGCTTGATGAAAATGGTCAGGTAGATTTCAAGAGTAAGGCAAAGGGATTTGTGCGAACCTATGGTTTTTTGGCGGCAATACTTCCGTATGGAAATGCCGAATGGGAAAAACTATCCATATTTTTAAATCTATTGATTCACAAGCTACCATCACCTATTGAAGATGATTTGTCAGCAGGTATTTTAGAGGCTATTGACCTTGATAGTTATAGAGTTGAGGCACAAGTAGCAATGTCTATAGTTTTAGAAGAAAGACCAGTATACGAGATTGATCCAGTTCCAACAGGAGCAGGTGCGTATAAGGCGGAAGTTGAGCTTGATTTGTTAAGCAATATATTATCGGAATTCAATGACTTATTTGGTAATATCGATTGGAAGGATGTAGATCAGGTTAAAAAGAGAATTGCTGAAATACCTGAAATGGTTGCCAAAGATAAGGACTATCAAAACGCAATGAAAAACTCTGACAAGCAGAATGCAAAGATTGAGAGTGACAAGGCACTAAATAGAGCGGTTATAAATGCTATGAGTGACAATATGGAAATATTCAAGCAGTTCCAGGACAATCCCTCATTCAAGAAGTGGTTGTCAAATATGGTGTTTAACCTGACATTTAATACAGATGGTAGTGTTTATCAAGGGCAGGCTATAATATGAAAGTTTACATATATGGAGTTATCGAATATATTGCTATTGGAGGATTCTAAATGTTTACAGTAGTTTTTAATTCTAGAGCAAGTAATATATCTTACAGGTTAGTTTTTGAGCCATGTCCATGCTGGAGGAAAAGTGAGGGGGACTGGTTGATAAATCTTAACCCTAAAAATCCACAGTACGAAAAAGGTGGGGTAAGAAAACTTATTGATCAGGAAAAGTTAAAACATCATTTTGAGGATAAGAAAGAATGTATAATAATTATTCATCATGAAGGATATGGAGACTATGAAGATTTAAGAGTACTTGAGGATGACCTAGTTGATGAAGAGTTTAATGTTCAAATATGCTCGTTTCCAAAGAAGGATAGGTAATTAAGAATTAAAACATAATAATTTTATATGGCAGTCTCGTGCAATCCTTCAAAAGGATCATTATCTTATTTTCCCACTTATATAAGATGGGTGTGCCTTCCCTCAGAAGAAAAATAAAATATTTAAAATATTTTTAAAAATAGTTTTACGTTTTTTAAAAAACATGTCATAGTATATCAAATATTTAATTTAGCAATCTTAACGGATATGAGGAAAAATTAACATGAATAAAGTGATGTTTTTAGGAAGATTGGTAGAGGACCCAAAAGTTAAAGAAGGCGAAACTACATTGTGTAAATTTACGTTGGCTGGCAATAGACCTTAGCTAATGGGAAAAAATATATCGCTAATATAAATCTGGGTGTGGTTATTTTTATCTAAATGTGATAAAATTATTATATAAAAATTTACATTTGCTTTCTGCAAGTATTTTAAAGTTATTGGTTATACCCTTAATTTTATGTCATGAGAATTCTAAAGAAGTCTTGTTTTCAAAATTCAAACAAAGTAATATATGCGACTGTTTTTAATATTATATATGTAGAGGTTTATAGGCGATTTGTATCGAATGAACTAATATATCCAAAAAAAGGGGGCGTATATTATGGAAAAGTTAGATATTTCCAACATTATTCGCAAAGACAGGGAAGAAAGAAAGAATGGTCACTTTGAGGGGACATTTTTGGATTATCTTGAGGTTTTAAAGCAAGATCCTGACATTGCTATGCTCGCACATCAGAGAATGTATAATCTTATTACAGACCCAGGTGTTGAGATAATCAAAACCGATGAGAATCCAAGATTAAGAAGAATTTATGGCAATGATATTGTAAAGAAGTATAAGTTTTTTGAAGAAGATTTTTTTGGAATTGATAAAACAATAATGAAGCTTGTGAGGTATTTTCATTCCGCAGCAATGGAGGGAGAGGAGTCAAGACAGGTTTTATATCTTGTTGGACCAGTTGGATCAGGAAAGTCTTCACTAATGGAAGCTCTTAAGAAATCTCTTGAAATGAGCCCAGATATTTATGCATTAAAGGGGTGTCCAATAAGGGAAGAACCTCTGCATTTAGTTCCAAAGCATTTAAGAAAGCAGTTTGAAGACATTTTGAATGTGAAAATTGAAGGTGATTTATGTCCTGTTTGTAGATATAGGCTAAAAAATGAGTTTAAAGGTGAGTATGAGAAATTCCCTGTTGAGACAATTGGATTTTCCATCCGATCCAGAAAGGGTGTAGGTGTTGTTCCTCCAGTAGATCCAAACAATCAAGATACTGCATGACTACCTATTTAGAACCCTATGATCAGTTCATTAAACGAATCGTTGAAATACATTAATTATCCGAAAGAGTTTCGCTTGTTTCATTCCAAGAACTTCGCTTAAATTCAAAACTCACCCCCTATTTTAAATTTGTTTTTAAATAACTATTCTTCTTTTACTTTCTTCTCTATTCTAAATTGGTTCAGAATTGAACAAAATCAAATATTAAGGAAGCTGAATAAATGGTAGCTTCTTTTTTGATTTTTAAATTAAGTACTTTTCACTTTCGAAAGTTCACTAATAACCTAATTAGTGGTATAATAATCCTAATACTTTTATTGGAGGAATATAATGAATAAAACTTTGGTATTTGGATTTGATGGGACGATCGTAAAATCAAGAGATGTAGTTATACAAATATATAATAATTTAGCTGAAAAAAATGGTTATAGAATTATTGAAAATTCAAAAATTGAAGCTTTGAGTCAGTTGCCACTTGTAGAGAGATGCTCTGCATTAAATATTCCATCATACAAGATACCATTTGTAGCATTTGAGATTAAGAAAAATTACAAAAATTATTTGTATTCACTTGAGTTGCAAAGTGGAATTATCGAGGTTTTAAAAAAACTTAAAGAGATGGAAATTGATCTTTATATACTTTCATCAAATAACAAAGAAACAATAAAAGAGTATTTTCAGAAAAACAATATTGACGTTTTTACGCATATCTGTTCTTCTAAAAATTTATTTGGTAAACACTATGCTATCAATAGGTTTGTAAAAAGTTACCGATTAGATAAAAAAGATATCCTATATATTGGAGGAGAAGTTAGGGATATTGTATCATGTAAAAAAGCTGGAATAAAAATTGCCTCAATAGGCTGGGGATATGATTCTATTGAGCTTCTTAAGAGTGGAAATCCAGATTATATCATAAGTAATCGGAATGAACTTGTTGATATTGCTTGCAGATTTTAGTCTGAGAGAAAGGCAGAATTAATATGAAAAGGTCTGTTGCAATTAGTTTAATATCGATAATCTTAGTTTATATTGTTTTAGTGTTTGTGAGTATAGTCTTTGTTAATGTAGGAAATCCATATATGTTTGGCGATAAATTTCCTTCAATAACAAGAGGAATTATGGACATAAGTGGAATTGATTTGAGCAAACGAAATCCGGCCAGATTGGATGGGGAGTGGGAGTTTTATTGGAATCAACTTCTAGAACCAAGTGATTTTAATAATAATTTATCAAGTGAAGTAGAATATATTAAAGTCCCTAGTTCATGGAACAGATATTCTAATAGTCATAAATACAAATCATATGGTTATGCGACCTATAGATTATCAATAAACGTCAACTCACAAGAGGATTTATTAGGATTACGTATTCCAAGGATACTGACAGCATATAAGATATGGATAAATGATAAACTTATGGCTTCATGTGGAACTGTAAGTACAGAACAATCTACAGGAAGAGCTCAAACTGCACCTAATACAATTATTTTCAGTAACAATAAAAAGGTTATACAAATAATTATTCAAGTGTCAAATTTTGTTGAAAATGAAGCAGGAATTATTGAATCATTTTTTTTTGGTGAAAGTAGTAAAATGTTAAAACAAAAGGATAAGCAAATAATAAGTGATATTTTTATTTTCGCTTTTATTTTTGTAATGGGGTGTTACCATTTTATATTATATATTTTTCATAGAAAAGAGAATTCAACATTATTGTTTGGAGTTTTTTGCCTTATTGTTGGATTGAGAACCGTTACGTCTGGTGAATCGATACTGTTACAGATACTACCTATGGATGAAGGTATACTTTTTAGAATAACTTATGCTATTTTTGGTGTTGGAGCAATTATTCTTCTTAATTTTTATTATTCACTTTTCCCTAATGAATTCTCTAAAAAAATATTGAGGATTTTTCAAGTTTTTAACGCTGGATGTGTAGCATTTATATTATGTTTTGGTGCAAAAACATCATTTAATTTTATAATTGTTTTTGAATGTATAGGAATTTTATCGGGTATATATACGATTTATACAATAGTTTTGGCGAGTATACGTAAGCATAGAGATGCTTTGATAATTTTATTTGGAACGGTTTTGCTTTTATTGGTAATTATAAATGATATTTTAAATGCAGAACAAATCTTTTATACGAATGTATTGCTTATTCCTGTAGGACTATCAATCTTTATTTTTATTCAATCCACTGTTTTAGCTTTAAGATTTTCTGATACTTACAAGAGAGTTGAAAAATTGTCAGAACAACTTACTTTACTTGATAAGATAAAAGATGATTTTCTTTCAAACACCTCACTAGAATTAAAAAAACTTGCTTCTGAAAACCATTACTATGATATTGTATCTAAATTTGAAGATACAGCCAATATTTACCTTCTAGAGGAATTTGAGAAGAATGAGTTGGCTGATCGAGCAGATGTTTTAATATCGTTAAGAAGATCGGTAAAGCAAGCAATTTTAAATATCCAACGTATTGAAACAGAGAAGTTGACATCACTTGAAGTATTAATTGGTGGCATTGCTCATAATTTAAAAACTCCTTTGACAAGTTCTGCTGGAGGTATTAGGATAATAAAAAGAGATATTGAAAAAATAAAGGAAATAGTTGATAAAAAGTGTGCTGATGATAGAATTAATGATATTATCAATGAGATGTATAATTGGGAAGAAAGGATAGAGCAGTATTTGATATATATTTCAAATGTTATATCGGATCTAATGAAACAAGTTGTTTTAAGTGATAGTAGTATAGAAATTTTTTCAGTATCTGAGCTCATAAATGCTATTGAAACCTTAATGAATTATGAATTAAAAGAACAAAAATGCAATCTTGTTAAGGATCTAAATATTGATGGTAGCATGAAAATAAAAGGTAATATGAATTCTCTAGTACAGGTTTTTAATAATTTAATCACAAACGCAATAGAAGCTAGTGAAGAGAATGGTAAAATAACAATAGGGGCCGAAACACAAAGTGAGATAATTAAGTTTTACGTAAAAGATTATGGAAAAGAAATACCACAAAGCGTCAAGGAAAAACTCTTTCAAAAAATGGTTACAACCAAGGGTAACAAAGGCGTGGGTATAGGCTTGTATATTTCTAAATCAATAATAAAAGGCAGATTTGGTGGAAATATTTATTTTAACACAAACGAAAAAGAAACAGTTTTCTTTATAGAAATACCGATTATTAAGGGGGAATAAGAATGGTTAGAGGTATAAGACTTATAATTGCTGATGACGATGTAGGTATAATTGATTCTATAAAAGCTTTTATAGGCGAAAAATACCACGTTGAAGGATATACTACTTCAAAGGAAGTAATAAGAAGAGTTAGAGAAGAAAAATTCGATATTTTAGTGTTGGATTACAGAATAGATGAAATGGATGGAAGAATGATTGTCGAAGAAATTAGAAGATTTGATAATGATATTTATATAATCTTCCTGACAGGATGCTTAAAAGATTCTGAAGGTTTGAAATTCTTGGAAACAATATCTATACAAAATTTCTGTGAAAAGGGTGGAGACTTTGACAGAATAATTGTATGTATCGAATCAGCAATAAAATCAATAGAATTTTTTAGAAACAAGAAAATAACAATAGGGGAGCGAATAAAGGAGCTAAGGAAGATATATAATTATAGTCAAGATGATATTGCAAAGTATCTTGAGATACAGAGGCCTATGATATCTCAATATGAGTCAGGGGATACTATACCTCCGACAATGTCGATTATAAAAATTGCAAAATTATTCAATGTAACGACAGATTATTTACTGTGCTATGAATTTTGCGTTGAAAAAATTAAAAAATAATAAAAATAATTGAATATATGGACAATAAATACCTTATAAAGCAGACTGTAACTAACTTAGTCTGCTTTTTTTGTTACATATTGACATGTTATTAATAATGATATATAATACATAAAAGTAAGCTGGATTTACCCAGAAGACATTAATGTAAATATAATTTAATGTTAAATATAATCAGTAAAACAACTAATACATCAAGAGTATAATTTGTAAACACCGAAATTATCATTGCGGTATCACGCAAAAAATCAATGCTAGTTTTTTGCGGATTTTGTGGAAAATTTGCGGTGACAATAAAAGTAAAGTATGGTATTCTAAAACTTGTAAATAAAGTGGAAAAAATGTATAAATAGTAATAATACGAAACTTAATAAGTTGAATTATAAAAAAATAAATCAAAAAAGGAGCATAATATTCAAATGTCGATAATAATAGAAACTGGGAAGAAATTAATTTTGGAAAATGTAATATCTTTAAGAAAAAAGATATTACAAAATGGAGTTAATGAAGAAATAGAGAAAATTACTAACTACTTGGATAACAATGAACTCAAAAGAAATGGTCCAATAATGACAACTGTATATGAATTGTCAGAAAATGGTGTGATTGATATGGAAATATTAGTGCCAATCAATAAATCTGTAAACTTGCCTTCGGAGTATAGAATGATACCTTTATTTAGATTGACAAATGCTTTATATTCAAGACATAAAGGAGATATTTCACTTCTTCAAAACGTATACAATAGTATGACAGAATATATTCAAAGCAATGAACTACAACAAATAACTACTGTGTATAACGTTACAATTAACGAAGTATCATCACAGACAAATATTGATGAGTTGATAATTGATGTTTATATCGGATTGAGTGATAATTTACTGTAATACTAATAAGATATCTTACTGCGAGAGCAGATTTGATATATCCATGGATTAAAAATAATAAGAAAAGGAGATTATTGAAATGACAGAAAAAATTAATGTAAAGAACGGAAGTTTTTTAGAACTTAGACAGGAAGAAATAATGAAAATTGAAGGTGGCGTTCCACGAGTTACATCTTCACCTGTACCAACTGTACCTGTCACTTTAATAAGAATTACTGCTCGTGCTACTGTAGCAATTATCAAAGCAATATTAAACTAATAAGAATAAAGTGAAAATTAAAAAACAAGGGGGTTATTAAAATGATAGAAATAATTAATTTCAAAAACGATCGCTTTATGGAGCTCAAAGAAGAAGAAATGATGAAAGTTGAAGGTGGCCTTATTCCAGCTTTACCAGCTGTTGCAATAAAAGGTCTTAAAATTGTTGCTGGTGTTACTGCGGTAGCTATAACAGGGCTCGGAATTTATACAGGTTATAAGGAAAAGATGGCAGAACTTGAAAAAAAATATGGAAAGTAGTAAAATTGGTTTATTGTAATAAGTTGTGAATATTTTTTGTTTTAAACAAAAATCAAACTTTAAGGAGACAAAATCATGAGTTATGCATGTAGTTTTCAAGAAATAAGTATTACAGAATTGCGTGATATTAATGGTGGTGGACCTTGGGATTCAGTAAAAGAAGTATTTCAATCACTACCACAACAAGTCAAACCAATAGTTGTTGTTCCTGCTGCTGCAATGGTATTATATGAAGGTGGTAAAAAAATAGGGGGCTATGCAGCTGAAGCAGTATATTGGATTAGACATTTTTAAAAGAAAAACTAATAGAGGTAATTGTTTTGAATAATTTAACTAAAATATTGAATCAGTATCCAATACTTTATCTTATCGTTATTTTGTTCAGTATTATTATTTTATATACAATAGGAAAGTACTTTGGAAGTGTAATAGCTCAGATTCATTATTTTCTTAAGCATTAAAACAAACATAAAGATATCTTATTAAAGCATTAAAACAAACATAAAGATATTATAGGTGTATTATAAGCGGAGTGACTAAAAATCGTAGTTTCTTAGTCACTCCACATTATTGTATATATAATATTTGATAATTATTATAAGGAGAGATTTGTATTGAAAAATTTTTTTAAGGTAGTGGGATCTATTTTATTGTACTTGGCAATTTATAGCATAGCACAAATTATTCCTGCTATTGTCTTGATTTTTATACAGGGAATTAAAAGTGGTTTTGAGTCAACTAAGAATGGTGGAGTAGAAAGTGTACCTGACTTAGCTGAGGTGTGTACTGCTTTTTTATCTAAAAACATGTCAATCATAATTCTGGGTGGTATTGTCTTGGCTTCATTGACATACTATCTGATATTTAAAATTAATAAAACATCACCCAAAGATTATATTATGATTAAAAGTATTGATGTGAAAAAAATCATTAGTATAGCTATTTTTGGTGTTTCGCTAAGCGTAACAACAACATATATATGGACACTTATTAGTAGTATAGAGTCATTAAAAACAGTATTTAATGACTATGACGAACTTGCAAGTGTAATATTTGGAGGAAATAGCATCATGTTAACATTTTTAACAGTTGGATTAATTGTTCCTATATTTGAAGAAATATTATTTAGGGGATTGATATTTAGCGAGTTAAGAAAAAATACAAATCAAAAACTTGCTTTGATATTTCAGGCAATAGTTTTTGGAATTTATCATATGGATATTGTTCAAGGTGTTAATGCTTTTTTTGTAGGGTTTTTTATGGGATGGCTATATTTGAGGTATAAATCAATACTTGCACCAATAATACTACATATGTCAATAAATATTATGGCAGTTGCTTCAAACAATGCATATATTAATAAGTTATTAGAGAATAATGGTTTTGTTTTATTTATAACAAGTATTATTTTGTCAATTATGATGTTTTTTATGTTGTTTGTTAAGAAAGGAAAAAATGAAAAGCTTATATCTGTTACATGACTAGTTAAATTTATAAAATAAGGGGTAATATAAGTGATTCTCAAAAAGTATTATTGTATTAAACAATATGATATAACAGATTGTGGTGCGGCTTGTCTTGCCACTATTAGTAAGCAATATGGTTTGAAAATACCAATTACCAAGATTCGTGAAGTGGCAGGAACGGATAAACAAGGTACAAATGTGTATGGGTTAATAAAAGCCGCTGAACAAATAGGATTTTCAACAAAAGCTGTTCGTGGAAACGAAGAAGCTTTCTTTAGTGAATTTCCACTTCCAGCTATTGCACATGTAGTGGTTGATGGCAGCCTTTTACATTATGTAGTTATTCATAAAATAACAAAAAAACAAGTTGTTATTGCTGATCCAGGGAAAGGTATTATAAAATATTCGCCTGAAGAATTTTTTAAAGTTTGGACAGGTGTACTCGTTTTTCTTGTACCATCGGCACAATTCAAGAAAGGCAATGAAACCAAAGGAATCTTTTCTCGGTTTTTCGGGTTATTACTTCCTCAAAAGAATTTAGTTATAAATATATTTTTGGCGTCATTAATTTATACAATATTAGGGATAATAGGTGCTTTTTATTTTAAATTCATGATGGACGATATATTACCAAACAATTTATTGAAAACATTACATGTTGTGTCTATTGGGATAATCTTATTGAATATTTTTAAGCTTTTATTAAATGCTTTTAGGTCTCATTTATTATTACTTCTTAGTCAAAAACTAGATATATCATTAATACTTGGATATTACAGCCACGTTTTACAACTACCAATGAATTTCTTTGGAACTCGAAAAGTTGGTGAAATTATTTCAAGGTTTATGGATGCTTCAAAAGTGCGTGAAGCAATTTCAGGTGCCACACTAACCATAATGATTGATACATTAATGGCAATAGCAGGAGGCATTATACTATATTCTCAAAGCTCCTTTCTTTTTGCTATAGCTTTTATAATGGTGGCAGCCTATGCAATCATTGTATTTTCTTTTAACAAACCCATAAGGAATATAAATCAAGATCAGATGGAAAACAATGCCCAGCTTACCTCTTACCTTGTTGAATCTCTTAATGGTATTGAAACTTTAAAAACGTTTAATGCTGAACGCAAGGCAAATATAGAAACTGAAAAGAAATTTGTAAAGCTTTTAAAAAGTGTTTTTAAAGGTGGTTGGATTAGTAATCTCGAAGGTACACTAACTGGTTTTATAGCTTCAGTCGGAGGTATTGCTATCCTTTGGGTGGGAGCATACAGTGTGATGAATGGTAAGATGTCTATTGGTCAGCTATTGTCTTTTAATGCCCTGCTTGCTTATTTTCTTGATCCGATTAAGAATCTTATCAACCTTCAACCTATGATGCAAACTGCAATAGTTGCTTCGGATAGATTGGGTGAAATATTGGATCTGGAGCTTGAAAAAAGTGAAAATGAAGAAAGGAAGATTGCTCCGAAAACTCTAAAAGGGTTGATAGAATTTAAAGATTTGGATTTTCGTTATGGTACACGTCAACTTGTTCTTAAAAATATCAATCTTAAGATAAATAGCGGAGAAAAAATCGCATTTGTTGGTGAAAGTGGTTCAGGTAAAACTACATTGGTAAAATTGTTGTTAAGCCTTTATAAATGGGAAAAAGGTGAAATACTTATTAATGGTTACAATGTTAAAGATATAAATATGAGTTATTTACGTGAACGTATAGCGTATATTTCGCAAGATATTTTCCTTTTCAGTGGTACTATATATGAGAATCTAACTCTTGGTATAGAAAATCCTGATATGGAAACAGTTATAGATGCAGCAAAGATGGCGAAGGCACATGATTTTATAAATCAACTGCCATTAAGATATGAAACCATGTTAGAGGAAAATGGTTCAAATATTTCTGGGGGTCAGAAACAAAGGCTTGCTATTGCAAGAGCAATTCTGAA
>Ga0209373_10002534_pt1 | contig 18143 bp, 15 predicted proteins | sample Higcelweek5metaG_FD_187173 | JGI IMG/M metagenome (GOLD analysis project Ga0209373, IMG submission 187173) | Freshwater pond sediment microbial communities from the University of Edinburgh, under environmental carbon perturbations - High... | ecosystem: Environmental > Aquatic > Freshwater >... | reverse complement strand
CTTCTTTGGCTTTTTCCTTTGCTTCTTCCCTGTACAGGCGAGGCGTTGCCGTCATGTAAATGCGTTTCTTACCCTTGATGTTTGCATTGTCATGGATCTTAACGAATGCGGATTCATCGTAGGCACCCTTTTCATTTTTAAGGGAAACACCTGTGGTGCGGTGAGCCTCATCGCAAATAATCAGATCGAATTCTTTTTTGCTCTTTTTCTGGGCTTCAATGATTACATCTATAGATTGATAAGTTGAAAAGACAACGGTAAGACCTTTAAGTGCCATATAACATTCCAGCCGCTTACAAATTTCTTTAGTATTGGTGGATGCCGGTAAAGCAAGATCTTCTATTTTGTCGTCACCATCCTCATCAACAGTCTTCTTTTTACTGACACTGGAATCGGAACACACGCAGATGGCATGAATTGCTTCTTTGGAGTAATTTGTCCATTCTCGGAGCGATTGTCCGAGTAGTGCAATGGAGGGGACCATGAAAAGAACCAGACCATTTTTCCCAGTCTCTTTCTCAGCAATCCTTAACGAGGTAAATGTCTTGCCTGTTCCGCAAGCCATGATGAGTTTACCTCGATCCGAGGTTTTAAAATGCTCATGTGCATTGTCAAGAGCTGTTTTTTGATGATCTCTGAGTTCTCTTGGCTCCTGCCTTGCAGAGTCCCCTGATTTGCCATTAAAGAGTTCATCCCAGTCAACAGTGGAAGCTTCAAAATCACCGAGTTTGAATACACTTACAGCAGGAGTCTGGTTCTGAATGGCAAGTTCGGCATTTGCACTCCAGTTATTAGATGTCGACAATATGAGGGAATGAACAAAATGAGTGGTCTTACCGTCCTCATCCTTGAAATGCTTCCCTGCTGTTGCGATGAAAGAGTCTATTGCACCTTTATCAATGTAAGCGTCTTCTGCATAGCACTTGCATTGAACTGCCCAGTATTCACCTTCTTTGGTGGAGGCAACCAGATCTATGCCGATATCCTTGCCACCAAAGTCATCTTTAAACGGAAATTCATTCCAAAGCCATACCTTATCCAAAACAGGGGCATAAGTCGGATCGGTTTTAAGAAACCGTTTCATCAGACGCTCAAACTGGTCTCCCTTATGGTGTTCGCTGGAAGGTCCACTTCTAAATTTGGCCAGAATATCTTGAAATGTAAGCATGTCGGTAAATTCTCAGTTAAACTCAATCAGTGCAAAATTTTAATCATTTGAAAGATAAATTTATCCAGGTGTCAAAAGGTGTCAATGAACATGAAAAGACAATTATTTGGGGGCTTCCGCTATCATGTGGGCAAACAGGACCAAGGTCCAGTCTTCTGAAATGGGAGATTGTTGCTTTTCGGAAGCGTTCTGTATTCCCGAACACATAAACTATCTTCTTTATTTTTTTTGAATTGTATCGGAAAATGGAACCCTAGGGTGGAAAAATAATGACTAAATAATGATTTTTATTACGTTGTCAGGAAAATATGTTCATGTAGAGGAAGCCACGAACGATCTTTGGAAATTATATTATCGCCATGTGGAACTGTTTTTTTAAGGAGCAATCCAAGAAAGTTTATGGATTTGAAAATTTTGATTTTGGATGAAAACGTCCTGAGCCATCCTTTTGCACTCGGTTTTGCGAAAAGTGTAAAAGATGATCCCCACTGTACACAACGGAGATTCCGATGGACGTCATTTCTAAGATATTTGCAATTTTTGCAGTATTAATTTGCGCACATCAAGCCTTAAATCCAAAATTTGCAAAAGAGTGCAATTTTTGCCAACACTCAAAATGGAGATTATATGGGCTTAAATACAGCACACGAAGGATATGAGTATCAGGATTTATTAAGTGCATACTTCATTCTTAATTGGATTCTTGAAGATGAAGAAACCACTTTCTACATTGATAAAAAAGAATTCGATTCTGATAGATTTGATGATTTAACAATTAAAAATAAGAAAGGATTATTTAAAAAACAGATAAAATATAGTAATACAGAGAGTAGTCATTCTTTCCAAAAAACAGACTTATCTACAGACGGTTCATATAACTTAGCCATTGATGAATTATTTAATTCATGGAATAACCATCCTGAAAAAAGCATCCTAGATATTAGGCTTTGTTTAGCTTGGAATGAGCCTAAAGATGAATTGTTAAATGTTCTAGATATTCAAAATAAGGAAAAATCTTTCAAAAACCATGATACTACACTATACAAAGTAAACATAGAGAAATTATGGCCAAAGAGCAAAAGGCCAATTGAAAAATGGAGAAGATTTAGAACGAAGTCTAATGGTATTCAGCGAGATAATTTCATTAAGTTTTGTGAAGCTTTTACAATAGAAATAAACTTTCCAAAATTTAGTTTAAGTATTTATGAGCCTGGTCAATTAGAAAAAATCATCTTAGACCAAGTTGACCGATTAGGTATAGGTATTTTCCCCAATAATAAAAAAAGCAAAGAGGAGTTTATTCTTTCACTTTCTGCTCTCATAAGAAAGTCTCGTAGTAAGGGACTTCCGATTACAACAAAAGATATATTTAAACGATTCGAAATTATTACCGATTTTGGTTCAATAGAGCAAAATTTTCCAATTGATGAGCGTAAAAATATCCCGACAAAAGAGAAAGTTACTTCAATTCTAGAATTAGTCAAATCAGATAAAAGAATAATTCTAAAGGGAGAGCCTGGTAGTGGAAAGTCTTGGTTTGTTAACAACCTTATAAATGAATTAAATAACAACGATATTAATACTGTAAAGCATTATTGCTATACAGACCTTCAAGATAAATTTCAGAAAGAACGAATAAAGACTGATGTTTTTTATGGAAATATAATTTCTGAAATCATCAATTTATATCCAGAATTAAAAGATAAGAAAAAGCGAAGATATGCTAGTAATTTATCTGAATTAAATATACTCATAGAGAATATAAATGAACCAACTGTAATAATAATAGATGGGTTAGACCATATTCAGAGAGTTTTTAATTACAGACCTTATGATGATATAAGCTTAAACGAAATTGATATTATAAATGAAATCAATAAAATAAATATATCAGATAATGTATCAATTCTCGTAGCATCACAACCAATAAAAGAATTAGCTAATGTACAAGGCTATACCCAAGTGTCAATTCCTAGTTGGGATATTGAAGATGTAAAAGATTTAATGTCCAAACTCCACTTTGATGATAATGAATTAGACGATAAATTTATATCAGACTTATTACTAGAAAAAAGTTCTGGAAATCCCTTATACTTAACTTACTTAATTGAAGAGGTTAAAAATTTACCTCAATTAAATATAGATGTTTTTAATTCTCTCCCATATTATTCTTACAATCTAAGAAAATATTATAGTTACCTATTAACAAAGCAAAATTTGAATAATGATGTTCCATTTGCTTTATCTGCGGTTAATTTTAGTCTCACAAAAAAAGAGCTGAAGGAAATAACAGAATTAGGGGTATATGTAGACGAAACACTAGATTTATTAAAACCCGTTTTGAAACAAAATACATCTTCCAAAGGCTATATTATTTATCATGAAAGTTTTAGAAGATTTATATTAGAAAAATTAAAATCAAATGAAGTAGTAGAGAGAAGAATTTTTCGCCCTGTAATTGATTGGTTCGGTAAGTTAGATTTTTATTGTTATCCTAAAGCATATCGGTATTATTTACAGGTATTAATAGATGGTGGTTATTATGAAAAAGTGTTGGAATTTATTACAAAAGATTTCATTAAGAAATGTGTTTGCTCAGGACATCCATGGGATATAATTAAAAATAATTATCAATTCTTTTCAAGAGCTTGTGTAGAATCAAAAGATGTAGAAAAAGTAATTATCCTTAATGAAATAAATAAAATACTAACGGGTACAGAAGACTCATTCGACGAAGCCTTTTTGTATTATATTGATGCATTTGGTTGTAAAAATGGATATGAAGTCGTTTCAGAATATTTGTTGTTTGAAAGTAAACCTACTTTAACAAAAAAACAAGGGTTGCAAGTTTGTTATTTAATAGACTCTAAAGGTGCTGTTGCACCTTGGGAATACTATTCTGACTATTTTAAATCGGGAGAGCCTAAATTAGACGATTTTAAATACTATATAAGAGCTCTCCTATCACAAAATAATGAAGACGAATTAATTGATATAGTCCAAAAGATTAAGAAAAGAAAATTATCTGACTTTAAAATTCTTTTTATTAAAGAGTTATCTTCTTTCAGACCGAGTATATTTGTTGATAAATTAATAGACAAATATGAGACAATCAAAGAAATATTTACTGTTGATGATAACAAAGAAACAACGAAAGAAAACCTTATTCTGTTAGCAGAAGAAATTTTAAAGTTTGAAAATATTTTCGATAATGAAGTTCCTAAAATAAAATATTTCTTCAAACAAATAGAATATCAAATTCATGATAGTGAGTCAATTGAAGGTGTAATTGATGTTTTTAAGTCATATAATTGGTTTTATAATTGGCTAATTTATTTTATAAAGGTTAAACAAATTAAAGCATCAGAAACAACTGTTTCATTGGATATCAGAAATGCTTTCGACTTTCTTGCATACAATACAGAGCCTTTTCAGGAGAAACCTAGAACATGTGATTTATATTCATTGCATGATTTCATCTATGAATCACTCAATGAAGGTTTATACTTTATTAAGGAAAAAGAAGATTGGAATTATGTATTAAATATTCTTGATCAAGTTAGTACCAAAACAACAACATATTTACAAAACTCACCAACAGGACCAATTGCAACTAATAATTTCTTTAAACTCCTCATTGAAAATATCAATGAAAACAATTCCACTTTTGTAATTGAATTATTAGTTGGACAATATGAACGGAATAAAGATGGTCAATTTCACGCATTTCTTTCTGAATATTGCTTCCAATTGGTTAAAGCATACGCTTTCATTAATGATTCTGAAAAAATAAACCATTACTTTAATCAAGGTGTTGAATATGTTCTTGGTTATACATGGTGTAGAGATTTAACCCTTGAAGATTTAACTGAAAGTATTATAGGTTTAAGTTCTATAAATAATCTTTTAGGGAATGAGTATATCTTAAAACTGAAAGAATTGGTTGATTCTGTTGTTCAACACACAGATGGTAAAGACACAAAGTATTTTCCTGTAGAATGGTTTGAAAAATTCTATAAAATAAATTCTAAAAATGCCTCCCTATATTTACTCAATGAATTAGTTAATACACGTTGTGATTGGCGATTAGAATCTTCCTTGAAACATTTAATTACAAATCCTGATGTTCGGATTAATGATTTGACTAAATGCTTTTTAAATCAAACAATGTTAGTTGAATCTGACGATGCGTTTCTAATGGATTCTATTAACTTGTTTGAGACGTTAGAAATACCGGTAGCAAAAAATACATTAGCAGCTTCAATTAATGCAAGGTTATCAATTAAACAGAACTCAGAACGTTCAGACGAGTTCAAAAATTTAATTAAAAAACATAGTACTGGATTAGGTTTATCTACAAGTTTCGTTTTATCAAATTCCCCGAATTTAGATGAGAAGTCTGTAAGCTTTGATCCTATTGAAAAACATATGAAACAATGTGTTCAACGAAAAAAGTTTTCTGACATGTCTTTTCAAGAGCTTTCTACTTATCTAATAGACAACCCTATTCTTCAAAAAGAAGTACAATCACTATTCTATGTTTTTAATAGCTATCAGGTACTTACGCCTGAAATAAAAGATCGAATTAAAAATCTTGTCAGGAAAAATGAGGACTCCTATGGCAAAGAACATATTGATATAACACCTATTTTTGAGTCAAATCTTGAATTATCTGTGTTTTTTTGGATGACACAGTTTATTTATCAAAAAGATGGATGGTATAAAAGCTTCTCAAACATTGGTGCTTTCCAAAAAGCATATAAGCTTAATCCAAAAAGAAGCATCGATTATTTGTTTGAATTATTAGCTTCAAATTTAAACCTAGGTTATAAACGTGTTTTTTCTGCAAACTTATTTAATGCTCTTTCAAGTGTTGGCTATAATCCATCCCTTCTTGAGAAAGCATGGCTCTCAATGTATGAAATAATTGAGTACAGGCTGCCTTCAAGAGAAACATATGATTGGGATAAAGTTCTTTCTAATGAACTAAATATGGATATTAACGAAATTCATATTTGTCTATTATTTTGTCGGTTTAAATCTTATACCGTTCAGAAATACCATATTGTTTTATCAAGTATTTCGATTTTATTATATGAAGATTCCCAAGCGTTGATAAAACCTATAAAATGGTTTTTGTCACATCATAAAGACTTTAAGCAATCCATAATTTTAGCTTTGTTAGAATTGTTGATCCTTTTTGAAAAGACTTCAAAAGGGTATATTTATAATTTTGAACCAGAATTAAAATCGATTTATCCTACTAACTATTTCCTAATAGATGTCCTAATAGCTGATTCATTTCATTTAAACAATAATTCTATTGTAAAAATTAAAAATGATTTAATATACCCGATTTCAGATGATGAAGTTAAATGGTTTGAATGGCTGAATAAGCGACATGAAACTCTTAAGAAAGCAGGATTTGATACAAAAAATATTTTTGGAAAGTTTAAAGCAACTTTTGAAAGGAAGTATAGTGAGTTTTTAGAAATTTATAGTAACCCCATGTACGAAAGAATGGTAAACAACATATATTTATCTGATTATCTACTAGAGCTTTTTAATACTGAATACTATGAAAAGCTGAACTCATATACTAACACCCGAGATGTTTTTGAAAGTATAAAGATTGATATTAAATCAATTATTGCTCAATACTTATCTTTAAATACAAGACCTTGTGATTTGAAAAGATATTCAGATTATGATAAAATTGCTACATATTCATTAGAAATTCCTATAAATGAAGGGTGGGTAAGAATTGCTCATTTTGAATATGAATTAATTAAGCAGGAGCGAGACAAACTGAAAGATTTTAAAACATTTGGTGGTGTTACATTTAACGCTGAGAATAAGTCTATTTTCCCATTTTCTGCATATCATCTAGACATGGATACTGTTTGGGAAGAATCTAGCTCTGCTTATGAAATTGAAGAAACAATAGTATTTTCTTTTATTCAGAAAAAATCTCAAATTGAAGATTTTAAAATACTATGGTTAAATCCTTTTATAGTGGAAACGTTAAATCTGAAAGTTTGTACTTTTTTATCTGGGCTTTGTGCTAAGAATGATGATGATGTTGTTGTTTTGAAGTTTAATTCATGGTATTCTCAATACATTGCCACTGATTATGGTAATGACATACGTGATGAAATCCCCGAATTAGATGGTTCAGAATTATTAATTAGAGAAGATTATTTTAATAAAATATGCGAAATGTATGATAGCAAACCAAAATATTGTGTATTTAAGACATTGTGAAAGCCATCCCGCAACCAAAAATTGCAAAATAGCTTGTCTGTCGCTTTTTCGGCGGCGGAACGGAATGTTCAATATTATTGTCAATGTGAAATTGTTTTTTCGAGGAGCAAGTCAAGAAAGTTTATGAACATACACTTTTGACTTCGAATAAGCAAAGCCTAAATCATCTCTTACTCTTTGTTTTTAAGTTTAAGAGATAATTTCTTCTGCACAATAAATAGGGCGACAATAATGAGCGTTTTAATTATACCATGTTACATCAAATCGCAATGGGATATCGACTGTCTGAATAGATTATTTGACAGTATTCGAACTCAAACAAAACAGTTTGAAAAGGTTTATCTCATTGACGATGCAAGCCCCCAAAAATATATACTTCAAGAGGCCCTTGTTGAACATATTTTGCTCAAAGAAAATAGTGGGCCGGCAAAAGCAAGAAATGTAGGCATTAAAAAAGCACTTAGTTTAGGTATTAAACATTTGCTGTTTACTGATCACGATTGTATCCTTGATAAGGATTGGAATGAAAAAATAACATCTTTTCTAGACCAGACAGACTTTGCCGCTGTTGGTGGCATGACCTATGCTTGGGGTAAAACAATTCTTGACTACTACCATGAAATAAATGGAACACTTGCGGGCAAGTGGTTGCTTCCCGACAAAAAAGAATTGTGGTATATGCCTTCACTGAATTTTGGAATGAAATCATTTGCAGCGGAAGAATTCCCTTTTGACGAAAGATTTCCGACAGCTGCCGGTGAAGATGTTGATTTGTGTTTAAGGCTTCGCAGTAAATACAAAATTGGATTTTGCCCTACAGCAAGGCTTTGGCATGATTTCGGATACGGAAATTCCATATTAGGTTTAAAAAAGTTCGTTAAGCTTTTTATGAAATATAAAAGTTCAAGTGCAACAGTTTATGAAGGGCACACGGTGTTGATGTGGGATTCTTCTGAATCTATTTTTAAAGGTAATATGTATGACTCTAATATATAGACGCAAATCGAACGACCCCAACATTACTCATGTAGTGTACGATTACCTTGGAGAAATACTTCCATTCATTAAACGAGTGAAGAAACCACATTTGATAATTCCTATGATTATACTTAAATCCATTGAATGGGGAATTTATCGTTGGTATAAAACTTCTATCAGACGATTTTATGGAGTAAAAGGAAATGAGCTAATTTACATGATTACCAATCGCTGTAATGAACACTGCCCCAAGTGTGGTATTTGGAAAAGACCTGAAAATAGTGAACAGCATTTGAATATATCACATTTTATTAATTGTTTGAGGCGACTTCATCACAATTTGTATCAAGTTACGCTGACTGGTGGCGAACCTCTAATATTTATAGATGATGTAATGCTCATTGCAGAGGAAGCAAAAATATTGAATGTTCCAATGGTGATTGTTTCTAATGCAACTTTTATTACCGAACAATTTTTATTCAGATACAAAAAATTAGGCCACATACTCGTAATTTCTGTTGATGCTGTTGATAAAGATAAATGGAATGAGTTTAGAGGTAGCAATAATTTTGACATCGTAATGCCCAAAATTCTACTTGCAAAAAAAATATTAGGTGACCAACTAAGAATTCAGTCAGTGTTGTCAAGTGAATCGGCACAAGAAGTCTCAAAAGTAAAAGATTGGTGCAAAAAAAACAATATTCAGCACAACATTCAGCTTTATCAAGATTTTGGAGGCACATGGATCAACAATTCAACTGAATCAGTTAACTATGATCATGAAACTCCATGTGCAGCTCGAAAAAATATTTGTATTTATCCTAATGGGGATGTAGTTAAATGTTTTGATCATCACAGAATACCCTTAGCTAAAAATCCTTTGGGTAATATTGCCAAACAAGACATTATTGAAATTCTTTGTACAAAACGTTCAACGGAAATTTCAAAAATAATGAAAAGTTGTAATTTATCTTGTAAAAATATGTCTTGCAACAAACCGCAATCACTTTTATTCAATTAATACAAAAAATGACAGATATAATAATTATAAGAGGTGCTCCTGGATCAGGAAAATCGCAAACCGCAAAATGTTTAGCCCAATTTTTTCTCAAAGGGGTGCGATTAGAAATAGACACGATTCGTCAAATGATCATTTCTGTTGATTGGACAAATCAACAAGAGCATATTAATATGCTTCAAACATCAACTAAATTGGTTTACGAATTTTTAAAATTGGGTTTTAAACCAGTAATAATTATTGATACTTTTAGTGGCGACAAAATTAACAGCTATTTAGATTCACTTAATTTATATGATGAAAAATTCTCAATTAAGATCTTTGGACTGTTTACTACAGAATGTGAATTAAAAAAAAGATTAGAAAAAAGAATAAATGGAGAATTCAAAGATTTCCAAATTTCAAAAAAACTAAATAACGATATTCTTAAATGGAAACATGAAAAGGAATATCAAATTGACACAACCGAGCTTTCTCCATCACAGACATCAGTAAATATTTATAAACGCATTACATTTGAAGATAACAATGAACTAATGTAGGATCATCAGTGTTAGCCTCACGAGTTTATTTTCGATTACTGTCATGCCAATAAATTGTCTATATTGGTTTCCAGAACATAAAAATAATACAGGAGGATGCATGGCAACTGATGAAAAAACAAATGAGAGAATAGATGCAGTGATTCGGGCATTAAAATGTCCGCAGGATGCACGAATATATGCCTGTGAGGATTCATCAAATCCCAGCTTGATCCGCTTTGTGCTTGAGAGCGTAAGTGGATCTAGTGTAGATCTAGGTAAAATTCATAAAACGGCACTGGATCTTTAAGACAATCGAATCAATCAATAAAGTCAGCCAACTTTTTTATTGTACAAATAGTGATAAAATTCAATGTGCTTTTCATTAAGGAAATAAATCGTTGCTAAGTGTTGTAAGCGTCCCCATAAAAAATGGGTAGCTTACAATTCGCGTAAAATAAGTAATAACTGAAGTTAAGCCTTTTTAGGTCTTCCGCGTCCTTTTTTCACAACGGTCACAAGTTTTTTAACCTTAGTAGCCTTCTTACGTCTTTTCTTAGCAACTGGCTTAACGGTTTCCTTAGCGTCTACAATCGTTGTAACAGGTGTAGATATTTCAGCAAACTTGCCACCACGTAAGGACATCCAATCAAGTCCACCCCTAATATTATTTGGGAGTGTATTCAACATGTCCTTTTCTTTCTTTGTGAGAGAAAAATACCAGATGAGGTGATTCAGTTCGTTATCATTTGTTGCCATTTATCGTTCCTTGATGATTAGATGAATTTATGAATATGTTTCAAAGTTAATTGAAACATCGCGTCCCCGGCATTATGAAATTTAGGCAATGAGACTGTCCTCTGCAAGAGTGAATAATATTTCGGAAGCATTTCTGTGGTGGAACGGAATGAGTGAAGCATTCTCGAACACACAAACGATCTTCTTTATTTTTGAATTGTATCAGAAAATGGAGCCCTATGGTGGGAAAATGGTGACTAAATAATGATTTTTATTGCGTTATCATGAAAATATTCTGACAAGGAAGAAATTATGTACGTTTTTAGAAATTATATTATCATCATGTGGAAATTGGTTATTTTGAGGAGCAATCCAAAAAAGTTTATGAAATTAAGAATGTTGATTTCGGATGAAAATGTCGTGGATCATACTTTACACTCGGTTTTGCAAAAAGTGTAAAGTATGATCCCCACTGTACATCAACTAGAGCTGCCGTTGCTTGAAAAAATTGCTCGCCTTGCTGAAGAATTCTTCGCCTTTGCCGAGTCCATCAAAGCCAAAGCCTTTCGTGACGAACTTACCGCCGATTGGCGCACGCAACATTCGGATTTGATCAGCGGTGAAAATAGCGTCGAAGCTTTGTTGAAGAGGATTCAGGAGATGCGTGGGAAGGTGGTTAAGGATAAGGGTGGGAAGAAGAAAATAGTTAGAGAGAAAAATTTATGTTTCTAAAACGAATTTGTTTGAAGCACCATAAAATTTTAGGTGAAAACTTTGCAATCGATTTAATGGGAACACACACACAAACCCCTAAAAACGGCAAAATAGATCTTAAATTCGGCGAAAGTAACGGCGAAAATAGCTTCACATATATCATAGGTGATAATGGATGTGGTAAAAGTTCACTTTTGAAAACACTATTCCATTTGATTAGTTATGGTAAAAATGGAAATGAATTACTAGGTGAAGAAAAATTTACGACTTCTAGAGCATATTTACTAAATGTTTTTGAAGGATATCTTCAACAAAATCATAAAAATGTTTCGAGTAGTCTAAAAACAAATCTCGTAGATAAAGATAAGAAGTGTCTTGAAATAAACCTGGAAAATTCTATTTCGCAAGTATTATACAACGATTCTTCTTTCGGCAACAATTTGGTTTATAGCACGAGTCCAGAAATGTATTCCTATGGCAGGGATCAAGGAATTCACAGCACTAAGTATTTGTTCTTGCAATTATTTGCTAATTGTAAAGATCAGAAAGCATCATTTAATCAAGACATCTTCAATAAAGTTCTACCTGGAATTAACAAGATTGAACTCATTGTAAAGAAACAGAATATTGTTATTTTACAGTATTTTATTTTTGCTAGTGAAAATGAACCATGGATAAACGAAGTTATTTTAGCAGATATGACTGTAAATAAAGAGTCCTTTCTTGGCACACAAAAAAAGTTTTTAAGTGATAGCGGTCAAGACTCAAAAAAATTGGAAGACCTTTTTCATGTAGCTATCACAAAATTTGAAAATACAAATTTCAAACGTGAAATTGAGATTCGGCATAACATTAAGGGTCTCAGGGATATTATTTCATCTAGATCCTTTATAGAATTCGTCAAATTAATTATTCAAAACGACGGAATCTTCAAATTGCCAATTGATCTCATAGACAATGATAAAATTAAAGGTATCGACATTCGAGTATTAGGGATTTTGGAAGAACTTGGTTTTTTAGAAACAGAAGTTAGGTTAATTGCTGGATCAAACCGAAGCAGTTATAGACAATATAGCATTGACCATATTTCATCTGGCGAAAATCAACGCTTGCGATTTTACTGTATGCTACAAAATAGGCCCAAAGCAGAAACAGAAAACCTACTTTTTATTTTTGATGAACCAGAAAATAGCCTTCATATCAAATGGCAATATTCTTTTGTAAATGATTTGAAAGAGGTACTGAAGCATTTCGATATCAAAAACTCCCATTTTATCATTTCAAGTCATTCTCCCATGCTTCTAATGGGTGGAAAAAAATCTCAAGCAAACCATTCAAAATTCATTTCTCTGCATAGAAATCGTAATTCAGAAGGTATTGAGGAAGTATTATGTAATGAAATAGAGGATGTCAACGCCTTTGCTATGGAGGAGCTTGCACAAGATGCTTTTGGTTTTGATTACAGGCCACCCTTTGTTCATCAAAAATTACTAGCGGAGCTAACAGGGTTAGATGGACATTCTTGCACAAAATCTCGGTTCATCGTAAACGTGGCAGAAGATCAAATGGAACTGTTCGAAAAACATTTAAGTGAACAAAAAATTGAGGTGTACTCTTGTAAGTATGATAGAGAAATAACAGATGTACTAACCCGTACTGATCTCTCTAGAAAAATAAATAAATTGGTCGCTTCACTTAATTCTGAGCAAGATTCATAAATGCGTTGGGTTGAAAAATCTAAGTCTGATTACCGTGTAACACAATTAAATCAAATTCTTGAAGAGTTAAATGAAGAGGCTGTTCAGAAATATCAAGCCCTTGTAAAAAAGGGCAAAAAACTTACCGATTCTCAAAAAACATCTATTAATCAGTACGATGATAACGAAAAATCTGTAAGAAGTTTGTTAAACCAAATCTATTCAAATCGATGTGCATATTGTGGTGTTAAAATTGGGATTGAAGCTTCAGAAGATATTGAACATTATTATCCTAAAAAGCATGGAGATGGTAGATCCAATGATGGATTTATCATCAATTCGTTCCTCTTAACTCGTAATTGGAAAAACCTTCATATCAGTTGTAGCAAATGCAATACCAGAAAATCCACTGACAATCCAAGTAAAATTATTTTAAACGGTAATGAGATTAAACTGTGGAGCCCAAATTATTGGTCAGATGATTCTAGGGTTACGGATAAGCTAACTTGTAAATATTCGCATGTAGAAAAATTTAAAACAAATCCTACTCCTAAAATTGTGGAATGGAAAGAACCTGTTTCTAAAGAAGATCATAAAAAAGCATTCAGATACAATGGCCATTTAATAAAAACTGATGATTCAAAACATGGACTACCACTATCCGCTAAGGCAACTGTAGACTATTTTGATTTAAATAATAACACATCAATTACACCTAATAAGGTGGGGACTCGTAGGGCTAATCTTGTAACTCGAAGATTGAGAGCCCACTCAGCTTTTCACCAGAAAATGGATCATTTGCAAAGTGTTCTAAACTTACTTCATCACAACAATGCTGAATTGAAGCGCAACAATGGCTTAAAACAAACCACAATAGAGCTTTTAAATTTAAACATAAAAACCTTGCTACAAATAGCTCACGATTATTTTTTGAGTCTAAGTGAGTTATTTAATGAAGATGTAGAGTTTTCTGAAATGTATTTTGACAATTTTTCTGTCTTATATTTAAAACTTGCAGATGTTTATTTAACGATTAAAACTGAAGTGAATAAGAAATGAACCTATCCGAAATTACCATCCAACTCAATCAAGCAATAGCGTCATGCAACACTGACCTTAGAGACTTCCAATACCTGCGAAAATCCCTTAAGGGTTTTAGTCGTCCTGGTAGCAAGAGTTTCTTTCATCGAAAAATGCTTTCTGATGAATGGGCTTTCCATGTAGGAGGCCGATCCGAATTGCAATTCAATATCGGTTTTGAAGATGATATGTTTCGCTACGGCATTGCCTTCTCGTTTGAAAAAAGTCGTTCATTTCCCGATATATCGGGGCTCTATCCTAAAGTGGAGTTTTTCAATGAATGGCTAAGACTCAATAAGGATCTAGTGTCTGATTTAGAAATGTGGTATTATGATAGTGATAGACAAGGTAATTTCCCTCCGTTTGAAATACCTAATCATTTATTGCATGAAGGTGTGTTCATCTTTTTGGGTAAAAACGTCCTTATTTCATCTATAACGGATGATTGGAGCGATGTCCTATCCACATTCGAAAGGCTTCTACCCTTATATCGATTTGTAGAAAGCCAAAATTCGGAAGATAGAATTCTAGCCTTACCGAGGGGAATTGAATTTAAGGAAGGGTGCTCAGTCAAGAAGTCACATACAACGTCACAAGTTCAGAGCGGAGAAAGAAGAATTCTTCTTTTTCACAATGACATTCAATATGATCTATACTATCATTTAAAAGAAAAATATCCCAATGCAAAAATTGGAACAGAAGCCAAAACGTCAACGGGCTCAATTGATTTATGGGTGGGGTGGGAAGATGGAACTCGTGATTATTATGAAATCAAAACCAATAGAACAGCCCAAGGTTGCCTTCGAGATGCTTTGTCTCAGTTGCTGGAATACTCTTATTGGCCAGGCTGTATAGAACCCAGGAATTTGATAGTAGTGGGCACGCCCGATATAGATGAGAGTGCTTTACAATATCTGCAACGTTTGAGAGAAAAGCTTGGAGTGCTGTTGGAATATGCTCAGTTTAAGGGTGGGAAGTTAACGAGTTATAAATAAGTGTATGGAAAAATCATGAGAAATTCAATGAATACGCGTTTTCATCTATCAGCAAACTTTTCTTCATACTTTGACTTGATCAATTAAAGGGTATTCCGAGGTCAAGCAAACGAAGGGTTTAGGTTTAGTGTTGCCAAAATCGCATCTTGCTCTGGAAACTTTTTTGAAAATCGATAGCCTTTGGGAAAAAGTGAAAGGTTACCGTTTGTCCTATGTTAGTCGCCTTTTGTCATGAAGTTGTGAGATTTCCTTAAATGCACACATTCAACACATTTCTATCTGTTTTAATTCTCTAATTTCCTTACCTTTTTCAATTAAAACATCTAGTTTGCGGCTGAGTAAGCTTTTCCTATTAAGCCAACCGGGATGCGAGGTTTTGTATATATGCGTTTTTGTCTTCTCGTGAAAACCATAGTTTAAATAGCCCTCTACTTGTTTCAACACAATACCTTGCGGGTAATAATCTACTGGAACATTACTGCACATTATTATTGCTAGATCGGGCATGAAGGCTTCAAGGACAAGGTCTAGTGAGTCAAAAGCACTCGAAGCTTTTTTAAAGCCAATCCAATCTTTTTTATTACCTTTTTTTCTCGCGGCTGTCACGCTGAACCGTTCCAAGGAATTCACATTTGCCCACAAGTGGCTTGCAAGAACTGATTCGGGTTTACGACTCTTCAATGTTGTCCATTTTTCGATTCCATGTATTGAAGCTAAATATCTGAGAATTGTACTTTGAAATGAAGATGGCGATTTTGTTCCCCAATTAGTGCTTGGATCTGCAAAATCAAAATTATCAAATTCATTCTGAATCCGATGCGAGGCTCGAATCGGATCTTCTGTAGCGTCTTTTAAAAACGCAGACATGTTTCCCCATGTTCTTGTTTCCATTCCGATAAACGCAACTTTCAATGACTGAGTATCATACCTATTTCCACATAGTGGTAAGTGAGGTTCTGTTATACCATGAGGATTTAATTCCGCAGTATCCTTTGCAAATTGTTTGATGAGTGGTGTATAGATGCGCTCATACCTTTCCTTAATACTCGTTGCAGTTGTCATGAATTCGTCCTGTGGATGAAGGTTTAAATTCTTTCCCAATTTTCAAAACTAAGACATGGGTTTGTCAATTATCATATCTGTCTTACCATTAGAGCTTTTTTCCAGTTATAACGCCATTTTTTTCAACAGGTCATCGAGTTACTTGGTGACGCTACAAAATCTAGCGCAAATTAGCACTAGATTCCGAATCCATCAAGTTTCATATTTTCTCCCTTCATCCAAAGAAACAACAAAGCTCATCCTTTGCCACCAGATCCAAAAACGCCTTAACTTTCTTCACTTTAGGCTTGCTGGAATATGTTCCCCATTCTCCTTTGTTGCTTTAGGGAAATATAATCAAAGTATTAAGTCATCTAAAGAAAGTTTAAGAAGCAAATCTCCTCTTTTCTACGATATTTCAAAAATTGTTGTCAGGCAAATTTGTCAATTATTGATATACAGCAATTTTGTACAATCTTTTTTATCCTTTCATATTCATTACTCACCATACCACTTTTTTCATTCATATATAATCGACGATTCAATTCAATCATTATTGATGTAACTCGTTTATCTTTTAAATAAAAATCACTTGGGACCAAAGTACCTTCAAATGGGTAATTTTCCTTAACTGAAAATCCTTCATCCTTAAATATTTTTACTGTAAATTCCAAAATATCACTAGATGTATGAAATGAATTAGAACCTATACAGATATCTGGGCGAGTATCATCGTTTATTATCTCATAAGGCATTTTTGATGATGAAAAGCTATGCCCATCTATTATTAAAACTTTTCCATATTTTTCCAATTTTGCTCTTACAGATTCATTCAATTTATTATGGTGTGGGAAATAATATTTACTGAGTAGTTCGCTCTTTTCATTATTTGCTAATTTCCGTCTTAATTTTTGTTGATTATGAGTTTTATAATAGATTATCCCCATTCCCTTTTTTGACATCGGTTCATTTTCATCATTTGGAAAACGTTCAACATCTACAACCAGCCTACTTATTTCAGATGAAATAATACTACAGCCAGCAATATTAAATATTTCATCCGTTTTATAATCAGTCATTTTGATAAGCTCAAGATTCAAATATTTATCGTTTAAAATAAATTGCTCTCGAATATTTAATGGAATTTCTTTTGAACTGTGCGGTATATGTATGATTGCATTTTTCATAATTTATTTCAATTATTATGGGCAGTGTACGTGTTTGTCATTGTAACTGTGTATGCGAAATACGGGACATCATCCCCTGCCGTTCTCTGTAAGCCGAATTCGACTTCACGAGACCCGGCAGACATTGTGTTGCCCCGAAACGGAAACTCACCCAGTATCTTATCCCTATGTCTGATTGTCTGAGCTGAAGATTGACCAACTTATTTTACGATATACTGGGTATTGTAATAGTTGTCAATGACGAGCGTAGCACAGTTTCTATCCCTTAGATAAGTAGAATAGTTATCGAAATATGTGGTATATGACATCTTATCAACAAAATCATTATAAGTCACCTTATCAGTAACAACGAAACTATACACATCCTCGGTTGATAAAGCTTCAAAACCAGTAACGGATTTAAATGTTTTGTTAAAAGAAGAATCAACTGTATACGAGACGTTATTATTAGAAAATTCTACATAGCAATCATTAGAATTAGCATCAACATATACATATCTAAATTTTGATGAATAATTTTCTGTTGGGTTGTCATACTGCCCCTGAAGAAGATGTAAAGAATCAGCAATATGCGGAGTTTGGAATGATGTTGCCACCCCAGGTCTTTGCATAGTCACAGTATCAGGCACATTGAGATAGACAACCATACGTTTAGCAAAGGAGTGCATAGTATATGTAACCGAGAAAGCGGAATCCATATAATTACCAGAGAATTTAATATGTGAATATTGATCACCCGTTA